>Ga0307492_10000071_pt1 | contig 49451 bp, 50 predicted proteins | sample SI3LmetaG_FD_202365 | JGI IMG/M metagenome (GOLD analysis project Ga0307492, IMG submission 202365) | Sea-ice brine microbial communities from Beaufort Sea near Barrow, Alaska, United States - SI3L | ecosystem: Environmental > Aquatic > Marine > Coastal | place: USA: Alaska | collected 2017-05-06 | reverse complement strand
AACAAGTACAGTCACAACGGTGCCTACAATCCCTCCCGCAGGCGCTTCGTTTAACTGTCTATTTAGCTCATTTATCTCTTGTGGGGTCATTGCATCTAACCTTTTTAGAGCATCGTCTGCGTTTACGCCCAATGCAATTAATTTATGTTGTACAGTTGCATCATCAATCATGTTCAAGACTTGTTGTTTATTGTAATCAAACTGCTGAAACTGAATAACTTGCTCAGAGGTATAAACTCCGGCTTGTGATGCCCCTGACAAAGCGAAGCCTAATAAGGCTGCGCAAGATAAAGACTTTAAGTTTTTCATTCTACCTCCAAAAATAAATTCAATTATGACAAAGTGAGTTTTAGGCCATCCACCGCATTTTTCTAACCTGCTCAAGTTAACGAATTCCATAATATATGCAACTAATTTAGGTTTCATATTTTACATTGCACAAAGTGTTTGTACGATGTTTTATCAACATTAGATAGGTTAACCATGTCAACGGTAAGTGAAGTTGTGTAAAATTACATATATTATAATCAATAAAAATATTCAAAAATGAAGATATCAATGATTGCTGCCATGGCCAATGACCGAGTCATTGGTGCTGATAATGCTATGCCTTGGCACTTACCTGCAGATCTAAAACACTTTAAAAAAATCACCCTCGGCAAACCTATTATTATGGGTCGTAAAACCTATGAGTCTATAGGTAAGGCTTTACCTGGTCGACTAAACATAGTGGTCAGTTCTGATATTCATTTTAAGCTAGCCGATGCAACTGTGGTGCATGGTTGTGAACAGGCCATAGATATTGCAGTAGAATATTGTAGTCAACAAAAAGTCGAAGACCCTGAAGTGATGATAATTGGCGGGGGCACTATTTATAAGCACTTCCTAGCATTTTGTAATCGACTTTACTTAACTCACATTGATTTAAAAGTCGATGGTGATACATTTTTTCCTGATTATGCAGCCAAATATGATTGGCAAGAATTAGAAAATGAAGCTCATCAGTCAGAGCCGTTAAACCCTTATGCCTACCGTTTTATTACTCTTCTAAAACAGGCTGTTTAGGTTTTGAGAGCAAGGTATAAGTATACACATAGCCATAAATAGCGGTAATCAAAATGCTCGGTGCAACAGTTAACCATAAGTTAGGTGTTTGGTTAACCCAGTTAACGCTGATGGCAATGCTTGACTGGATTGCAATGGGTAACAAAGGTGCCAACAGACTGCCAGAGATGACATTGTTACTTAGATATTTTGCTGAATTATCTAACGCATTTTTAAAGGTTTTAAAAATAGCAATATTTTGCGACGTCTTGGAATGCACAGTACAAATAATGGGCACTATAAACATCAGCGATAAGTAACTCTCACCGAATTTAGACACTGATTTTTCTAAAATGAAGGTAAACAATATGGTAATAGTAGCGCTCAGTGTGCCCTGTACTAATGCAGATCTAAGCACTAATGCCTGATCATCTGTAGCCATCCCGTTTGCCCAATATGACCAGGTAAAATAAAAAACAAACGAGATAACCGCTGAAATAATTAATCTTATTGTAGAGTTCATAGTCTTTTGGGGATGCTGTATATCATTGGTCCATAGTACTATCTAAAATACTATCTAGCGACAGTTATCTGATTATGCAAATTATTTGAACTGCAATAGGCCTTTAAGAAACTCATTAGGAATATCAATATGGCTACAGTGACATTGCAAGGTAAAGCGTTTAATACATACGGTGATCTACCAAAAATAGGGGCTAAAGCGCCTAACTTCATTTTAGTAGAAACTGATTTATCGGAAACCACATTAGCAGAATACCAAGGATCAAAATTGATCCTAAATATTTTTTCTTCAGTGGATACGGGGGTGTGTGCCACCTCAATCCGTACCTTTAATCAAAAGGCTAATGAACAAGGCATTGTTGTTTACACTGAGCAAGTCGCTGAAACTTCTGATGAGCCTGATTATGCAGCAGCTATTGCTGTTCTATAAAGGTAAAACACTCAATTTAGTTACTAAAAAAGCCTCATGTGAGGCTTTTTTGCTTTTGTGAGGTGTGTAAACACTAAGTAAGTTTATTGAATAAAGCTTCTAAATCTAAACCTTTGTGGCCCAGCATGTCCCTCAAGCGACGCAAAGCCTCCACTTGAATTTGACGAACTCTTTCACGGGTGAGCCCAATTTCTACCCCAACATCCTCAAGGGTTGAAGGTTCGTGACCTAACAGTCCAAAGCGTCTTGCTAACACTTCACGTTGCTTAGGATTAAGATCTTCTAACCATTTTATGATATTTAATTTGATGTCTGAGTCTTGTAAATCCTCTTCAGGACCATGACCTTTATTATCAGCTATAACATCCAGTAAAACCTTGTCGTTCTCACCACCTATAGGAGTGTCAACAGAGGTGATTCTTTCGTTTAAACGCAACATTTTGGTGACTTCGCGAACAGGTTTATCTAACGATTCAGCAATTTCTTGTGCAGTAGGTTCATGATCGAGCTTTTGGGAAAGTTCTCTAGCTGCACGCAGATAGACATTGAGTTCTTTCACTATGTGAATAGGTAAGCGAATAGTGCGGGTTTGGTTCATGATTGCACGCTCAATGGTTTGTCTAATCCACCAAGTGGCATACGTAGAGAATCTGAAACCTCGTTCAGGATCAAATTTCTCGACAGCACGAATAAGGCCTAAATTTCCCTCTTCGATTAAATCAAGTAATGCCAAACCGCGATTATTGTAACGCCTCGCTATTTTGACTACTAAGCGCAGATTACTGACAATCATTCGTTTTCGAGATGCTTCATCACCTTTTAAGGCGCGGCGTGAAAAATACACCTCTTCTTCGGCGGATAATAAGGGGGAGAACCCTATTTCACCTAAATACAACTGAGTTGCATCGAGGTTTTTTAGTTTATTTTCTTTATTAGCTAGAATATCTTCCAACTGTTCTTCGGCTTTTTTTTCGGCCTTGGCAAGTTCTCGCTCTACGGCATTTTCAATATTGCTGAAAGCATTAACTTCCACTACAACTGTATTTTCTTGACTCATAATCATGATTCCTTAACGGTAGTGTTTCTTGAACTTCTCCTGGTATGTTTTTGTTGTTTATTGTTATTATCTTTTAGGTAGATAGCGCAAAGGATTAACGGATTTTCCTTTGTATCTCACTTCAAAATGAAGCTTAACCTTATCGGTTCCACTTCTACCCATAGTGGCAATTTGTTGGCCTGCCTTTAGCCACTGCTTTTCTTTCACTACTATATTGTCATTATGAGCATAGGCCGTTAAATAAGCTTCGGAATGTTTGATAATGACTAATTTTCCAAATCCACGTAATGCATCGCCCGTGTATACTACTTTCCCATCGGCAGCTGCCAAAATTGGTAACCCAAGTTTCCCTGAAAAATCTAAGCCTTTGTTGCCTTGTTCTTTGGCCGAAAAACCTCTTGAAACAGATTTATTTGTGGGCCAATGCCAACTCTTAACTCGATCAGGAAATTGACCGATAGTAGATCCAATTGGATCCGTGTTTACATTTTGTTCACTTTCACCATACGCCTGCTTTTTAGAAGGGTCAACAGATTGATTTATAATTGCTTTTGAAGTGTGACCAGTGCTCTTCTTCAACATTGGTGGTTTTGACGTTGCTAACTTGATCAGAGTCAAAACTTGCCCAGGATGTATCTGATAAGGGGCTGAAATTTTATTCATTCTCGCTAAGTCTCTGTAATCGTTACCTGAATACCAAGCAATAGAATATAAGGTGTCACCAGTTTTCACTTGGTATGTCTTAGCTGAATAGCTCTGTTGCTCAAAATCTCGAAATGTTTTACCTTGATAAAGCTCAGATACTGGAGCGGGCTGACTGCGGTTTGAGCAACTCATATTTATTAAACAGCAAAAGAGCACGCCTATATAAATTAATATGTTTTTAGACAACGCTACTTTTTGATTAAATATTTTCATTAATGATCAGCTGGTTTAGCACCTATTTTCTCGAGTGCAATAACCATTATGACGCCAAATACCATTAACATAATTGCATACCACATATAGGCAGGTTGGGTGTGCAGTGTTTCAAATGTGTGGGGCAGTATGTTGTTTTGTAATAGAGGTACTTCTTTACCATGACGATCGATCACTGACTCAATGGTTTGTTTCCAGGGCCAAACTTTGTTTAACGAACCCAGCATAAATCCACCTAATAACGCCAAAGTCATTGTTTTATAATGTTTAAACAACCAAGTTAGTAAATGAGAAAAGCTCAATAAACCCACTACACAGCCACCGGCAAATATGCATAAAGTCGTAAATTGTAATTCCTTCACCGCTATTAACATCGGTGCATACATACCTAGTAGCAGCAATATAAAACTGCCAGAGATGCCAGGTAAAATCATGGCACAGATAGCAATCATGCCTGATAAAAATACGATTAAAGGTGAGGTTTCAATAGTGGTAGGGCTGATAGTGGTAATAAAAAATGCCCCGACAGTGCCTATTAAAAAGGTAGCAATAACGCCTATTTCCCATTTCTGTATATGCCGAATAACAGACCACACGGCGGCCAATATAAGTCCAAAAAAGAAAGACCAAAGTAATATCGGATGATTATCTAGAAGATATAACACCACTCTGGATAGAGTTAAAATACTCAGAATAATGCCACTGAATAATGCCAGTAGAAACCCTCCATTAATATGTTGCCAAGTGGCTTTTATACCGCTTTGAAATAATACTTTCAAGGCACTAGTACTGCACTGCCTAAGGGAAAATATTAGTTCTTCATATATGCCAGTCATAAAGGCAATTGTGCCGCCTGATACGCCAGGCACAGCATCTGCGGCTCCCATCAGTATGCCTTTAGTGGCCACACTTACATAGCCAGCCTTTGTTCTTGACGTTTTCAAATAATATCTCCGGCCACTAAAGGCACAAACCTAACAGCTTCGATGATCTTTGTTTCAAATTCATCACCGCGTTTGGTAATACAATGTAATTGTTGATTTTCTTCTCCAACAGGGATAATTAAACGTCCGCCATCATTCAGTTGCTGATATAACTCTATTGGCATTGACTTAGCTGCTGCGGTAACGATGATCGCATCGTATGGACCCTTGCTACTCCAACCTAACCAGCCGTCACCATGTTTCATTTTTACGTTATGTAAGTCCAGTTGATTCATGCGTCGCTTAGCTTGAAACTGTAGGGTTTTTATTCTTTCAACTGAATAAACATTAGTGAACAATTGCGCCAGTATTGCTGTTTGGTAGCCTGAGCCTGTACCTATTTCTAACACGGTTTGGGCTTGGTTGTCAGACTCTAATAATAACTCTGTCATACGAGCAACTATGTAGGGCTGGGATATGGTTTGTCCTTGACCAATAGGCAAAGCAGTATTTTGATAGGCTTTATGTTTTAACGCATCAGGCAAAAAAAGCTCTCTAGGCGTTTTAGCTATAGCGGTCAGCACTTTGGCGCTGTTGATACCTTCTTTATGTAGAAGTTGAGCAAGGCTTTCACCTTTACGTGATGTTAATCTCATGTCATGCCTATTTTTATTCTTATTTGCTATAAATTGGTATGCTCTAGGGTTTTAAACCTTAGCTAAGTTGTTATCTTGTACATCTAGCAATTCACGTAATACTGAGGTAGCAAAGGTGCCTGCTGGAAGTGTGAAAATTAGATTTAATGTATCATCTGCCCAAGTCCATTCAAGATCATTTGGAAATAAGTTTATTGCCCTTCTTTCTTGATTTAAGCCTAAATCTTCAAGAGTTTGGGTGACTGTAATATGTTGCTGAACCGAATTTTTCTCGAACTTTAATGCCTCAGATTTGCTGGCCAATGGACCTTTCCCCCACATAGGAGCAGACAAGTATATATCCCGCTGTGCTATGCGCCGAATAATATTGTTATCTATAAGCTCTGCACAAAAGAAGCTATTACTGCCTGACAATTGCATAACGTCACCAGGCAAAGGTTTATTTAGACAATCATTCTGCAATCTACTGTTTAGCATTTCATTGAAGAGCCATGAACGTAGAGCTGAAATAGCCATTGAACGTTTGTTTCGATTACGGATAGATTCGCCATTCATCATTTTTTCAGCCAAGACTAAATTACCGCCTCGAGGATCATGCTGAGTACTGCCAAACCGTTGCGAGCCATAATAATTAGGGACACCGCTCTGTTTGATCTGTTGCAGTCGCTCATCAATGCCAGATGTCGTGTTGAGTTGCCTGAGAGTAATATTAAATCGATTGCCTTTTAATACCCCAGTTCTTAGTTTTTTATTGTGACGTATTGATTTGAGTATTTGCGCCCCTGGCTCATTAAATTGGGTCCAATCAAACTCACCTTTGCCCGGCAGATGCACACTAAACCATTGTTCAGTTTGCGCATGTTTGTCTTTGCGGCCAGCATAAGTTACTGCTCTTAATGGAAGTCGAGTAAATTTAGCAATTTGCTCGGCTAAGTAAGCGGTATTTAAACCGGTTTTACGTACCCACAAGTAGATATGTTCACCCTCGCCAATAGGCTCGTAACCTAATATTTCGGTGACTTGAAAGTCTTCAGCAGAAGACTTAAATTGCCCAGAAATATTTAGCTTAGGATATTGATATAGCCAGTGATCTATTTTCATTGGGCAGTATCTAATTGTTTCGTCAGCAGAACCACCGCGTAAGCTGCAATACCTTCCTTACGGCCGGCGAAGCCTAATTTTTCGGTAGTTGTGGCTTTTACATTCACTTGAGCAATATCGGCACTTAAGTCTTCAGCAATATTTTTACGCATCAGTTCAATATGAGGTGCCATTTTCGGGGCTTGAGCAACAATGGTCAAATCTAAGTTCCCGAGTTGATATTGCTGATCTGTAATAAGTTTATAGACGTGGCGAAGTAATTCGCGGCTGTCTACTCCTGCCAGTGTTGGGTCAGTATCTGGAAAATGTTTACCAATATCTCCTAATGCCAAAGCACCTAATAATGCGTCACATAATGCATGTAACACCACATCGCCATCAGAGTGGGCAATCAAACCCATATTATGCTCTATTTTCACTCCGGCGATTACAATAGGGCCGCTGCCGCCAAATTTATGCACGTCATAGCCATGGCCAATTCTAATACTCATACTTCAGTCAAATCTCCATTAATTGTTAAGCTTGTTTTGAGTTAAGTAAAATTCGGCTAACAACAAATCTTCAGGTTGGGTGATTTTGATATTTGAGGCGCTTCCCTCTACTAACAAGACTTTTTCGCCTAACAGTTCGATGGCAGATGCTTCATCAGTGATGTTTATCTTTTGTTTTGCTGCCGAATTCAAGGCTTTTTTTAACGTGGCCAGTTTAAAAAACTGTGGTGTTAATGCGTGCCACAAGTGTTCTCTAGACTCTGTGTGTTTGACCACAATTTGGCCATTTACTTTGACATTTGAGGCTCTTTTCATGGTATCGCGGACGGGTGTTGCCAATATACCACCGGCATTGCCTTGTTCGGCTAATTGCAACAGAGCGCTTAAATCTGTTGCAGTAAAGCAAGGCCGTGCTGCATCATGAACCAATACCCACTCTTCATTATCCGTTAGGTAATTCAGGCCTGCTAATACTGAATCGCTGCGTTCTTGGCCACCCTCAACCACCTGAATACACGGATGACTAGCAATGGATAATTGAGTGAATAATTTATCGTTAGGATTTAATACTACAACCACACGTTTTACTTGGCTGTGTTCAAGTAAATTAGTAAGGGTATGTTCAATAATCGTTTTACCGGCAATATGCAGATATTGTTTAGGGCAGTCTTTTTTCATGCGTTTGCCAATACCGGCGGCAGGTACAACAACAGAATATTGAGAAAGTGAGGGCATGAATACTAATCGTCAGAAGGCAAAATACGATAAAAGGTTTCGCCTTGTTTTATTAAGCCTAGTTCATTCCTAGCGCGTTCTTCAGCCGCTTCTAAGCCAATTTTCAAATCATGAATATCCGCTTTAAGCAAATTGTTGCGCTGTTTTAAATTGGCATTATGGGTAGTTTGTAACGCCACTTCCTTTTTCAAAATCATAAAGTCAGGTACGCTATTTTTACCAAACCACAGACGATATTGGAGCAGACAAAATAGTGTGAACAAAACTGCCACCAGCCATTTCATAATATTTGTCTCCAATTCGTCGCCATTGATCTATTATGCAGAGGTTTTGAGGGTAGGGCTAGTGGTATCAAAAACAGATATTGTTCCTTAGTTTGAGAAAACCATTTAACTCATGAGCTAGGCAACTTTTTTGCTAAAGAGGATATACAATTTAGACTATATCGGACAATACATTGTTACATCCAATTATCGTTTCTACGCCTTTTCTTCGGCAAGTAGGTAAGGATAATCCCTAGAAGTAAACTAATGACTGCAACAATTCCACCGCGAGTGAACCATTCCATTTGTGCTGTTTGGTCGTAATCGGCAAGGGTTTGAGTCATTCGTGCATTTTCTTTTTCAGCGTCACTCAATTTCGTTTTTAAGTTTGTATTCTGAGAAGTAAGATCAGCTATCTGTTGGTGGAGTAAATCATTGCTCACCCTTTGCTGTTGAATCGTTTGTTCAGTTTCCTCTACTTGTTGTTGTAGCCCAGGAACTAATGCTCTAACACTGCTACTAACGCTAATAAAATCTGCATCAACCCAACCTGCTCTTTGTTTATCATCAATTATTTCGACAAAGTTTTTCTCTGTGTCTTCTTGCAGCAAAGTGACACGAGTGCCGGCAACAACAGTGCCTAAAATTCGGAAGTTACGTCCAGGACCTGCATGTAAATAAGTAAATAAATCATCAGAAATATAACGAATTTCACCTTCACTATCATTCGGTTCTTGGGCCATCGACTGAAGACTTAAAAGGCTGCTAGCGATGCATAAAAAAACTAAAACTATTTGCTTGCGCATAATCAAAAAAACTTACTCCAAAATAATTGTTGTAAATGGTATTGCTTGGCTAAAAGAAAGGCAAGGGCCGATTTGCGTTTAAGTTGATTGGGTTGCAGTACTGATGCACTTTTGCGACAGTTCTTGATTGAATAGTCGAATTTGAAAGGCTAAGGTGCAGTAAATTTATGGAAACTCACTTTATCAGCCAAAAGGTTTTATGGAATACGAAATTGAACTTAAATTACTCACCAATCAACACGCTGGTGATATTATTGAAACAAAGTTACTGCCACAACTAAATGCCAGCGTAACTCAAGAAACTCAAGTACTAACTAACCATTATTTTGATACGTCAGATAGAATCCTAAAACAACACAAAATTGGCTTGAGAATTCGAGGAAACAACCGAAAGTTCGAGCAAACCTTAAAAACTGCAGGAAACTCTGTGGGCGGATTACATCAACGCTCTGAATATAATGTACAACTCGATGAGTCAAAAAAGCAAAATATTCATGTGCCTGAGTTGAGATTGTTTCCAGAGTCAGCATGGCCTAAAACGATTGATGTTGATGCTCTGCAAGCTAAAATCGAAACACTTTTTAGCACCCACTTTGAGCGCCAAATCTATTTACTTGAATTCCCTGATGGCGAAATTGTAGAGTTGGTGTGGGATCTAGGTGAGGTTACATCGGGAAATAAAAGTGTACCGATTTGCGAAATTGAACTGGAACTTAAAAAAGGCTCTACGGCAGCACTTTTCAAATTAGCAAAACGTATTGTTAGCCTGTTGCCTACCACTATTGGCACTGATAGTAAGGCTGCTCTGGGATACAATTTACGCGATGGTTTGTCAGTCAAAAAGTGCGAGTTGTATCAACAAAACTTGCCTGAAAACATACAACATGAAGCTGCAGGGTATGTCGGTTTGTTAACAACACTGTTGCAAGAATTTCAAATGTTATCAGCTGAAATAAGACGCCATTATAGTGCGGAATTAGCAACGACGATCCAACTGATATTAATTGCTTTAGTCGATAATTTTGACGAGTTTAATCATCATTTTCCATGTCCACCATTAGACAGTATACACATGAGACTGAAGGCATTGAACGATGATTGGTCTTTGGTTACACAACAAATGGATAAAAATTCTTTAGATAGCTTACTGGTAAAAGCGCAGACAACCCAGTTGCAATTAGACATCGTGCAGTGCTTAGTGGAGCAACCTTGGCCTGCTGATATTTAATAATATCTGCAATAAACTCAGTGGAAGTCCTTTTTATGGCTTATTTCTAAAGGCTAATTATTTATGAAGTTTGGTTGTATGTAAAAAAAAGATTTCTCCAATCGTTTTTTTACACTTTACCCACACAAGTAACAAACAGATTATATAGATAGAAAAACAAGTTAAGGTTATAACCTTATTGATTGTTAACCCTACAAAAACTATAGGAGCGCCCATGAAAGCGTCTGATTTATTTGTAAAAGCCCTAGAAGCAGAAGGTGTGGAATACATTTTTGGTATTCCAGGTGAAGAAAATCTCGACTTATTGGAATCTTTGCGGGAGTCACCAATCAAACTAATATTGACTCGTCATGAGCAAGGCGCAGGGTTTATGGCTGCTACCTATGGTCGATTAACCGGGAAAGTAGGCGTATGTTTATCGACGCTTGGCCCAGGTGCAACGAATCTTGTTACGCCTGCTGCATATGCGCAATTAGGCGCAATGCCCATGCTAATGATTACTGGACAAAAGCCGGTTAAAACCAGTAAACAAGGGCGTTTCCAGGTGATTGATGTGGTCGACATGATGCGTCCTATCACAAAATACACCACCCAACTTGTGAGTGGCGATCGTATTCCTTCTGCAGTGCGCGAAGCGTTTAGACTTGCCCATGATGAACGTCCTGGTGCGACGCATATTGAATTGCCAGAGGATATTGCAGCTGAAGACACTAGTGCTTATTTATTAACACCTAGCGTGAGCCGACGCCCTATTGCTGAATATAAAGCAATTAACAGAGCCGTAGATATGATTGAAGCGGCTAAGTCACCCTTACTGCTTATCGGAGCTGCAGCTAACCGTAAATTAACCTCTAAAATGCTTAAAGAGTTGGTAAGTAAAACCGGCATTCCTTACGTCACCACGCAAATGGGTAAAGGTGTACTTGACGAAAGAGATGATTTATTTATGGGCAACACCGCTTTGTCAGCGGGTGACTTTGTGCACCGTGTCATTGACCACGCCGATTTAATCATCAATGTTGGTCATGATGTGGTAGAAAAACCGCCTTTCTTTATGAACAATGATGGTCAGCAAGTTATACACATAAACTTTGAACCAGCGGCGGTCGACCCTGTGTATTTTCCCCAACTAGAAGTAATTGGCGATATAGCCAATACTATTTGGCAGATGAAAGAGCAAATTGTTGTTACAACTAACTGGGATTTTAGTTTCTTTTTTAAAGCCCATAACGCTTACCTTGCACATAGAGCTGAAAGTGAAAACGATGATCGTTTCCCCATTTTACCAGAACGTTTCGTCAGAGATATTCGTAAGGCCATGCCTGATGAAGGCATAGTCACTCTGGACAATGGAGTGTATAAAATTTGGTTTGCACGTAATTACCCCGCAGCTTTGCCAAACACATTATTGCTAGACAATGCCTTAGCAACTATGGGCGCCGGTCTACCCTCAGCTATGGCAGCAAAAATGGTGTATCCAGACAGACCCGTAATTTCAGTATGTGGTGACGGTGGGTTCATGATGAACAGCCAAGAGTTAGAAACTGCTGTGCGTCTGAAGTTACATATAGTGGTGATCATTCTGCGTGATGATGCTTATGGCATGATCAAATGGAAACAAGCTAATATGGAATTTGAAAACTATGGCTTGGATTATGGTAATCCTGACTTTGTTAAATACGTAGAAAGTTATGGTGGCAAAGGCTGGCGTATTGCAGCTGCCGATGAGTTGCTACCCCAAGTGCAAAAATGTTTAGCTGAGCCTGGTGTACATTTAATTGACGTACCAGTGGATTATTCGTTAAACGACAAAACCCTAAATCAAACACTGCGCATACGTAGTGCAGCTATTTAATCCAGATATTACTCAGGAGAATTTATGTTAGCAAAAGCTTACCCTTATTATCTGGCGAATGAAGCCGTATTTGCCAATCAAGATTTGGCAGTAACCAATAAATACACTAATGAAGTAGCGACTCACACTGCCCTTGCTGATGCTAAGGTTATTGACCAAGCAATTGCAGCGGCAGCAGCAAGTCAGCCTTTATTAAATAAAATGGCCCCCTACGAGCGTCAAAATATTCTTAATCACTGTGTAAAACGTTTTGAAGAAAGGTTTGACGAATTGGCCCATGCCTTATGCATTGAAGCAGGTAAACCCATCAAAGACTCTCGCGGTGAAGTGACTCGCTTAATTGATACTTTCAGAATTGCTGCTGAAGAATCGGTGCGTATGCATGGAGAAGTCATAAACCTTGAGATTACGCCTCGTGCTAAAGGTTACACTGGGATGTACAAACGCGTGCCAATTGGTCCATGTTCGTTTATCTCGCCTTTTAATTTCCCATTAAATTTAGCTGCGCATAAAGTGGCACCGGCTATAGCCACAGGTTGTGCTTTTGTACTTAAACCGGCCAGCAGAACGCCGCTAGGCGCATTAATTATTGGTGAAATATTAGCTGAGACTGACCTTCCTAAAGGTGCATTTTCGATCCTGCCATGTAGCCGTGAGGGTGCAGATTTATTCACCACAGATGAAAGGTTCAAGTTACTAAGCTTTACCGGTTCGCCACAAGTCGGGTGGGAGCTAAAAGCCAAAGCCGGCAAAAAACCGGTGATCCTAGAATTAGGCGGTAACGCGGCTTGTGTAGTTGATGCTGATACGGATTTAGAAGATGCAATCGAGCGTATTGTATTCGGTGCTTACTACCAATCGGGTCAAAGTTGTATCAGTGTACAAAGGGTTATTGTGCATGAGTCAATCTACGCTGAATTCAAGCAACGTTATACCGATAAAGTCACAAACCTAGTGCATGGCGACCCATTGAATGAAGATACCTTTATTGGTCCAATGATTTCAGAATCAGAAGCTTCACGACTAGATAGCTGGATACAAGATGCTGTGGCAGCGGGTGCTAGTTTATTATGTGGCGGTAAACGCGACGGCAACATGTTGCAAGCTACTTTATTGGAGAACGTGCCAAATGATGCGGCTATCAACACTGAAGAAGCCTTTGGCCCCGTTTCTATTATCAGCTCATTTAATGATTTTGATGAAGCACTAAAAGAAGTGAACAACAGTCAATTTGGCTTGCAAGCAGGTGTATTCACTAGGGATATCTACAAAGCCCATCAAGCATGGAACGAGTTAGATGTAGGTGGCGTGGTAATCGGTGATGTACCAAGCTGGCGAGTAGACAATATGCCATATGGCGGTGTAAAAGAGTCAGGCTTAGGCCGTGAAGGCATTACCTTTGCCATGGAAGATATGACTGAGATTAGGTTGATGGTACTAAGAACCCCAAGCTAAGCATCGATGCCAATCAGTAATGTAGCGATAAGTTTGAGTATAATGCTCAGGCTTGTCGTTAACGTTCCTTATTTTCAAAAAAAGTATCTAAGATTTGTCGGGTAAATTCTTTTTTCAAATAAAAGCCTCTTGGTCTGGTATTAATAACCTGCCCATTTTTACCAATAGCTTCAGTTAATACACTGCCATTGGCAGCCTTGGGGCGTAGTTGCAGATATTGACCGTGCCTCGCGGTAATACTTTCGATTTGGCCGAGCGCAATCATTTCCATCAATTCTTCCCAATCAGTACTTAATTGATTATTTTGAGATACATTAGGCGACCATAAAAAAGGAGTCGCGATACATCTATCTCGAGGGGGAACTTCTCTTCTGCCGTCGATAGGCACCCAAAGTACTTGTTGAATTTTATTTTTGACGCTGCTGGTCTGCCATTCTATACCCGCTATATTGGTTAACGGTGCATAACATACATAAGTGGTTTCTAGAGGTTTGCCATGTTCGTCTATAGGAATAGTTTTTAACTCAATGCCTAAATGGGCAAAATCTTGTTGGGTCTTAGAGCCTGCGCTAGCGCCGAGGCAAAGTTCAATGAGTTGACCGGTCCAGCCTTTTTCTCGTTTGAAATTTACGGGCACTTTGACACGCGCCACTTCGGCGACTTCACCTAGGGTAAGTCCTGCTAACATTTCTGCTCTTTGCATCAGCTCTTGGATAGATTTTGGTTCGGTCTTTGGCATACTAAATATTTTCATTTGGGCACGTTAGCTTATATATACTTTTTTTATTACTTTGAATGCGCAGTAGTTTATGGAAGAATGCATCACATTAAAAGAATTGAGTTCTCGGGAGTCTAAGTGATTGATGCCGAAGGATTCCGCGCCAATGTTGGCATAGTGATATGCAATGAGTTAGGCCAGGTTTTTTGGGCCAGACGCTATGGGCAGCATTCCTGGCAGTTTCCGCAAGGCGGAATCGATGAAGGTGAAACTGCCGAACAAACGATGTATCGCGAACTCCATGAAGAAGTAGGTTTAAAGCCAGAACATGTAAAAATTCTGGGTGTTACCAAAAATTGGTTGCGTTACAAACTGCCTAAGCGATTGGTTAGGCAGGGAAGCAGTCCTGTTTGTATTGGACAAAAGCAAAAGTGGTTTTTATTGCAACTTGTCTGTAAAGAAGAGGATGTGGATTTATTACAATCAGGCCATCCTGAATTTGACGACTGGCGCTGGGTGAGTTTTTGGTACCCGGTGCGTAATGTGGTTTCTTTCAAACGGGATGTGTATCGCCGTGTGATGAAGGAGTTTTCACCTACTGCTATGCCAGAGCTGCTTGGGCAAAATCAGGGGAGCTATCAAAAATCAAAGCGTCGTAGAAAGGCTTAATTAACGAATCAGGTATACATGAGAGATAAATACTTCTAATGCTAACCACGCTCAAACGTATTGTTCAAGAAGTGAATCAAATCCCCGTATTTGATGATGCGTTGAGCTGTTTGGCAAATAGGCTAATAGAAGCTTTAAAAGTTGACTCATGTAGTATTTATTTAGCTGATTACGAACAGCAACATTTTATGTTGGTTGCGACTGAAGGTTTAGCAAAAACTGCTGTAGGCCAAGTTTCTATTGGTTTTTCTGAAGGTTTAGTCGGCTTGATAGGTCAACGTGAAGAGCCTCTCAATATTAGTGATGCTCAAATGCATCCTCGCTTTAAACATTATCCAGAAGTACAAGAAGATAATTACCACGCTTTTTTGGGCGCGCCAATAATCCATCAACGCAAAGTTTTAGGCGTATTAACCCTTCAGCAACAACATAAAAGACGCTTTAGTGAAGACGAAGAAGCGTTTTTGGTGACACTGGCGATGCAATTGGCCGTTGAAATTGCCAATGCTAAAGCGCGCGGCTCGATTAATCTTCTACAAGAAAATATCCCCAAAGATTGGCAAAAATCGTTAAAGGGGGTGCCAGGCTCTTCCGGACTAGCCAGTGGTGTGGGTTATTTACAAAACATGATGGTCAGTATTCGTAATCATGTTCCTAAGCGCAGTAAAAATAAGCAGACACAAGTTCAAAATTACCGTCAGGCAGTGAAACAAACCCAAGCCGATATGGCCATTTTATCTGAGCGAATTCAAGGTGATGTACCTGATGATGTGCGTGCCATTTTCCAACTTTATTACCACCTACTCGATGCCAACAGTCTAGGCCGAGATGTTGAGAAAGAAATCAAATTGGGCTGGGATGCGCCTACCTCTTTAAAAATGGTAGTAGAGAATTATATCCGTCAATTCCAAGCCATGAATGACCCTTACATGCGCGAACGTGCTGTAGATGTTGAGGATATGGGGAATAGGGTCTTGGCAAACATATTGGGGATAACCGCTGATAAGCAAGTAACACGTGTGATCCCTGAACACGCCATTCTGATTGCCGAAGAAGTTACTGCTGTAATGTTAGCGGAGTTTCCTAGTGAAAAGCTCATGGGCATAGTGTCGATGCGTGGTTCAAATAACTCCCATGCAGCTATTATGGCCAGAGCCATGGGTGTGCCTGCTGTGATGGGGCTGAGTAATATACCTATTGCTCTGCTGAACGAAAAAGAAATTTTACTCGACGGCTACACAGGTGACGTGATTGTTTCACCCAATGCCACGATTAGGCGTGAGTTTGACCAGCTAGTGCTTGAAGAGCAATTGTTATCTGAGCGGATTCGTTCTGAAGATACTTTGCCGGCCATCACTACTGACAACTGTGAAATACGACTCTTTACCAATGCAGGTTTGTCACTTGAAGCAGAAAAAAATGATAATCCATATTCTGATGGCGTAGGGCTGTTTCGTACTGAAATACCTTTCATGATGCGTGAACGATTTCCAACTGAACAAGAGCAGGTAGAGTTATACAGAACTCTACTTGAAGCTGAGCCTAACAAGCCATTCACTATGCGTACTTTAGACGTGGGGGGAGATAAACCTTTACCTTATTTTCCTATCTCTGAAGAAAACCCATTTCTAGGTTGGCGAGGGATTCGCCTGACACTCGATCACCCCGAAATCTTTTTAGTGCAAATTAGGGCGATGCTAAGAGCCAGTATTGGTTTGGATAATTTAAGTATTATGTTGCCGATGATAACCTCGGTCAGTGAAGTTAGCGAAGCTAAACGTCTTATTAGGCAAGCTTTTTATGAGGTTGAAGAAGAGGCGCAAGAGCATGGCGAAAGCCTACGGATGCCTAAAATTGGAGTGATGCTTGAAGTACCGGCGGTGCTTTATCAGCTACCTCAGCTATCTAAAATTGTTGACTTTTTCTCAGTCGGAAGTAATGACTTAACCCAATATTTATTAGCGGTAGACCGCAATAACCCACGCGTGGCTGAACTATACGATAGTTATCACCCTGCGGTATTAAGCGCTTTGCATACCATTGCTAAACATTCTGAATTGTTGCATGTGCCGGTGACTGTTTGCGGTGAGTTAGCGGGAGAACCCGGCGGTGTTGTATTGTTACTTGCAATGGGGTATCGAAAGCTCAGCATGAATAACCATAACCTGCTCAAAGTGAAATGGATCATACGCAATATTCATCGTGGTAGTGCAGAACAATTGTTAGCTAAAGTGTTGACCTTAAATAATCCACAGGATGTGCGTGAAGAAGTAAATAACTATCTCGAATCAGTTGGTTTAGGTGGCTTGGTTCGCGCTGGAATTTAAGATAAATTAAATTTTGAAGCACAATGAAGTATAGAGAGACGAGTAAGCATGCAACAGTATTTACAACTAATGCGTCACGTATTAGACACAGGCGTTAAAAAAGAAGATCGAACCGGTACAGGTACTCTCAGCGTGTTCGGTTACCAGATGCGCTTTGATTTGAATGCAGGATTTCCTTTGGTCACGACTAAAAAGTGTCACATGAGATCTATTATTCACGAACTTTTATGGTTTTTAAAAGGCGAAACGAATATCGCTTATTTGTCTGAAAATAATGTCAAGATTTGGGACGGATGGGCTACCGATGACGGTGAATTAGGACCTGTTTACGGAAAACAATGGCGCAGTTGGGAAGGGTGTGATGGACAAGTTATTGATCAAATCAGTGAGCTAGTTCAACAAATCAAAACTAATCCAGACTCAAGACGGTTAATTGTCAGCGCCTGGAATCCCGCTGTATTACCAGATACTTCTTTTTCGCCTAAAGAAAATGCTGAACAGGGCAAGCAGGCATTACCACCCTGTCATACTATGTTTCAGTTCTATGTTTTAGAAGGAAAGCTGTCTTGCCAGTTATACCAACGTAGCGGCGATATTTTTCTGGGTGTGCCTTTTAACATTGCTAGTTATGCGCTGTTAACCATGATGTTAGCGCAAGTCTGTGATTTACAACTGGGGGATTTTATTCATACCCTAGGCGATGCTCACCTATATGTAAATCACCTAGAACAAGCAAGTTTACAACTTACTCGTGAACCTTACCCCTTGCCGAAAATGATCATTAACCCTAGTATTCATGATATCTTTGCTTTTGAAATCAATGATTTCGAATTAACAGCCTATCAGGCACATGGCCACATCAAAGCACCCGTGGCCATATAATTTGTTTGTTTTACAGACCAGAATTAGGTGACAATGTCCTTATGACCACCCCCATACTTATTTGTGATGATTCGAGTTTTGCTCGTAAGCAAATGCAACGATCTGTTCCAGATGGATGGGATGTAGATATAAGCTTCGCTGAAAATGGACAGGAAGCCTTAGAGATGATCCGAGCTGGTAAAGCAGATGTGATGTTTCTAGATTTAAATATGCCGGTGATGGACGGTTACCAGACCATGCAAGTCATCAAGGATGAAGATTTACCTACCATGGTGATTGTAGTGTCAGGTGATGTGCAACCTGAGGCCCGGGCACGAATGTTGGCGTTGGGGGCATTAGAATTTATTCGCAAACCCACTGACAACGCTAAGCTTGTAGAAATTCTTACTCAGTTTGGTTTGTATTCGGGTGAAGCTTCAGCCAATAAACGCGCTGAAGCAGTTATACCCACTGCAAAAACTTCTCATACAGAAAAATTAGATGCTTATCGCGAAATGGCTAACGTGGCTATGGGGCAGGCGGGCGAAAGTTTAGCGACCTTGTTAGGTGAATTTATTGATTTACCTATCCCTAATGTTAACTTGATTACTAATACTGAGTTACATATGGCGATAGCCGATATTCAGCGTAACGAAAGTGTTTCTGCCGTATCTCAAGGTTTCATTAGCGCCGGTATTAATGGGGAAGCGCTGGTTATTTTTAACGACTCTAACTTTAGCAATATGGTTAAGCTCCTCAAGTATAGTGACGATAAAAGTAGCCACTCTTTGGAGCTTGAAGCCTTAATGGACGTGTCAAACATTCTGATTGGCGCCTGTTTAAGAGCACTTTCAGAACAACTCCACTCGGTCTTTAGCCATAATCACCCCATTATTTTGGGCCGACACTGCGATTTGGACGAAATCCTCAAAAACACCACCCAAAGAAAAGAAGATATGTTGGCAATCGAAATTGCCTATTCCATTAAGAGTCAAAATATTAACTTTGACTTGTTACTCTTATTCCCGAACAAATCTATCGACTTAGTATTCGATAAACTTGTCACATCTCATTCTTAAGGTCCGATTTTATGGCAGTTGATAGTAGTTTGGCGGAAATGCATTGGAAACACGACCTTCTCGGTTCTATTGAAGTAGGGATTGTGGTGTTAGATAAAGACTTTAATGTGCAGGTGTGGAACCAATTTATGGAAAACCACAGCAGTATTGTGCCGGGGATGATTCAAAACAATAACCTATTTGAGTTTTTTCCTGAAATAGATGAAGAGTGGTTTACTCGCAAAGCTGCCCCAGCATTTTCGTTGAAGAGCCCAGTATTTATTATTTGGGAGCAGCGTCCGTACTTATTTCATTTTCCTTGCAATCGTCCTATTACTTCAAAAGCTAATCATATGTACCAAAATATCACGATTTTTCCGTTGGCATCTTTAACGGGTAAAGTGGAACAGGTATGTTTGGTGATATACGATGTGACAGATGAAGCCGTCAGCCGACTGGGTATGCAATCGCTTCATAGCCAATTAGAAAAAGTGAGTCGCGTAGACGGTTTGACAGGACTTTACAACAGACGTTTTTGGGAAGAGCAGTTTGTTATGGAGTACAAAAGAGATAAGCGCAGTGAAAGCCCTTCAGCCCTTATCATGTTGGATATCGACAATTTTAAAAAAGTGAATGATACTTATGGCCACCCTGCAGGTGATGAGGTCATTAAAGCTTTGGCTGGTGTCATCAAAAAAACCATCCGAGAAACAGATATAGCCGGTCGTTATGGTGGTGAAGAGTTTGCTATCATACTGCCTGATACACCTTTTGCTAACGTAGAGTTTGTAGCCGAGCGTATTCGCCGTTTAGTTGAGAAATGTATTGTGGTATATGATGAGATAAATATTTCATTTACCGTCAGTATCGGCATTGCAGGTTTTAAACATACCTACAAAGATAGTAGCCAATGGTTAGATATGGCTGATAAATCATTATATCAAGCAAAAGCTGCGGGCAAAAATCGAGTTATACTTGCTGAGTAAATTTGATCAAAAGTCTTGCCCTAGTGATGGGATACGGCCAATACCAAGCCAAGATTGTTCCCTTAATTACGATTACGAAATAACCTGTTAATGAATGATATCCCTAAGACTTCGCAAGCAACTTGGTTAGATACCCTAAAGTCGTTTAAACATCCTCGGGTTATCACAATGTTGTTTTTTGGCATTTCAGCTGGATTACCTTTGGTGCTGTTATTTTCATCTTTAAGCTTGTGGTTACGTGAGGCGGGAATAGATCGTGCAGCCGTCACTTATTTTAGTTGGGCCGCCTTAGGTTATTCTTTTAAATTTGTTTGGGCACCTTTGGTAGACAGCTTACCGCTCCCAATTTTAACTCGTTTTTTGGGCCGCCGCCGAGCTTGGATGCTATTGTCACAAGTGATGATTATGCTAGCCATTGTCGCTATGGCCTTTGTTGACCCGGCCACGCAAACCTTAGTAGTTATTGCATGGGCAGCGATATTATTAGGCTTTTCATCGGCGACCCAAGATATAGTGATTGATGCCTATCGAATTGAGTCTGCCGATACTCAGCTACAAGCATTAATGTCATCTAGCTACATTGCCGGTTACCGAATCGGTATGCTGATTGCCGGAGCTGGCTCCTTGGTGTTAGCCAGTTATTTTGGCTCGAGCATGGGTGAATATGATTATCTGGCTTGGCAAACAACCTATCTAATTATGGCTGCGATGATGTCGATCGGTGTGATAACCACCTTAGTGGTCAGCGAGCCGCAATCAGATCATCTCACTCAAGCACAAGATAAGCACCACCAATTAGGTTTTTTCTTGTTGTTTATATTTGCCGTTAGTGGCTTTGTGGCTAGTTTTTATTTGACGGCATCTGATGCAGTATCGGTAAAAGCAGCATTAAGTGCGCTGATTGCTAACAGTTATTTAGCCGGTGCAGTGGTTGAGCTTGCTCGCTTAGCCTTAGCCTTAATAGTTGCTGGTCTTATTGCTAAAATGGTAATTGCTAGTGGCCTAGTGCAACAAAAAGCAATCCTTGTCACTTATGTGGAACCGGTGAACGATTTTTTCCAAAGATATGGCTGGTCATTAGCGTGGTTATTATTAGCCTTGATTGGTTTGTACCGAATCTCCGATATTGTGATGGGCGTAATAGCCAATGTGTTTTATCTTGATTTAGGTTTTACCAAACCTGAAATTGCCAGTGTTGTGAAAACCTTTGGTTTAATAATGACCATTATAGGTGGGTTTTTAGGCGGCTTATTGAGTATACGCTTTGGTGTATTGAAAATTTTGTTTTTAGGCGCATTATTGTCGGCGATAACCAATCTATTATTTATGTTACTTACTCAAGTCGGCAATGATATGACTTTGTTGTATGTGGTTATTTCTGCAGATAATTTATCTGCAGGTTTAGCTAGTGCTGCCTTTATTGCCTTTTTATCTAGTCTGACCAATATTTCATTTACTGCCGTGCAATATGCTATTTTCAGCTCATTAATGACTTTACTACCAAAAATATTAGGTGGTTATTCAGGCACAATTGTTGAATCAATAGGTTACCAACACTTTTTCTTAAGCACTGCATTGATGGGGATCCCTGTATTAGTATTGATTGTGTTGGCCAATAAACGCTTTGATATACATCGTCTTGAAAAAAGGTGAATACCTTGTATGGCAAAACTTATAATATCCTCAAGATGTTGCATTAACAGTGGAAATTAAAGAAGCCTAGGGCCTTATTCCAATGCAGTCCAATGGCATTGGATATATCCCTTCACTTTCAAGGCAGTCTAGGCAAGTTTCTATTTCGCCTCTTAAGTAAGGGTCTTCAATCAGTGTACGGTGCGGCCAGTAATGTATTTGGTGTAATACATGCCAAAACACTTGCTCGGTTTTTTCGTAAGGCAGATGTTTACCTTTTTTGACTTGTGCCCATTCTTCCATGGTATCCCAAAAAAACATATCCAGTTCTGAATAAGGAATTTTGTGTTGCAAAAAGAAACGGACATAATATGCCAGTTGTTTGGATTTACTCTGTAAGAAATGACTAACAGTGGACACTACTACGACCGTTTAATTTGTTGTGGTTCATGTGCTCAAGTATAGCTAGAATTTGTACTTTCACAGAGAATAGAGATTTTTTTAGAATAAGAATTATTGGAATGTAACTATCGTAAGCTTTAACACTTAAATTATTTACCATCCCATGTGGCTTATCCAGCCATAAATCTCTTTGGCAATGTAGGCGCTATGTTGCTGATGCATATTAAACCCAAGCAATTCTCGTTGCCGGTATTGCAGTTTTAGTGCTTTGATTGTGGCTACTTTACGGGGAGTAACAGTTTGTTGTGCCCATGTATTATCCCAGCTACTGTACAAGTCTAATACTGGCATTGGTGTGTTGGCTATCCATTGTGGTAGCTGTTGATTATATTTTCTGTCTGGCCAATAAGGGCTGATTATTACAAACGCGTCGGGGGTGTCTAATGTCTTCTCAGCATAAATTTTACTTAACCAAGCGGCACTTGTGCCTTTGCTGATGACCAAAAAGAAGCCCGGGTATTCTTGAGATTTTTCGAATGCGGCCTGTAAAAGTGAGACTAGCTGCTGTTCATGTTTTATAAATGCCTGGTCTTTTATAGTGGTTACCGCAGACTTATTGATATCTAAATCTAATATTGGTGGGCTGGGGCTTGTTACTGCCTCCTCGGATGGGATTGGCGTCTCTATTTTAGCTGTTGTTGTTTCTTCATTTTCTACAGCTGCCTGTTGCTCGATAGTAGGCATAAAACCTATATCCGGAGCGGGTAGTAAAATAGTGACCCAGCCAATTTTGTGCAGCTCATTGGCTAAAGCTGCAAAGCCTTCTTGGCCTACAATGGGGATGCCGCTATCAGCAATCAAGACTGCGACACCGCGAGTAATAGCTGTGGTGTTTTCTTGTAACACATAAATAATGGGCTGTTCGTCAATTTCAAAAGTTTGGTAGGCGTCAGCAAATAGCCCACGCTGAATATCTAACTTTCTTAGCAATTGATTATCAGGTGCCGCTAAGCTGCGAGTGCACACAGCAGCGAGAACAAAGAAAAACAGTAATTTAATAACGATAGTGACTCTGAAAAGGTAGCTCAAACATGTTATCGGAAAGGATTCGCTAGTTCTTTAATTTTGCAGACGCCATTATTTCGTTAATAATGGCTTAACTCACATTTTTTATCAGAGACTTTATGCCAAATCTAGTATTCCCGATTATTGAAACTCCACGATTGTTACTTAATAGGTTAACAAAGTATGATCGTGAACCGCTATTCGCCATATTTTCTGATCCCAAGATCATCGAGTATTATGATGTTGAACGTTTTAAATCTATTGCTGAAGCAGACCGTCTGATAGAGTATTTTGACGCTAGATTTGATAGTAACACTGGGATACGTTGGGCTATTCGAGATAAGTCGTCGGGTGAGTTCTTAGGTACCTGTGGCTTCACAAATTGGAACGAGTTTGATCATAGTGCAGTTGTGGGTTATGAATTGTCAAAAGATTATTGGGGTAAAGGTTATGCAACAGAGGCTGTGGCGACTATTCTCAATTTTATCTTTGATGAAAGTTTCCATTTTTATGTGCATCGTGTCGAAGCTCTCATCTTACCTAGCAATAAGCCTTCAGAAAAATTAGTGAAAAATTTAGGTTTTCGTCTTGAGGGAACCTTGCGCGGCAAGTGTTACTGGAATAACGATTTCCATGACATGAATATGTATGCAGTATTGCGCAATGAACAACTTAAAAAGTAATAAAACATGACTAATTAATATCAGTTTAAAAAGGCACTTTAGACTCAAAATATAACGTTTCTTCGCTGACTGGATGCCTAAAGCTGAGAAACATAGCATGTAAGTTAAGCCTATTTGACATCGCTAATGCTTGGTCGTGGGCGTATAGACTGTCACCTAAAATGGGATGCTGCATGCTCAACATATGCACTCTCAGTTGGTGCGAGCGCCCCGTAACAGGTTTCAGTTCCAACCTTGTACTTCGGGTATTTCGTTCTAGTACTCGCCAATGGGTCAGCGCTTTTTTACCCTGTTCATGGTCAACCATTTGTTTTGGGCGGTTTGGCCAGTCACAAATCAGTGGTAAGTTGATCTCGCCAGAGTCTTGTTGCACCCTATCAAACACAATTGCTTGATATGTTTTAGCTGTTTCGCGCAGTTCAAATTGTTTAGATATATGCCTATGGGCAGCTTTGTTTAAAGCCATCACCATCAAGCCAGACGTTGCCATATCTAATCGGTGTACCACTGTCGCCGTCGGAAATACTCTTTGTACTCGAGTTTGTAAACAATCGGCATGCTTTTTACCTGGCACACTCAACAAACCACTAGGTTTGTTGAGTACTAAAATATCATCATCCTGAGAAACAATTTCTAAGTACGGTTCCATTGGAGGGCAGTAGTTAAAAATTTCCATATATCAGTCTCTACTGTGGGTTGTTCACAATCAGCCTAACGGCCTCAAGATTAAGTCTCGCTTCGCCCATGATTGTTTTAAGGCTATTGATCTGATTAGCTACATGTTCAATTTCTTCATCACGAATGGCAGGGTTTACTTTTTGTAAGCTTTGTAACCTATCTAATTCGCCCCCTAACAATGTTTGCATCTGACTTATTCGCTTATTTTTCACCAACTCGGCTTTTTGCTCAGCTTCTTGGTGGGCATTATGCAAGCACTTTTCTACTTGAGACTTCAGCGCATTAATGAGTTGATTACCCATTTTGGGTAACACTGACTCTAATTGAATAAAGTGTTTGTCAATCGATTGTGAGTTGCTATCAATACAGATTTTAACCGGTGTTGGCGGTAAAAATCGTGATAGTTGTAAACCATGTGCCGCTTTAGCTGACAGCACAAATAAACATTCTAACCAATACGCACCGGCAGGCTTGCTTTTATCTCGACAAAACGCGATCGAGCTTTTGCCTATCACGTCAGTGGTCAACATATCCATAGCATGCTGGATCATGGGGTGATCCCAACTTAGGAAAGTGACATGCTCCAATAACGTTGCAGTGGTGCGTTCATAGGTAATGGTCATACCTTCTTCGTCCAAACCTGGAAGGGGGCTGATCATGGTTTCGGTAGGCCTTAACAAGTAACAGCTTTCATCATGATCTTCTTGAAGCAAACCAATAGCATCAAACAGCCGAGTCATAAAAAGCTCAAGCTTAGGTGATTGTTCGGCCTGCAATATTTGTTCTAAAAATACATCGATGCGACCTTGACCAGATGAATTGAGCTCTAGCAATTTATCTCTACCCTGTTCAAGTTTTAACTTGAGCTGGCGGTGCAAGCTAGCGGTTTGATTGATCAATTGCTCTGACTTAGGGATATCTCTGGGATCCTGAATGCAGTCATGCAACATTTCTTGGGTTTCTTCATACACCGTCATACCAGTGGGGCAGGTATGTTCGAATGCGCCTAACCCTTGGTGATACCAATCGAGTAACACCTGTTGTGCACTCATATCGAAATAAGGTACGTGGATACATACATCGTGCTTTTGTCCAATTCGATCAAGACGGCCAATGCGTTGCTCTAAAAGGTCAGGTACTAAAGGTAAATCAAACAAAATCAAGTGATGAGCAAATTGGAAATTACGCCCTTCACTGCCTATCTCACTGCAAATAAGTACTTGAGCACCATCTTCAGACTGAGCAAAATAATTAGCTGCTCTGTCGCGTTCAACAATACCCATACCTTCATGAAATACCGTTGAACGAGTACCAGCTTTAACCCGCAACGCTTCTGATAATTGCAGTGCAGTGCTGGCATTGGCACAAATAGTCAGGACTTTTTCGCCCTTTAAAGATTTTAATTGAGTGATAAACCATTCGACCCTAGGGTCGAAATTAAACCAAGTGTTCACCACGTCTGGATGTCTTTCTGGGGTCAGCTGTACCTGTAAGTTACTTGGGTCTTCTGACTGTAATAAAGTGTATTCGATGGGTTGAATTAATGAGTAGGTATACAGTTTTCTTTTTGGAAATCCACTCACGCCAGCACGACTGTTTCTAAACAACAATCGTCCTGTGCCATGTTGGTCTAATAAAGTGTGTAGTAATTTGGTTTTAGTATGTGAGTCAGATGTATTGATATCTTTTAACATATCAGGAGCAGCAAATTGGCTGATAGCCTGAATGTTGTGGTCGCTAAGCTTAGCACCGCTGAGTAATGGACCAATGGCGGTCGCCAATTGACTATACTGTTTTTCCTCGTCCACAAAAGTGTGGTAATCATGAAAACGCGCGGGGTCGAGTAATCTGAGTCTAGCGAAGTGACTTTCGTGGCCAAGCTGGTCGGGCGTAGCCGTTAGTAGCAATACACCTTTAGTGACATTGGCTAGGCCTTCAATCACTTGATATTGCTGCGAAGGCTGACCTTGTGACCAAATTAAATGATGCGCTTCATCCACCACCATCAAGTCCCACTCAGCTTCCATCGCTTGTTGGTAATAACGGCTATTATGGGTTAAAAAATCGAGGCTACATATGATCAGTTGCTCTGCTTCAAATGGATTGCCAGCGTCTTCAGACATCGCTTCACAGCGTTCTTCATCAAACACTGAAAAGGCTAAATTCACTCTACGTAACATTTCCACTAACCATTGGTGTACCAAACTAGAAGGCACAATAATCAACACTCTTTGTGCTCTAGCGGTTAACAACTGCTGGTGGATAATTAATGCAGCTTCAATGGTTTTGCCTAGACCTACTTCATCCGCTAATAATACTCTAGGGGCGTGACGACTACCTACTTCAGATGCAATGTGTAATTGATGGGGAATAAGATCGACTCTCGCACCTACAAAACCAAGTAAAGGTGAGGTGCTATGTTCGAATTGATGGGACAGACATTTTTCACGCAAATCAAACCACTTAGGGTCGTCGAACTGACCATTTAGTAATCGTTGTTCTGGCTGATTAAGCTGAAAATGATGGTCGATAAAGGTTTCTTTTAGAACAACAGCTTCATTGGTATCAATTCGATGCCCAATATAGGTAAGCTGGTTATCTTTTTCCTGAACTTGTTCTACCAGCAATTCCCAGCCTTCATGACTTTTTACACTATCGCCAATCATAAATTCGATTCGAGTCAAAGGTGCAGTTTGAGCAGCATAGACCCGGCTTTCTCCTGTGGCTGGAAATAGCATTGTGATTGTACGTGACTCAATTAGTACAATGGTTCCTAGACCTAAATCAGTCTCTGTATCACTGAGCCAGCGTTGCCCTAGGGCAAAATATTGTTGCTTAGCCATTGTTGTGTCCTCACCTATGGAATTACTTCTATGAATTGGCGCCAAGAGAATAGAGTTGGGCACAGCGCGCATTGTAACAAAAAATTAATCATCTACTGTTTAAAAGTAGATGATTGTCTAGAAAAAGTGTTTTATTGTGACTAAGTAAGCCTGTAGTTAAGTATGTTTTAAGCGCAACCGTTTACTCGTTACACCAACGTAAATTAAAAAACATGATTTAACTGGCAGGCACTCTATCCAAGTCCACAGGAGCGCCGGATGTCCATAAAAAAAGCACAAAGTTCAAAAATTTACGTATTAGACACTAATATTCTGTTGCATGAACCCCTAGCCTTTTTATCCTTCAAAGAAAACGACGTTGTTGTACCTATGACCGTACTTGAAGAGCTGGATTATATTAAAGACAGTAAAAAAGATGTTGCCAGAGACGCCCGTGTGTCTATTCGCGCAATGGAAAATTTACTGCATGACGCTACGCCTGAAGATTTGATGCAAGGTGTATCAATGCAAGGCATGGGTGCTGGAGAATCAGCGCCTACTGGTAGTCTGTCTATTTTTGTTGATCACGGCATGCCTGTGTCACAGCAAGTATTCACCAGTAACGAAAATGATAACCGCATTATTAATAGTGCGCTGTATTTACAAAAATCTCAAAATACCAAACAAGTGGTATTGGTCACCAAAGATATCAACATGCGTTTAAAGGCCAAGGGTGCGGGCTTGGCTCATGTCGAGGATTATAGAACCGATCAGATGGTCACCGACATTAAATATTTATCGAAGGGTTATCATCAGTTCTTGGGTAATTTCTGGGATGAAGTTAAGTCAGTGGACAGCCGTATTGAAGGCCGAGACACTATTCATACAATTGAACGTAAAGTATTGCCAGAAGCATATGTAAATGAGTTTTTGTTGGATGAAAGCCAGCACTTTGCGGGTTTAGTCGAGTCTGTTAGTAGCGATCATTTGGAGGTTTTAGATTTAGGGTACGAGCGGCTAATGGGTCGCAGAGCTTGGGGTATCTCACCAAAAAACATTGGTCAAGCGATGGGTTTACATGCCTTACTCGATCCGCATATTGATTTAGTGATCCTCACAGGACCTGCTGGCAGTGGTAAAACACTTTTAGCTTTGGCGGCAGCACTTGAAATGGTGGTAGAGAAAAATATGTATGACAAGATCATAGTGACCAGAAGTACCCCTGAAATCGCCGAATCCATCGGTTTTTTACCTGGTACTGAAGAAGAAAAAATGGCGCCTTGGCTTGCTGCCATTACAGACAGTTTAGAAGTGCTACATAAAAATGATGAAAACGTGAAAGGTTCGATGAACTACATCATGGAAAAAGCGAATATTCAGTTTAAATCAGTGAATTTCATGCGTGGTCGGAGTATTCAAAATGCCATTGTGATTTTAGATGAATCACAAAATCTTACCGCTTCTCAATTAAAAACCATCATTACCCGTTGTGGTGAAGGCACCAAGTTGATATGCAGCGGTAATTTGGCGCAGATAGACAGTAATTACCTATCGGCAGTCACATCTGGTTTAACTTACATAGTTGAGAAGTTTAAGAATTTTTCTGGCAGTGCCACCATTAATTTAGACGGTGTTGTGCGCAGTAGGTTGGCAGAATTTGCGGAAGAGCAATTATAGATAAATAAACTAGGTTAGAAACCACAGGCGAATCACTTTATTTGGCTGTGGCTTGCGTTTACTTTCTCTTTTTTATTCTTAACTTGTGTAGTGGTAATGCGGCAATCACTAACGTAGGCCAAAATATGATCAACTAGGAATGTGGTGAGTTGGAAGAAACATGATTGGTAGTCATCAGTAAAAGTATAGTTCTTAGCGGTCAAATAAAAGTCGACCTTGAGCGCCGACTTTTTGGATTATGGAAATTTTAGAATGGCTAATCATTTGAGAGATGCGCGCGCCGGTATGCGCTTTTCAATCTCTGGCGTAATAATTTAAAAGGCGTCAACTTACATTGCATCCGGGCCAATCGCTGATTATTTTAATCAGCCATGATGTTTATATTACATGGCTGAAGTGTCCCAATTTTGCCCCCTATGATTTTAAAACGTTAAGCGCTGTGTAACCATAAAACGTCGTTCTATAGAAAGTTAAAATGCTCGTTGTCCATTTGCATCAATGACTTTGTTGAAGACACCGCAGATTTTTTATGAGCGGAGGCACGAGGTAGTAAACGGTCAAAATAAAATTCTGCTGTTTGAATTTTTGATGTGTAGAAGTCATTGGATTCTTCGCCTTGGCCATTTTCAAGTAATGCTGCAGATTTTTCAGCCTGCAAAGCCCAAAAATAACCCATCATCACATAGCCAGAGTACATCAGATAATCTACTGAAGCAGACCCGACCAACTCACGATCTTTAGACGCCCCAAGCATAATTCGCAGTGTCATGATGTTCCACTCAACTGCACGTTTGCATAAAGTGCGCGCCATACTACCAACAGGGCCACGTGACAATAAGTGCGGCTTAGCAAATGCAAAAATCACTTTGCTAAAGTCACGGATGGATTGTCCTTTGTTTGACATCAACACTTTACGGCCCAATAAATCTAAACTTTGGATGCCTGTTGTGCCCTCGTAGAGCGTTGCTATTCTAGCGTCACGAGCGATTTGTTCCATTCCATGTTCATGAATATAGCCATGTCCACCAAACACTTGCATGCCTAAGTTGGCAGATTCTAATCCTAGTTCAGTGATAAAACCTTTTAGGATAGGAGTATAAAACCCTAACTCATCGTCATAAGCCTGCTGTTTTTTAGTATCACCGGCAACGGTCGCATTAAACATTTTGTCAGCAATTTTCGCAGCATGAAAAATCATTGCTCTACCACCTTCAGCAATGGCACGTTGGGTTAATAACATCTTACGAACGTCAGGGTGCCAGATTATTGCATCAGCAACGGATTCAGGTTGTTTCTTACCTGATAAAGCACGCATAGATTGACGTTCTTTGGCATAAGCGAGTGAACCTTGAAATGCTGCTTCAGCATGACAAATACCCTGCAGCGCAGTACCAATTCTTGCGGTATTCATAAAGGTGAACATCGCTTGTAATCCTTCATTCTCCTTGCCTATCAAGTAACCAGTCGCGGCATCAAAATTTAACACCGCGGTTGATGAAGCACGAATGCCCATCTTGTGCTCTATTGAACCGCAATGTACAGAATTTCTGTCTGTTAACTTACCATCACTGTCAACATTCACCTTGGGTACGATGAATAATGAAATTCCTCTGGTTCCTTTGGGTGCGCCGGGGATACGCGCTAACACGATATGGATAATATTTTCTGTTAAATCATGTTCACCAGCCGAAATAAATATTTTGGTGCCCGTTAATCGGTAACTTCCATCTTCTTGTTTGAGTTCGGCTTTTGTTTTGACTTGTGCGAGATCAGTTCCACATTGGGGTTCAGTCAAACACATAGTGCCACTCCACTGACCACTGACTAACGGCGCCATGAATTGTTTTTTCTGGAGTTCAGAACCATATTCTAATACGGTATTGATGCAACCCATGCTTAGCCCTGGGTACATCGAAAAAGACCAGTTTGCGCTACCGGTTATTTCTGCCTTGATGAGGTTGATTGATGTGGGGAGATTTTGACCGCCATATTCTTCAGGGAAAGATAAACCTTGCCAACCTCCAGCCATATACTCTTTATAAGCTTCTTTAAAACCTTTTGGGGTCGTCACCTCGCCTGCATTAAAATGACAGCCTTCTTTGTCACCAGATAAACTCAGTGGTGCCAAAACTTCTTCACTTAGGGTGGCGATACCTTCTAAAATAGCGTCGACCATGTCAGGGGTAGCGTCTGCTCCATTTGCTAACGATTCATAATGAGGGAAATAATCTAATACATCTCTCATTAAGAATTTAATATCTCTTAAAGGTGCTTTATATACTGGCATACTATTTACCCTACTGTGTTCGTTAGCTTACAAAATATCAAAGGTGATTATAGTTGACCAATCTGAAAGTAAAGGGTTAAATACCATCAATCATGGTGTCAAATACCTTCAACCTGCAATTAATAGTATTTATTAAACATGCATTCATATTATATAAAAACATTAATGAGAGTTTTGGACGCACGTCAGCTAGACGTAAGTTACCTCTTCAAAAATTCTGGCATCAGAGAAGTTGATCTCGAAAAAGAGTTAAATTTAACTGCTCAACAACTTGATACCATCTCAACCAATGCGATTGAGGTGTGTAAAGATCGTCAGCTGGGTTTATTGGTTGGCTCGAGCATGGATATTCCATCCCAAGGCATTTTTGGATATGCAATCATTACCAGTGCCACTTTAGGCGATGCTCTAAAGCTGATGGTACGCTACAACAAAGCCTTATTACCCAGTTTAGATGTGAAAGTGGTGCCACGGGAAAATCGTGTTGAAGTAGTAATTAAAGCGCCTCATTTGCCTGATGATTTGGAGCGTTTCTATATTGAACTGCTTTATGCTGCGATCATGCAAAGCGGAAATACTCTGATCCCAAAAGGTAGAACATCAGTGCACGTAGAATTCGATTATAATGCTGCATACGATAAAAGCCCTTATCAACGATTATTTGGTTCAAAGGTAAAATTTAACAGCAGTAGAAGTGTGCTAAGTTTTGATGAAGCAGGTTTAGACTTGGGTATTGCAACTGCTAATCCCGTTGCCAGAGATATTTTTCGAAGAGAATGCGATAGATTATTATCTAAAGATACTCATAGAGGCATGGTCAGTGAGCGAGTACAAGAAGTTCTATTACAGGCAGGGACAGAATTCCCAACCAGTATGCGTGTTGCAAATCAATTACACATGAGCGAAAGCACTCTACAACGACGCTTAGCTAAAGAGGGGTATAAGTTTCAACAATTACTCGATCAAGTTAGGAATAAACTGGCTCATGAGTACTTAACGGGTACCCAGCTAACCATTAATGAAATAGCGGCCCTATTAGGTTTCAGTGATGCAGCAAATTTTCGTAGATCTTTTAAACGTTGGTCTAATAAAACCCCAACAGCGCTTCGAAATGAAATTTTATCAAAATGTAACGAGTCTTTGACTAAATAATACTTACTTCGTCTGAATTAACAGCGTCTTGAGTACCGAAATGCTTGGTCTTTTTAAGAACAAGTTATTCAATTGGAATTTTATAATATAAAGACCGGGAATCAATGAAAGTGCAAGAAGGTGGTATAAGCAAGAAAAAAAGAGCAAACGATAAGGATGTCTACTTAGAGATTTTTGAGGCAATCCTTTCGTTTCGATTAAAACCTGGCACGAAGCTCACTGAAGATAATTTGTCTAAAATATTTGGTGTTGGTCGTACTACGATCCGTAGTGCTTTGCTTAGACTTGCTCATGATCATATTGTTCAGATTGAACCAAATAAAGGCGCGTATATCGCGAGTCCAAGTGTGCAACAGGCCAAAGATATCCTCAGTGCTAGAAAGCTAATTGAAGTTGCCATTGTTGAAAATGTTATTAAAAATGCCACTCCAAAAGACTATAAATTATTAAGAAAAATTGTAACGTCAGAACAAGACAAAATTGCACACAAAGAAATATTCAAAGGTATCCGCTTATCTGGAGATTTTCACTTATTACTGGCTAAAATATCGGGTAATGTAACATTGGAACGGATTGCCACAACCCTTGTTCCTCAAACATCATTAGTCATCGTTTTGTATGAACGACCTGATCAGCCCAAGTGTTCTCATTTCGAACATTGTGAACTAATCGACGTTATGCAAAATGGTGACGTTGCAAAAGCATCTAGCCTGATGGCAAAACACATTCAAGGTATTGAGGACAGACTTAAGTTAGACGAACGTGAAGTTGTTTCTGACGTAGAAGATGTATTTCGCAATCGATAGTCAGCAATAAACTAACGGTTGAAAAATAGTGAAGGAAGCCATGAGGTTACCCGTTTATCCAAAAAAAATTATTAGTTAAAATCTGTTATTTATCAGCCGATATAAACCATAGGATGAATGTAGGTTTGGTTTAGATGGTGAAATCCGTCACAAGCAAAAAGAAAATTATTAAAGCCGCTCAGAGAGAGTCTATGAGTAACCTTTTAAGGGCGCTTCTATAGCACTTATAGCAAAGTTGACTAAGCTTCCAAGGACTCATGTAGATTATTATTTATCGAATAAATTAGACATAATCGTCAGTAATGCGCATTTGATCAATGACGAAATGCGGTTGACTGCCAATAACGCTATACCTGAAGCATACCCATTATAAACGTTTACCGCTATCAGCTTCGCAACAATGAATAGGTGGGCAGGATTCACATTAGTGTGTACTAATTTTGGTTAACATAGGATAGGGTTTAATTGCCTGATAATGACGTGTAAAAAAAGAGCACCGATGTGCTCTTTTTTATTTAATGCTTTCTGTTTTGTTCTTTAATTAGTTGGACGAATAAATGGCATATGACGGTTAACGTCTTTGTACAATAAATAACGAAACGGTCCTGGACCGCCCGCATAACAAGATTGTGGGCAGAAGGCCCGCAGCCACATAAAGTCACCTGCTTCTACTTCAACCCATTCGCCATTTAGGTGATAAACGGCCTTACCTTCTAGTACATAAAGGCCATGCTCCATGACATGGGTTTCGTCAAATGGGATCACGCCGCCAGGTTCAAAGGTAACAATGTTAACGTGCATGTCGTGACGCATGTCATTTTGTTCGGTGAAACGTGTTGTTTTCCATACATCACCGGTGTTTGGCATTGCAATCGCGTCAACTTCATTATCATTGGTGACAAAAGCTTCTGGGGCCTCAATGCCCTCTACAAACTGGTAGGCTTTACGTATCCAATGAAACTTTAATTGACTGTTACCATTGTTCTTTAAGGTCCACTTACAGCTTGGTGGCAGGTATGCATAACCGCCTTCAATTAAGTGATGGGCTTCTCCTTCAATAACCAAGTCCATCTCGCCTGCAACGATAAACAGAACCGCTTCAGCGGCGCTGTCGAGTTCTGGTTTGTCTGAGCCGCCTTTTGGCGCAACATCAACGATGTATTGAGAGAATGTCTCAGAAAAGCCTGATAAAGGGCGGGCGATAACCCACATCCGCATGCCTTCCCAAAATGGTAAGTAACTAATTACAATGTCGGTAAGGACGCGCTTCGGGATGATGGCGTAAGATTCAGTAAATATTGCACGGTCTGAAAGCAGTTGTGTTTGCGGCGGTAGGCCGCCTTTAGGTGCGTAATAGGTGTTTTGAGTCGACATGTTTTGTTCCTCTGTGTGTATTACCCATTTTTAAGTGCCGAATGCCAAAAGGGGCTAAAAATGAATATGAGAGTCGTTGCCTTATGATGCAATAACGTAATGGAGTAATGTAACTACATCTTCAGGGGTTTGAGCCCAAGCCATAGCTGCTGCATCCACTTCTTTTAAAGGATGTATGATGTTCTCGTTGTGCAAGGTGATATACGTTTTTCCAAGTGCAGCACAATAACCTGCATCAAATGCCGCATTCCATTGTTTATATTTGTCACCAAATCGAATAATAGCAATGTCGCTGGCTTTGAGTAACGCCTGAGTGCGAATGGCGTTTACTTTTGAAGATTTATGATCACGCCAAAATTGAATATTTTCATGCCCCAAAAAATCACCTGCCGCATCGCTAGAGCCGTGATCAGTAACCGGAGATGTGAATGATATGTTTAATCCAAGATCTTCGCAGCCTTGAATAATAAGCTCTCTCCAGTCGGTATGGATTTCGCCAGATAAATATACGGTCCAATGCTTCATTCAGTTTTCCAATATGATTGTGGGTGTGTTTATTACCGAGACGGTTTTATTGCTATAACTTACTTTACGCCAAGTGCTTAAGCTAAAGCACTTCTTCAAGGCTATACATGTTGCCGGCTATAGCTTGGGCGCTGCGATTGGCAACCTCGCCTAGAGGGATTTTTGCTGGGCCTGTTGGTTCCATTAGTAAATAGTCCAAGCCATCTATATCTAAGGTTTGCTCGTTGGTTCTAAAGGGGAGTACGATACCTAATAATGCATGGTTGGGAAGGAACACCATGGTCATTTTTACATCTGGTAACAACGAACGCACTAAGCTTGCCATCAATACTGTTTTGCTATCACAGTCCCCTTGGTTATTGGCTACCACAGATAATGGGGGTAAATAGCCAGCCCCATTAGACGTTAAGCGATTCTTTAGTTCATTGTACGGGATGCTTTGTACCCAGCTAAGCACTAAATTGACATAAGCACGTGTTTCACTATTGGTGGGTAATTTGTCATATACGGCTTGGGCTATAGGCAGCAGAGCCGCTGTGTTTTCAGAAATATAGCGTAGATGATCAGGTTTTATTGCTTTTTGTCCTAAATGAGAGCGAAAGTGACTGTAATAATTATCTCGTAGATATTGGTTGAGGGCTTTTTCTTGGCTTTGGTTCATGGAACTCTGCCACTTAGCTAAGAGATTGTCGGATCTACTGGTGACTTGAATCTGAATATCTTGCCCTCGACGCTGAATCTGCACGCGGGCTTCTCTTGGATCGATTTTACGAGCGGCTTTATGTATTTCAATATAGACATATTGCTGGGCTAAGTCAGGAATGAATTTCTTGTGTGTTTGCTTATTGATTTGGCGCAACGGTAACGCGAACGTTATGTCGGTTGTTTGTTCTTGATGATTAGACCAAGTGTAATTGAAATACATCTCATTATTTTGTTTGGATTTATTAAAGGATAACTGCTGTGCAAAGCTAGGCAAATGCACGCTTATAAACGCTATTATAAGCCATCGGATAGGATTGACAAATACCCTGTTCATAAGATGATTTTTACTCAAAGCTACATAAATACAATTAGGTTATCACCAACTTAATATAAACCGCAATTTACCAACGTTATCTTATTTACGCATGGGGTTAGTTAATTTGCTTCAAGCTAAGCTGACCCAGTGAGTAAACAACATCAACTAGTGGAATGAACCCTGCCGGGGTGGCTAGGTTGACATAACCTTGAGGTTGTTCAATTAAAATATCGCCAAAGGTGGTCTGTCTATCAGGCAGCGGATCGCATTTGATTTTTAGGTTGTCGACGTTAACCCACCGAGTTATACCACCAGAGGCAGCAAATGCTATGTCAATTTCATCAATATCTACCTTAGTAGAAAATTCATAGCTTTGTATGTGTTCGGTAACCAACTGCAGCAAAGCTCTTTCATTTGCTGCTTGTTGGATTTTTGCGAGTAACGATGGTGTGGCGTTAAAAACATCTATCATCTAGAGACCTATTGGTTATTTATTCATTGTCAGTCGTGGCGACAATATTAAATTTGTCGTGAATACCAGCTGTAACAACGACCTCGATAGGTGAACAACAAATTTGGCAATCAACAATTTGTTGCTGATTTAAATCGTTCTCTTCATCAATTTGGATGTTATTTGTAGCCATACAATAAGGGCAACTAAATTCAGCGTTTGCGATCAGATTCATTTGTTCTTCCCTAAAAAACATTAGAATAATTTAATCGTGACTACGCTGATAGTTAATTATTTGATCACGTATTGCAACATTTAAGTAAGACTCGCAATGTATTCTTTGAACTTTATATTACCAAGTTTTCTGTCTTCGGCAATTTTCATCACGTCTTCTCGCTGATTTAATGAAGCCATAAGTTGTTTCGCACCGGGTGCCATGTCGAGTAAATCAAGACCAAATAACTTATCAGCCACTACAGTAGCTAAATCAGCACTATACAAAAATACTATGTCTGCCGCAGTAAGTTGCTTGCCTGCCAAATACGGACTGAATTGTGCACAGCGGGCTATGCCTTCAATACCTTTACACAAAGCACGTTTAGCCTCTTTTTTAGTGAGCTCGTCGACTTTTTGTCCAAAAAAGACTTCAGGATGGCAACGCCTAGCGGGCAGCTCCAAATATAACTCCGCCATTTTAACCAATTCTCTAATCTTCGCTTTTTCAAAGATATTACCAGGATACAAGGGCTTGTCTGGGTAAGTCTCGTCTAGATATTCAAGAATGACATTGGTTTCAGTCAACACACCTTGCTCAGTTTCTAAAGCCGGTACTTTACCCATTGGACTTTTGCTGAGATATTCAGCTGACTGATTGGGGTAAAGAGTGACTGTTTTATATTCAATACCTTTAACGGCCAAGGCTAGTTTAATCATATTGAAATAGTTGCTGACGTCGAAACCATACAGAGTTAACATTTTTGTGCCTTTGAATTGGTAATTTAGTGGATCTATATGTTGGTATAAATGATCAATTCACTCAACATCGTTTTATTGATGTATTGGTATCACTCATTTTTAGGATTTAAGTTATAATCCTCGCAATTGAAGTTAATATTAAAAGTAAGGTAATAAGTTATGCGAGTAATCGGTGTTGAATTAAGTGGTAATGATGCAAATATTTGTTTGTTATCTTTGGCTGAAGAGGTTTTTCAAATTCCTGATTGCCATACGCGCAAATTATCACTGCCTAAAAACGCAATCGCTAAAGATTTACGCTATTTTCATAAAACCTTTGCGCAATTAGTACAAGATTACAAAATAGACCAAATAGTTATTCGTCAACGTCCGATGAAAGGTAAATTTGCTGGTGGTGCGATAGGCTTTAAAATGGAAGCCGCGTTAGAATTATTAGACGATGTTGAAGTAATAGTGATGTCTCCCACAACTATCAAAGAATCACTAAAACGCAACCCTGTGCTTGTACCTATGCCCGACACCGGCTTAAAGATGTTTCAAGAAGTCGCTTTTAATACTGCTTATGCGTATTTGATGAAAGATAAATACGCACTTTAAAAGCAAACGCGAGTTAAGAGTTTAAAGAAAAACTCAACCTGAAAACACTTAGTTTAACTCGCATCCAAAACTAAATAAACACCACAGCGAACTCAGAGATAGAAGCGAATATTAGGCAATTCTTCTTCCCACTGTGATCTCTGTGGTTCATTGTCTTTTATTCCTCAGAAATCTGCCAGACCGATACTGTACCGCTGACTTCATTACCAATAATAAGCAAAGCCTTGCCTGTTGGACTATTGTTTGCATCAACAAATGCCATACCTTCTGGGGCGCTATCACCGATTAAGTCACCACCTTCGGTTAAGTCGCGGTTAATCACATAATCAACAAACTTAGCGTCATAAGGGTTAGTGACATCGTAAACAAAAATGCCACCTAAACGTTCCATACCAATAAAGGCATAGGTTTTATCACCTACTTGGCCAACAGTTAATGCTTCGGGCTCTGGACCTTTGTTGGCAGAGCGAGAGTCCCCTTCATTTTCATCGTTGTTGTTATTGAATGCATTGCCATGAATAGAAGCGCTAATGCGCTCAAAATCATCACCTGAATCAAATACCACTAGGCCATTACTGTCCCAGATAGTGAATGAACGAGCACCGTAGGCGTAAAGCGCTTCATATTCACCATCATTATCACTGTCACCCAATGCTTCGGTCACAGTTAAGCGTCCTAGTGGGTAGGCAGTGAAGTCAAAATCTCTTGGATCATCACCGGCTGTGGTGTCTAGGTTCGATCCCGGCGCAAAAGCAAGACGTCGTGCTTGAGTTTCTTCGGTATAAGACAAACAACCATCATCCTCGTCAAAGTCTTGGCCACCTGCGGCGGTGCATAAGTCTTCATCTTGTAAGCCGTCAGCATTTAACGTATCGAAGAAATACTCTCGAGCATCACCTTCGTTTGCGGTCAACAAAAAGTTTGCGTCTTTCCATTGATATGAGGCGATAGTATCGGGCATATACATACCGTACAGGTCGTCATATTGACCAAAACTCACAGTGCCATCTTCCATGCCATCTATCTGAAATTCACTCCAATCCTTAAAGCCAAGCCCTATCACTTTCACACTGTTGTCGCTCAAGTCAACAATGGCTAGGCCGTTGTTTTCTTGAAGTGTGACATAAGCAACGTCATTGGTAGTGGTGATGTATTCTGGCTCTAAATCTTGTGCCACCGTTGTGATGATCAAAGTGCCATTAATTGTGCGACCAGATGGATTAGGGAAGTGCATGCCTTTAGCTTCAAGCTCAGCTTGTTTACCGTTATAGTCAGAGAAGCTGATAGTGGTTGAGATGTCGCTGGGCGAACCATCTGCAATTGTGATGACTGATATCGAACCTTCTGGATCAATAGTGTAATCACCACTTGGTTCACCTTCATTAGCCGTTAATACTTTGCTGGCATCCGGTGTGAAAGTTACCATATCGGGTAAGTTGCCGACTTCTACCGCTTTTACAAACGTTGGCGAGGACGTATCTAGGCCGTTATAAAACAATACCAAACCATTGGTTGCTTTATCTTTAGCGGGTACGGCCACAGCCATCCAGTCTCCTGAAACTGCAAAGCTGGTAGGGCCGGCTAGAGCTATTCCGCTTTGCTCGATGGGTAGCACCAGTGCCGTGGATGTTAGATTCTCACTCGATAAAGGATTAGACAAAGCTTCTGAGGTTAAAGATGAGGCATCAATGATTTCAATGGTTGGTTCATCAGCTGCACTATTGATCGCATAGATAGTGTTGGAGCCGGGGTGAAATTGTACAATTTCTGCGGCGCCTTCAGGATCACTGGGATTGAGTTGGATGCGCCCAACCAAACTCAGGCTAATACTCGCATTGGCGTTTTGACCATCACCGCCATCTGTTCCGTCTATTCCAGCGGCACCAATTTCACCTTGTATACCGATAGCTCCAGGTTCGCCATCATCACCTTCTAAGAAACAACCCGTTAGAGATAAGCTCATTGCCAAGGCAAGGGCTGAATACTTAAAACATTTAACTACTTGCATCAGTTTTTTCCTTTATATGCTGTTTTGATTACAAGCAGCATATGAAAGTACGATGACAGTAATATGATAGAGAAATGACAGCTTTATGACATTAAAGAGCTTTCATAGGAACACGTTTTTATCTAAGTCAGGTAACATTTGTGCAGAAGGTTGATGTTTTAGTTGTATCAATTCAGTTAGTTGTGGGACGCGCTCACAATATAATATATCTAGGGCAAGCCTATTATTTCCATATAAGCCTCTGTGGATCATATTTGCAGAGAATAGCAGTACACCTCCTACCATCAGCGGTATTGGAACGCCGTTTGATAAGCTTTCAGAATGCTTATGGCCATTTTGCTCCAGCCTGACTTGCAATTCCTCATCAGTATCCCAGTTTATATGGGAACCGGGGATCACCTCAACACCAGGATCCGCAGTCAGAGGAATTCTGACATGTAAGACTTCTGGTCCAGTCAGTGCCAATTTTTGCTCCTCCACCGTCAAATGGTATTGTGGATCTCGATGCCAATAGTTGGCTTGTTTGGTATTGAAAGGGTCGAAAAATAACTGAGTGCCCATAAACACGGGAGAGTGTATAACGTGGTTTACTGCTTCTAATAAGCGCATATCACTGAGCAACGTAAATAAAACTAATCGTTGCTCTTCAGTCAAATATTGCTCAGACGTTAAGCCTGAACTATTAATCGCGCTAGTTTCATAAAAATCACAATTATCAGTACACCAAGCGTGGTGGAAAACGTCCACTACTTGCTTAACCTTAGACAGGGAGGAAGGTGCTAAAAACTTGTCTAGTTTTACAAATCCATTTTTAGCGAACTATTGCTGGTTTTGGCCAGTACTCATTAGCGACTAAATGCCCCTATACACTCTACCTCAACCCGTGCATTAAGGGCTAAGCCGTTTGTAGCAAATGCACTTCGAGCAGGAAAGTGTTTTGTTTCTGCTTCAATCCCACCGGCAATCAGTTTACTGGTATTCGGTAGAGTGCCTAATTCGCCTGATAAAAACAACAAATTTCCTACGCGCACCGCATTCGAAAACGGGTAATTGTTATCAATATTTCGCTGGGACGAAAGATATTCGACTGACTCCCCTGATGCTTGCGGGGAAAGGGCGATGCCGATCAAAATAGCGAAAAAGGTTGTTATTAACCTTAAATTTATAAAGTTCATGATGGCTCCTTAAGGGGCGCTATTAGTTGCTTTAAATCGACTGCTGCGAATACCGTAAACAACTAAATAGATTAAAATCATGGTCAATAACGTGCCATAAAAAATGGGGTAGGGGAGATCTACGGTGAATAAACCAATGATGTATCTGGCAAGAATGGTTTCTCCATAACTGGTCAACATTTGATACAACATGTCTTGGTTATACCAAATGAGTAAGTCAAACTAGGTAATAGTGGTGATGTGCTATGCAAATACTGGGGATAGTAAGCCCATCGACGCCTAATAATATTGAGAATATTACCTTCGCTAAATAAGCGTATAGAGATATATTCTCCCCAGGTATAAAAATGTGTGAACCGAGTAATATTTATGATTACTCGGCTATGTCTAACATTGATGTGCGAACTGGGCTAACCAAACTGGGCTAATAGTAACGCAAGTCTTCTACTTTGCCCCAAAACACACGATACGAAAACACGGTGTAAGCTAAAATACAGGGGATGACTATTAACGCCCCATATAAAATAAAACGCAGTGATTCAGGCGCACTAGCAGCATCCCAGATAGTTAACTCACCGGGTACCACGTAAGGGTAGAAGCTAAAAGCGAGTCCACAAAAACAAAATACGAAAACCACGACAGTGATGAGAAAGGGTAGCCAGCAACCACTGTCATCTTTTAGTGGTAATTGCTTTAGTACCAAATTACCAATAAATAACAATGTAAAACAAACGAATGGCACAATCGCCATAAAATAAGCGAAAGGAGGTGTGGTCCAGCGCTCGAATACAAATTGATTGATCAACGGGTTCGCAATGCATACCGCTATGATACCGATAAAACTGATTTTACCCATTCGTTTGGCCCATTTTATAGCACGTAATTGTAGGTCGTCAGTCGTTTTTAAAATTAACCATGTACTGCCAATTAATGCGTAGGCACAAGTGACGCCAACCGCACTTAACGCAGCAAATGAATAAGCCATAAACGAATCTTCAAAACCCATCACAAAACTACCCAACATATACCCCTGACTGGCGGAGGCAATCCAAGAGCCAAGTTTAAAAATTTGATTCCAACGGTGTTTATTGACTTGTGCCACCTTAGCCCGAAAGTCGAAGGCTACGCCCCTTAGTATCAAGCCAACTAACATAATAGCTGACGGGATATACAGCGCTTTTAGGATGACATTGTGAGCACTTGGAAAGGCAATTAATAATAATCCTACAGCCAATACCAACCATGTTTCATTGGCATCCCAAAATGGGCCTATAGAGGCGATCATTTGATCTGCCTGTTGGTCATTGTTAAGGGGTAGAAGTATACCTACACCTAGGTCATAGCCATCTAAAATCGCATAAACGATGATAGATAAAGCCATCAGCCCTGCGAAAAAAATCGGCAAATTAGCGTCGGCGATCATAATGTTGCTCCTTTGGTTATATTTGGTGTGCTAAATTTCTTTTGTTGTAGTCTTTCCTCAGGTTGAATTTCTTCTATCTCTACCGCTTTTCGAGCCATTAAAAATAGGGTGTGCAAATAGGCAATCAACAAACCAACATACACAGTTAAGTACAATATAAAGGTAAACATCACGTTTTCTGGGGCGATGTCGGTAACCGCGTCTGAGGTTCTTAAAAGGCCCGACACCAGATAAGGTTGGCGGCCAATTTCTGTGACATACCAGCCTGCAAGTGTGGCTATCCAACCAGAAAAACTCATACCCACCAGGCTATACAACACTCCTTTGCTTAAAGGTTTGTTGCGGATTAATTTGAAGCTGGTGAACCAAGCAATGACAAGCATTAACATGCCAATACCCACCATAATGCGAAATCCATAAAACACCGGCGCAACTGGCGGATGTTCGCCAATAAAATCATTGAGACCTTGAACCTCGCCATCTGGGTCGTGGGTTAAAATGATGCTAGTGATATTTGGAATGGCTATCTCAAAATGGTTGCTGTGATTTTTCTCATCGGGCACTGCAAACAACAAAAGAGGTACTCCTTTTTGGGTATCCCATATGCCTTCCATCGCCGCCACTTTTTGCGGTTGGTGTTCAAGGGTATTTAAGCCATGTAAGTCACCTACAAATATTTGCAAAGGCATCAGTAAGGCTGCAACAAAAACCGCTGTTTTAAGTGCCAAGCGTGGTGCTTTTTTGTTGTCTCCCCTGATAATACGGTAGGAAGAAATCCCTGCGATTAAGAATGACGCAGTTAGACCAGACGCTAGTAACACATGGGATAAGCGGAAAGGAAAAGAAGGGTTAAAAATAATAGCCCACCAATCTAATGCATGTGCCACACCGTCTCGCATTTCATAACCTGTTGGTGTTTGCATCCAAGAATTTAGAGCAATGATCCAAAAAGCTGAAAGGGTTGTGCCAACAGCGACTAAAAGCGTGGCTAAAGTATGCAACCAAGTGGGTACGCGATGTATACCAAATAACATGACGCCTAAAAACGTGGCTTCTAAAAAGAAAGCAGTGAGTACTTCATAACCTAAAAGTGGCCCCGCAATATTACCTACTGTTTCCATATAACCTGGCCAATTAGTACCAAATTGGAATGACATGGTAATACCACTCACCACGCCTAGCGCAAAACTAAGCGCAAACACTTTGACCCAGAATCGATAAATACGCATCCACACAGGATGCCCACTGATATTAAAACGTACCTTGAAATAGAATAAGAACCATCCTAACGCGATGGTGATGCTTGGGAACAAAATATGAAAGCTGATGTTGGTCGCAAATTGTAAGCGAGACAGCAGGAAGACGTCAGCCATGGGACACCTCTATTTAGAATGTGAGAACGTTTGTTACTTGTAATTAGCTACTGGATAGCTTGTAGTCTATGGAGGGGTTATTCGTTAGTTCGTTTGAGTAATTTATCTTTCATATCTAATACTTTGCCCACGCCAGAACCTAACTTCATTAAGGTATCCAGCTTTTCTGGACTCAAACGCTGTAACTCGCTTGACCACTTGGTGATACCTTCAAGTAAGTCATGCACCTCTTTGAGTTTATCTTGGGCGTGTTGCTCTTGTTCATTGGCAGGTGTATCCAGAAGAATATCTCTTAACAAAGATAAGGTAGGATCCATTTCCCGTTTTCGACGCTCTTCAAACACCCGATTCGCCATATCCCAAATACTGCCATTAGTTTGAAAGTAGTCTTTTCTGTCCGCAGGTTTATGCTGCAGTTGTATCAACTGCCAAGACTGCAATTCCTTTAACCCCATACTCACATTACCGCGAGAAATACTCAGCGCCTCGGCAATTTCATTCGCACTAATAGGATCTTTGGTGATTACCAATAAGGCATACATTTGCCCTACAGTTCGGTTAAACCCCCAACGACTGCCCATTTCACCAAAGTGCATCACAAAGGTTTCTATCATAGGTGTCATTTTCATATAAGCTTCTAAACATTCTAAAGTTTCAGTAATTACTGAAACTTTAGAATGTTTATTGGTCTAGGTCAAGTCATATCTAAGATATCTGTGGTTTCTAAGTTGAGTTGAAATGGATTCTCAATTTATTGTCTTGGTTCGCTGTGATTCTCATTTGTGGTGAAATAGATTTAATATTAATAGGACTGGTTTGAGCGAAAGCGGTCGGTGGGCTAATTAGTTTTTCAATCGTTAATGCCCATATTTTGCGCTATAAAGTACCAGCATACCTACAATAAAAAAACACCCCTATACTGTGTAAAATTGGCGCTGTTTGGGTTGAGCTATGTCACTTGTAAATGATGCCAGAAGAGAGGGGACGGTAAAGTATGAACGTCATAAACCAGAGCAGACACTTCTTTATCAAATTATTCAATGATTTTTATAACTGCCTTGACTCATAAACATGATCTTCAATAAATCACTAAACTTGACTCAGAATAGCTTCTCAATCAGACATTAAAACAACCTTAAAACTGTCAGGGTATTTTACACTTTTTAATAATGGATAATTATTAAAATTAATAACTTACTGAAATACATATAGAAAAAAATCTTGGCTTCTTTCTTGCTTAGTTATTAGGGATAACAATAGTTTAAACAACACCAATTGATTTAAGGATAGATTATGAAAAATTATTTAACAGATATTCTCAAAACTACGACATTCGCGGCAGTTTTATGTTCTAGTGCTGCTCAGGCCGTTATAATTACTTTGCCAGTGAATGTAACCATTCGCGACTTTCATCAAAGTCATGCTGATTTCCAATATGCCGTATCTGGACTAACAACGGGAATGGTTGAAGATACCCTTATCGGCGGTGTTCCTGTCTTCAAGGGTGATCCTGGTGATGGAGCTGTCAACAATGCCGCAACGTTTGCGACCTGGTACAGTGGGGACTGTGATTCTGCAACTCCAGGTACTACTTGTGTAGAGTCATATGACAAAATAATCGATGCTACTGTAGATACTACGACTGGCAAGTTAACCTATAATTCATCGTCGTTTTTCCCGTTAGATTCAATAACAGGGACCACAGGGGACGGTGATTCATATAATAATCATAATTATTTCTTCACTGTTCAGTTCGGCCTACAACTCGTCTACGACCCAACTCTGACGAATACCTTTGCGTTTACAGGTGACGATGATGTTTGGGTTTTTATTAATGACAAGTTAGTTATGGATTTGGGTGGCGTACATCCAGCTGAAACTGGCGGTTTTAATATGAATGACATAGCGCAAGCACAGGGAATTAAGGCTGGAGAAGAGTATTCATTTGATTTCTTCTTCGCGGAAAGACACCATTCACAATCAACTTTAAATATAACTTCTTACTTGGGCGAGCCTGTTTCGGTTTCTGTACCTGAACCATCCAGTCTTGCAGTATTTGCTCTTGGCCTTATAGGGTTGGCGGGATTTGGGCGTCGCAAAAAGGCTTAGTTGTTAGCGGTATTGGCTAAATGCCAATGATCCGCGATTAGTTACGAACCTGCGGGGTCATAACCTGCGGGTTCAGGTTCTTTGAAAAATAGAAATAAAATTATTTGATTTTTGATGCGTTAAACGCCTTGTATCTTCTGGATAAGGTATTAGCGAATAATCTAGACACCCAAGATAATGCCTAGGCTTCAAAACTCCAAATGAAGTCTATAATGAACTAGGTGATGCACTTCCAATTAGAATCTAAGGTCTTTAGTTTTTCCTTTTTAAAAATGGGTGTCTTCTTTAGTTTCACAATATATGAGTAGCCACAATTTACGTGTGGAGGATTTATTATCTGATGAAATGATATAGCCAGACAACGAAAGTTAAACGCACATCTGGCATTTCATGTCACCCCATTAATGATTCTGGCTTACCTTAATTAATGGTGGAAAAAACAAATATCATTTATGCAATTAGTTTAATTTTCGCGCTTCAAATGCTCTTTGATTAATTTTGAAAATATCAACAAAAGCTTCGTTTGCTACTAATACACTCATGGAATAATGTGCAATTTTCCATGTGTTGTTTTGCTTTATTACTACACCCGTGCCTCTAAACCGGCCCCATTTTTTCGACACTATAATTTCATCCAGCCAAGCGGTTTGTCCATCATCTGCAAAATTAATATGACGCTCGACCGATGTGTATGTCCAACCTGTACCCTCTTTGAAACGCTCTTTTACATATTCATCTAAGGTGATGGGGCGCGTCCAACGCTCCCAATCGTCTGTTCCCATAAATATACCGGTAGAAGTAAAAGAACCTAAATAGCCGTCTAGGTCGGCTTGGCTAGCGGCATAGTGAAGACCGTCCATTAACTGACTAATGGCCTGATTTTCTGTTGCTGTTTCAATTTTGTTGTCGTAGGCAAAACTCATGACTGTCAAAGAACATATTATGAGTAAAAGTCCGGCTAAATATCGCTGCATATATTTTTATCCTTGGTAGAAATTGGCAACTGGCAAGCCAGTCGCCAAACCATATGCCTTGCTTGGTGCAGGCTTTATTTAAGACAAGCTACACATTTATAGGTTAATACCCATCTTTAGTGATGGGTATTAACCTCAACTCAATAGATCTTTGAGCTTATCGTTAGCTTTTTCTAACAACTTATCCTTTTGCTTATTAAGTTCTTCTTTGGCTTTTTTCTTAGCCTCGTCTGCCAAGCGTTTTTTTGTTTCAGATTTAGCTGCAGCAATCACGTTATCGAGCATGGCATTGACCACTGCAACTCCCACTTGATCTGCTGGCATGCCATTTGGTTGGCCGATAGGTCCTGCATTAAAAGTAGGTAAGGTAACTTCGTAGACCTTTGTGTCTATGTTTAAATTGCCTGTAGACAGCTTTTCAAAATTGAACTTGAGGCGAACCTTACTAACCGTGACGTTTTCAACAATCACTAAAGGATTGGTTGCATTTTCTGAAGCCGGTTCATTTTTAGTTTTTGGTAAATTGGCAGCTAAGTTATTTTTCAGCGCTACCAGGTTACCCTTCCCATCTTTGTTTACTTCATAAAGAATTTCTGGTGCATTGATGCTAATCGTTTGTATCACATAAGGTTCATTAATAACTTCGCCTAAATCTAGAGTGATCGCATCGACACTGAACGCATCTTCATTGCTAAAGCCTTTAGGATTTTTTATATCTAGGTCGCTGATGGTCATTCGCCCATCAGTCAATGCCAAGTCTACCTTGAAGACTGTCACAGTACTTCCCAGATACTGACTCCCCTGTTGTTCTATTTGCGCACGAATAAAATCGCCCGCACCACTTAATATATACCAAGCACCACCTGCAATCAGCAGCACTACTAAAGCAAAAATTCCTAATCCTTTTTTCATAACATTCTCTTTTAGCTAATGAATTAATACCATTATTGTAACAGAACATTTGATTTACCAGATTAACTCTTATTTGCTTGGTATAGTTTTTAAATCATTTTGTTGTTTAGTTAGCAAGGTAGACATGAAAACCATTATTTTTACCATAGTCATAAACATTTTATTAGCAACTCATGCTGGGTATTCAAACGCATCAGAAAGTGCCCTGAGTAGTCCCTTATATGACTTAAAAAATTATCACATTGACACTCCTAATATGGTCAGTTCGGGAATGCCGAATCAAGGGCATTTCGAAACCCTTAAGAACATCGGTGTCACTAAGGTTATAGACTTACTACCTGGAGATAGAAAAGAAGAATCAAGCTTAATGAAGGAGCTGAATCTTACCTATTATAATATTCAAGTTGAGTGGGGAAATCCGACCCTTAAAAATTTCCACGAATATATATTAACAATGAAACAATTTAATAAGAGTGAGGGCATAACATTAACCCATTGCCGCTTAAATTGGCGCGGCGCGGTTTTTACATATTTATATCGTGTGACTCAATTGAAGGAATCTGAAGAAAGTGCCAAGCAGGATATGTTGGCAATCTGGGTACCAAATGAAATTTGGCAGGGCTTTATAGACGAAGTAATGTCGAAATACTAACGGCTGGTGTCAACCCAAATTGTTTAGTTTCATCGTTGTCACCTAAGCAACATTTCGCTTAGGTAGACGATTATATTCCACTATTAAATCTACATAATCATCTTTTAGCTACACACCCAATATTTGATGGTTAAGCATACAACACGCGATTCCCTGTGTTCTCAAGTACCTCCTAGTGACCATAAACATATTTATAGTTGTGTCAAACTAAACACTATTACTTCAGTTCTTTTTATCAGTGATTTAGCTTTTATCGTCCTAATAGCTGAACTGCCAGAGCATTTAATAAATAGTAAGACAATGATTTAAAGGATAATAGGACTGTAACATTAGTGTAGTAATGTAAGTTTTACCTAACGATGGTGCATGAATAATTGATATGCTAGATATGTTATCTGTATAATGAAATATTTTTGTACTGCTCATGGTCTTAAGTGAACGGAATGAAAACAATAACAATACTGGAAGCACATGCTGGATAATGCCATAACACTTGAAAGCCAATTAGAAACAGTGCAGCAGGCCAAAGCGTTTCTGCTGGGTTTATCAGCTGAAAATTATCAAGTGGTGCTTAA
>Ga0307492_10000070_pt1 | contig 50508 bp, 46 predicted proteins | sample SI3LmetaG_FD_202365 | JGI IMG/M metagenome (GOLD analysis project Ga0307492, IMG submission 202365) | Sea-ice brine microbial communities from Beaufort Sea near Barrow, Alaska, United States - SI3L | ecosystem: Environmental > Aquatic > Marine > Coastal | place: USA: Alaska | collected 2017-05-06 | reverse complement strand
AGTAATACCATCGGTGCTGCCATTATTTGTCGAAAATTGAATGGCACCTTTCCCCCCGCCTTGTATGACAGCAGCAGTACTAATGGTGAGGCGATTATCGTTGCTGCCGACAGCGCCATCTCTAATATCAACGCCCCAGTTAGTACCCCCTGTCACCGCCGCGTTGACGGTAATACTGACAGCGCCAGTTCCTTGATGATTGGCCGCAATACCGGTCCTGCCGCCCCCGCCCGTTACATTGTTGGTGGCTTCGATGGTTAAGTCACTAGCCGAAGAGGCTGTGGAAGCATCAATACCAAAACCATAATAGCCATTTCCTTGAACACTACCACTGGTGGTGATGCTCAGTGCGCCGCTACCATTTTGCACGGCTGTAATACCATTGTAACCCGTAATACTTGACGCATTGTCATCCAAAAATATTAAGTCACCTGCACCTCCGCTATTGACTTGTAAGAAAAGCGATGGCCCAGACGCTACATTCAAGCCAAAACCAGCTACTGTGGTGACGGTGAGTTGGTTAGGCTCACTAAAACTTTGAGTGGTGTCGCTACCATCCGCTGGCCCCGAACAAAGGATAGTAAGGCCAGTGCCGCTACAGCTGCCCGCATAACCGGTACGCATGTAGCTTGCAGAAGCGGCTAAGCCTAGCGCGGTAACAATAGTCATCGCTAAGGGATGTCGGCGTTGCGTTGGTAACGTTACTGGCCTAGTCTGTTTATTATTTATTTTAAGTGTCATCATTAAGTCCGTTTAATATATATATTGTTGTGTTGGTAGTGCTTAGTCTTTAAGGTTTATATTGTTATCTGCTTTAGAAAAAATACTGGTACTAAAAGTCAAAAGGAACACTGTCAGTGTAGGGCAATCGTCTAGTCACCATGATTTCTAGTTAACAAACGAGAATTATGCATGGTAATAAGGAACAGAACCCGTTTTAATGACGCAGGACATGCACAAACTTCCTGTTGATTTCCCCACTAAAAAACCCATTCACATTGCCAAAGGCGGTGAATGGGTTTTTATTTATTGGTGCCGGCGGGCGGAGTCGAACCGCCACGGGCTTACGCCCACCACCCCCTCAAGATGGCGTGTCTACCAATTCCACCACGTCGGCTTTTTTTGGGTAACTCTATTCTGGCAAATCGGGTAGATCTGTCTCAGTTTGTTTAACATTTTCTGTAATAGCGGTTTGTGTAATACTATCTACACCACCCGTTTGACCCGAGAAATAGGCCAAGGTTAAGCTGGTAATAAAAAAGATAGTTGCAAGGACTGCACTGCTTCTTGATAGAAATGATGTGGAGCCTTGGCTACCAAATACGCTTGATGAAGCACCTCCACCACCTCCACCTAGAGCAGCCGCGCCAGCATCGGCTCCTTTACCATGTTGAATGAGAATTAACCCAACCAACAGTAATGAAACGACGATATGTACTACGAGAATTATTGAATCCATTGTTTTTTTAAACCTAAATGCATGCAGCCTGACAAATTTTAACGAACTCATCTGCATCTAATGATGCACCACCGACAAGCCCGCCATCAATATCAGGCATTGAAAATAACGGTGCGGCATTATCTCCTTTAACGCTGCCCCCGTAAAGTATTTGTAGTGATTCAGCCGTAACCCGATCATGCTTTGCTACACGTTCACGCATGAAAGAATGGACTTCTTGCGCCCATTCTGGGCTTGCAGATTTTCCTGTACCAATTGCCCATACAGGTTCGTAGGCTAACACACTCTGCGACAATGCTTTAACGCCACTTTGTTCAATCACAATGTCCAGTAACCGTGCAATGACAGCTTCCGTTTCTCCTCTTGCATGTTCTTCAGGACTTTCGCCAATACAGATAATGGGAGTCACCCCTTCAGTAAGCGCCATTTCAAATTTGTCAGCAACAATATGATCAAGTACTAGTTGGTCTAAATTTAATTCAGCATAAAGACAACGGCGTTCAGAATGGCCAATTAAGACATGTTTGCAACCAAAGTCTCGCAGCATGGCAACTGATATTTCACCGGTATAAGCGCCTTGTCTAAATTGTGACAAGTTTTGTGTTCCCCACAATAAGCCCGAATCAGCTAAAGCCGTTTGTACTTGTTGTAAATAAACAGCAGGCGGAAATATAGCAACATCAACCGAAGAAAAGGTGTTTTTTTGGGCTAAAACTCCGTCGAGTAATAGTGTATTTGTGGCACTACAGCCGTTCATCTTCCAGTTTGCAGCAACTAACGGTTTACGCACTGATACATCCTATTCACAAAATTTAATGATGAGGTTACCGATTCAATTGTAATAAAGCAATCAAATCAATAAACAAATATGTAATGCTTAAGTAGTCTATACAACAGCTTGTATAATTTTATATAGACCGTGAAACGCATTTGAATGACAAATAATTAAAGCAAGCAAGATCAGCCTATTTTAATTTAATTTCATAAAGACTTAAAGTAGTGTTTCAATCACTGCTGCAAGCTCAGTTGCCAGTTGATTAACTAAGGCTGCATCTCGACCTTCAACCATGACTCGTATTACTGGCTCGGTGCCTGATGCTCGTAATAAAACACGACCATTATCTCCTAAGGTAGCTTCAACTTTTGCAACAGCGGCATTGACTTCTTTATTATTAGCTAAATCAACCCTCTTTGTAATACGAACATTTATTAATCGCTGTGGAAATTTGGTCATGGCAGATCGTAGTTCATTTAAACTAATACCCGTTTCTTGTACTTCAGCTAACACTTGCAGTGCTGCTACGATACCGTCACCTGTTGTCGTCTTATCAAGACAGATAATATGACCTGAAGACTCCCCACCAACTGTAGAGCCGGTTTTTTTGAGCATTTCCATTACATATCGATCGCCCACATTTGCACGGTGTAAGGCCATGTTATTTGACTTTAATGCTTGCTCTAATCCTAAGTTGGACATCAATGTGCCTACTATCACCGAATGTCGATTACCGACTCTTTGATGGGCACGAGCAATAACAAATAAAAGCTCATCACCATCCACTAGTTCACCCCGATGATCCACCATAATTAAACGGTCACCATCGCCATCTAAGGCAATCCCAAGATCAGCTTTATTTTCAAGAACAGCCGTCTGCAACAAGCTGGGTTCGGTAGAGCCACAGTCTTGATTAATATTAAGACCATTAGGCTCTGCACCCATCACAATAACATCAGCACCAAGCTCTCTGAACACGTTTGGAGCAATGTGGTAAGTGGCACCATGGGCACAATCAACCACCAGCTTCATATTTGAAAAGTCTAATTTTGACGATACGGTACTTTTGCAAAATTCAATATAACGTCCAGCGGCATCATCTATACGATGTGCTTTACCAAGTAAGGCAGAATCAACCGTTACTAAGGGTTTATCCATTATCGCTTCAATTTCAAGTTCGATAGATTCAGATAATTTTTGACCCTCTCCTGAGAAAAATTTAATGCCGTTATCATGATAAGGATTATGTGATGCACTAATTACAATGCCTGCTTGAGCATGAAATGTACGTGTTAAATAGGCAATAGCTGGTGTTGGCATGGGGCCTAATAGATAAACATCTACTCCCGCGGCGGATAGTCCAGCCTGTAAGGCAGACTCCAGCATATAACCTGAAATACGCGTATCTTTACCAATAAGTACTTTGCTTTTGTGCTCTTTAGCAAAAACATGGCCTATTGCCCAGCCTAGTTTAAGTACAAATTCTGGGGTGATAGAGCCATCACCTACTCGACCGCGTATACCATCTGTGCCGAAATAACGTCTTTTTTGCTCAGCCAATTTGTTCTACCTTCATTACATGATCACACATCATTATGGCTTGTACTGTTTCACGCACATCATGACTGCGAACAATCTTTGCACCTTGCCAAACAGAAATTGCAGCTAAAGACAAACTTGCTGCTAAACGCTCTTCAAGTGACACTTTTAATAATTTCCCAATCATCGATTTACGTGAGACACCGACCAATACAGGCAAACCTTGCTCTACCAGTCTAGATAGACCTTTCATTAATTGAAGATTATGGTTTGCTCGTTTACCAAAACCAAATCCAGGATCTAAAATCAACTTGTCGCGAGTAATACCAGCTAGTTGACATTGCTCGACACGATCCATTAAAAACTGAGTGACATCGCTGACAACATCATCATATTGAGGGTTGTTTTGCATTGTTTGAGCTGTGCCTTGGCTATGCATCAAACAAATGGGAACACCACATTCAACGGCGGCTTGCATGGCACCGTGCACTTGCAATGCTTGCACATCATTGATGAGGCCTGCACCAGCATCAATAGCAGCTCTCATAACTTCTGGTTTGCTAGTATCAATTGATATCAGAATATCTAACTGGCTATGTATCGCCTGAATCACTGGTACCACTCGTGCAATTTCTTGCTCAACTGAAACCTGCACTGCACCGGGCCGAGTAGACTCTCCACCGACATCAATGATAGCGGCACCTTCTGCCACCATTTTTTTAGCCTGTGCAAGGGCACTATCTACCGCTATAAACTCACCCCCATCAGAAAAAGAATCGGGGGTGACATTTAAAATCCCCATTACCTGAGGATGGGTCAAGTCTAGTGTTTTTCCAGCACAACTGAGAATCATTAATTGATCCTAGTGTAATTGATCAGCCGTTTCCCCTGGTGTTTCTGTCGTTGGTGGGTTTTCTGGAGGTGTAGGTGAACTGTCAGTCCAATCTTTAGGAGCACCGGGTTCACGACCATCCATAATGGCATCAATTTGATCACTGTCAATCGTTTCATATTTAACTAATAGAGCGGTCATAGAATGAAGTTTATCTAGATTGTCAGTCAAAATCTGTTCTGCACGCTGATAGTTACGATTAATAAGTGTTCGAATGTCTTCATCAATTTTTTTAGCCGTTAAATCAGATACAGTTTTATGTTGCGTTACTGAACGCCCCAAGAATACTTCACCTTCATCTTCACCATAAGACATAGGACCCATATTGTCTGACAAGCCCCATTTAGTCACCATGTCATGGGCTAATTTTGTTGCACGCTGAATATCGTTTGACGCACCTGTCGTTACTGAATCAGCACCATAAATTAACTCTTCAGCAATTCGACCACCATACAAGGTTGAAATTTGGCTTTCTAACTGTTCTTTACTATTACTGTATTTATCTTCAGTTGGTAAGAACATAGTGACGCCTAACGCGCGTCCACGAGGAATAATACTAACTTTATATACAGGATCATGGTTAGGCACTACACGACCAACAATAGCGTGACCTGCTTCATGATAAGCCGTCATTTCTTTTTCTTTTTCGTTCATAACCATAGAACGACGTTCTGCACCCATCATTATTTTATCTTTGGCTTTTTCCATGTCTTCCATTTCGACTAAACGTTTATTTGTTTTAGCCGCAAATAATGCTGCTTCATTAACTAAATTAGCTAAATCAGCACCTGAAAAACCCGGTGTACCACGTGCAATCAATTCTGCTTTAACATTGTCGGCGGCAGGCACTTTACCTAAATGCACTTTTAAAATTTGTTCACGACCACGGATATCAGGTAATGGAACGACCACTTGGCGATCAAAACGGCCAGGGCGTAATAAGGCAGGATCCAATACATCGGGACGGTTAGTCGCCGCGATAACAATAACACCGTCATTACCCTCAAATCCATCCATTTCAACTAATAATTGGTTTAACGTTTGTTCACGTTCATCATTACCGCCACCAACACCAGCACCACGATGGCGACCAACAGCATCGATTTCATCTATAAAGATAATGCATGGCGCATGTTTTTTAGCTTGTTCAAACATATCACGAACACGTGAGGCACCCACACCAACAAACATTTCAACAAAATCTGAACCAGAGATAGTAAAGAAAGGTACTTTAGCTTCCCCTGCGATTGCTTTGGCAAGCAGTGTTTTACCTGTACCAGGTGAACCTACCATTAAAATACCCCGGGGGATCTTACCGCCTAATTTTTGAAATTTAGCAGGTTCACGCAAGAATTCAACTAATTCGGCGACTTCTTCTTTTGCTTCTTCAACACCTGCGACATCTTTAAAGGTGACTTTCACTTGGTCTTCATTGAGCATTTTAGCTTTGCTTTTACCAAAAGACATCGGGTTTTTGCCACCACCACCGCCTTGCATCTGACGCATGAAGAAGATCCATACACCTATTAACAATAACATTGGGAACCATGAAATGAAAATCTGCATTAACAAGCCAGTTTGTTCGGCTGGTTTAGCTTGAATGCTTACACCATTATTGAGTAAGTCACCCATCAAACCAGGATCATAATCTGGGCTGTAAGTAGTAAAGTCACTACCATCAGTCAATTTACCTGTAATGGTCTTACCCTGAATATCAACGGCTGAAACTGCACCATTCTTCACATCGGCTATGAAAGTGGAATAATCGACTTCATCTTTTTTGGCCGTTTGGGTGCCAAAATTATTGAACACCGACATCAGCACCATAGCTATGACGACCCATAAAAGGATGTTCTTCATCATGTCATTCAATGTTTGTTACCTCTGTTACTTCTAATTATTTTAGGCCACGGCCAAGCAGATAAACTTCTCGGCTACGTGCTCGTGATGCATCTGGTTTGCGTGTAACTACTTTTTTAAAGCTATCACGCATTGCTTTTAGATAGGCATCAAACCCTTCTCCTTGAAACACTTTTACCAGAAATATGCCTTGTTTGCTCAAGTTGGTCAACGCAAAATCTAAGGCGAGTTCCACTAAATGCATACTACTGGGCTGATCAATTGAACCTACACCCGTTATATTGGGGGCTATATCTGATAATACAAGGTCTACTTGTTGACCATTTAATACTTCATTCAGTTCATCTAACACCGAATCTTCACGAAAATCACCTTGAATAAAATGCACACCCGTTAATGGTGTCATTGGTAATATATCTAAAGCAACAACCTTTCCTTTTTCATTCATCTTGCGCAATGCATAATCTGACCAGCCACCTGGGGCAGAACCTAAATCTACAATCGCCATTCCTTGACGAATTAACTTATCTTTTTTATCAATCTCTTCTAATTTGAAGGTCGCTCGCGAACGATAGCCAGCTTTTTGAGCCATTTTGACATAATGGTCGTCAAAGTGCTCCTTCATCCAGTCATTACTAGATTTACTTCTAGCCATTTTTAAACCTTTACTTCGCTTACTTGCTTATCTGAACTGACTACTAATGCTAACCCTAATAAGCTGATGAGGATATAGAGGTTTTTACTCATTGCGTGCAGCGTATCAAAGTGCTTAACAACTGAAAGGTCACCCAGATGAATTAATTCTTTTGTTGCAGCAATTTCAGGCTGTAAATAAACACTAAAGATTAAGGTTAACAGTACCATAATAACCATCAGCCAGAACCGCCATAGACTGAGGACTTGTTGACCGTAGGTCACTATTTTACTGATCAGCAATATTGTGCCGCAACCTAGACCCAATATATTGACCGCAGAAAATAAATCGCCTGCATAATTACCCGCTAGAATCACATCATCTAGGGTAGCAAAGGCCATTGGAACGGCTATGTATCCTATAGCAAATAAACTGCCTACCCACAATGTAAGTAATAAACGTTCACCTAATAAATTAGAGACCATTTAAACAATTATGCCCCATATCTAATCGCTACTATCTCATATTCAATGGCGCCACTCGGCGCTTTCACAATGGCAATATCATCGATTTCTTTACCTATTAATGCCCGTGCAATCGGTGAGGAAATAGAAATTCGATTTTTCTTAATATCTGACTCGTAGTCACCGACAATTTGATAAGTTACTTCATCATCATTATCAATATTCAGTAAATCAACCACCACACCAAAGACAACACGACCATCTTGTGGCAATGTAGCTGGATCAATAATTTGTGCATTAGACAACACACCTTCAAGTTCTTGAATACGACCTTCAATAAAACTTTGCTGCTCTTTAGCAGCATGATACTCAGCATTTTCTTTCAAATCACCATGGGCACGCGCTTCAGAAATCGACGCCACCACTTCTGGTCGAGCAGTATATTTTAAGTGTTGCAGTTCATCTTTCAACTCATCTGAACCGAGTAACGTAATAGGCACAGCCATTAATTTAATTCTCCATGTAATGATTGTAGACGATTAACTGTATCATTTTCTTTACTATTTAATGCTTGGCATGTGGCACGTGCTGCAGCTAATGTTGTGGTGTAGTTAACTTGATGTTGTAACGCTGCACGACGAATTTCAAGGGAATCGGCAACAGATTGTCGCCCCTCGGTTGTATTTACAATTAAGTTAATTTCATCATTTTTAATCATATCAACGATATGCGGCTGACCTTCAGCTACTTTATTAATACGCTCACATTTGACATTAGCTTCCTCTAATACCGCTTGGGTTCCGCGTGTTGCCAATATAGTAAATCCTAAGGCTGTTAGATCTTGAGCGACTGCAACGATATGAGCCTTATCTACTTCACGAACACTAATGAAGGCATTACCTCCGGTTGGCAGGGCAACACTTGCAGCTAGTTGTGATTTTGCAAAGGCTTCACCAAATGTGCGACCTACCCCCATCACTTCACCGGTAGACTTCATTTCTGGGCCTAAGATTGGATCAACACCTTGGAATTTAATGAATGGGAACACAGCTTCTTTAACTGAGAAGTATTTAGGAATAACTTCTTCCGTTACGCCTTGCTCAGCCAAACTACGCCCAGCCATACAACGCGCGCCGACTTTAGCCAAAGGCACACCAATTGCTTTAGATACATAAGGGACTGTTCGAGAAGCTCGTGGATTAACTTCAAGGATAAATATGTTGTCACCTTGCACAGCAAATTGCGTATTCATTAAACCAACGACACCTAACTCTAAAGCCATTTGGCGTACTTGTTCACGCATACGATCTTTAATGTCTTCGCTTAAGCTATAAGTGGGTAATGCACAAGCAGAATCTCCTGAATGAACACCAGCTTGTTCGATGTGTTCCATAATGCCGCCAATCAATACGTCTTTACCATCACAAATAGCATCAACATCAACTTCAATTGCATCATCCAGAAAACGATCCAGCAATACCGGTGAATCATTCGATACTAGAATGGCTGTTTTCATATAACGCGTTAATTCTTCTTCGTTATAGACAATCTCCATTCCACGGCCGCCTAATACATAAGAAGGACGGACCACTAGGGGATAACCAATCTCAGAAGCTAAAGCTGCAGCTGTTTCAGCTGAAAATGCTAAACGATTGGGAGGTTGTAATAGGTTTAATTTTTCAACCATTTGTTGGAAGCGTTCACGATCTTCTGCATGATCAATCGCATCAGGTGAGGTACCAATAATTGGTACACCCGCAGCTTCAAGTGCCCGTGCTAATTTAAGGGGCGTTTGACCACCATACTGCACAATGACCCCTTTCGGTTTTTCTAAATCAACAATTTCAAGCACATCTTCCAAAGTCACTGATTCGAAATACAGACGATCTGACGTATCATAATCGGTTGAAACCGTTTCAGGATTACAGTTGACCATAATGGTTTCATAACCATCTTCACGTAATGCTAAAGCAGCGTGGACACAGCAATAATCAAATTCGATACCTTGACCAATTCGGTTAGGTCCACCGCCTAAAATCATTATTTTGTCACGATCCGTCGGGTTTGATTCACATTCTTGCTCATAAGTTGAATACATATAAGCTGTATCACTGGCAAACTCTGCAGCACAGGTATCAACACGTTTGTAAACGGGTCGAACATCCAAATCGTGACGATGTTTGCGGACTTGTTTTTCCGTTTTTTGTAATAACTTTGCCATACGAGAATCAGAGAAACCTTTACGTTTCAATGCACGCATCTGCATTTCATCCATTGATGCCAGTGATTGATCTTTCAAACCATTTTCGATGTCAATCAATTCTTGTACTTGTACCAAGAACCAAGGATCAATTTTTGTCAGTTGCTGAATTTCATCATAACTAAAACCATAACGGAAGGCATCAGCAACGTACCAAAGACGATCTGAACCTGGAATACGTAACTCTTTACGTAAAGTGTCAGCTACATCGGGTGCATTTAAATCTGTAATCTCACTCAAGCCATCTCGATCAATTTCTAAACCACGTAAGGCTTTCTGTAATGATTCTTGGAAATTACGTCCAATGGCCATCACTTCGCCCACCGATTTCATTTGCGTATTTAAGCTATTTTCTGCTTGCGGAAACTTCTCAAAGGTAAAACGAGGAATTTTGGTAACCACATAGTCAATCGATGGTTCAAATGAAGCCGGTGTTGCACCACCCGTTATATCATTTTGCAATTCATCAAGGGTATAACCTACCGCTAATTTTGCCGCTACTCTGGCAATCGGAAAGCCTGTTGCTTTTGATGCTAAAGCTGATGAGCGCGATACACGTGGATTCATCTCAATAATAATCAAACGGCCCGTTTCAGGCTGCACTGCAAATTGCACATTAGAGCCACCGGTATCCACTCCAATTTCACGTAAAACTTCTAAAGAAGCATTACGCATAATTTGATATTCTTTATCGGTCAGTGTTTGAGCTGGTGCCACCGTAATTGAGTCACCCGTATGAACACCCATTGGATCAAAGTTTTCAATCGAACAGATAATAATGCAATTATCTTTACGATCTCGCACTACTTCCATTTCGTATTCTTTCCAACCGATGATTGATTCATCGATTAACAGTTCAGAGGTTGGGCTGAGATATAAACCACGCTGACAAATATCAATAAAGTCTTCTTGGTTGTAAGCAATACCACCGCCACTCCCCCCCATGGTGAATGAGGGACGAATAATAACTGGATAGCCAAATAATTTCTGCGCTTCCAGTGACTCTTCCATATTACGAGCAATGGCTGATTTTGGCATATCTAAGCCAATTTTAGTCATTGCTTTACGGAATAAATCACGATCTTCTGCTTTATTGATCGCTTCGCTATCAGCACCGATCATTTCAACACCGAATTTTTCTAGAATCCCATATTTCTCAAGATCTAAGGCGCAGTTCAATGCCGTCTGCCCACCCATGGTAGGTAAAACTGCATCAGGGCGTTCGGCCTCAATAACCTTACTCACTGCTTGCCATGTTACGGGTTCAATGTAAGTCGCATCCGCCATATTAGGATCGGTCATTATGGTCGCTGGATTAGAGTTCACCAAAATAACGCGATACCCTTCCTCGCGTAATGCTTTACACGCTTGGGTGCCAGAATAATCAAACTCACAAGCCTGCCCAATTACAATTGGACCTGCGCCTAAAATCAGAATGCTTTTAATATCAGTACGTTTTGCCATCGTAGTTTACTTACCTGTCGCTGTTTCAAGTAGATCAATGAAATGATCAAATAGGGGAGCTGCATCTTGTGGACCCGGGCTTGCTTCTGGATGCCCTTGAAAACTAAATGCTGGTTTGGTGGCGTGATGAATACCTTGTAAGGAGCCATCAAACAATGAAGTATGTGTTGCATTTAAGCTTGCTGGAAGTGATGCCTCGTCAACTGCAAAACCATGGTTTTGACTGGTGATCATAACTAAACCAGCGGCTTTTTCTTGTACTGGATGATTTGCGCCATGATGACCAAACTTCATTTTGACTGTTTTGGCACCACAGGCTAACGCTAACAATTGATGACCTAAACAGATACCAAAAATCGGCAAATTGTTTTCTTCTAGTAAGGCTTGAATCGCTTCAATTGCGTAGGTACAAGGCTCCGGATCGCCCGGTCCGTTAGATAAAAATACGCCGTCGGGTTGTAAGGCTAAAACATCTTCAGCTGATGTCTGAGCAGGTACAACGGTTAAACGACAGCCACGTTCAACTAACATCCGTAGAATATTGCTCTTAGCACCAAAGTCATAAGCTACTACGTGAAAACGTTCAGCAACCGCTTGTGATTCACCTGACAACTGCCAGCAAGATTTATCCCACTGGTAGGCTTGTTCAGTGCTAACAACCTTAGCTAAATCCATGCCTTTTATGCCATCAAATGCTTGAGCTGCTGCGATTGCTGCTGCAACATCAATATTATCACCTGCAACGATACAGCCTTTCATCGCCCCTTTCTCACGTAGACGACGGGTTAATGAACGAGTATCAATACCCGCTAAACCGACGATATTAGAGCGTTCCAAGTAAGTATCTAGCGCTTCTTCACTGCGCCAACTACTGACAACAGGTGATAAGTCGCGAATAATTAATCCACTCACTTGGATCTTTGCTGATTCCTCATCTTCAGTATTAACGCCTACATTACCAATATGCGGGTAAGTAAAGGTGACAATTTGTCGACAATATGAAGGATCGGTCAGGATCTCTTGATAGCCGCTCATTGAGGTATTAAATACAACTTCACCGACTGATTGCCCAATAGCACCAATCGATTCACCGTGATAAACCGTGCCGTCTTCAAGGGCCAGTAATGCGCTTGTTCGCAAAGGAAACCTCCACCAAAAAAAAGTTATAGGGTCAACGTAATGCTTTCCCCAGACAAAATCCTACTAATTTTATCGTAAAACTACCTATCAAGTCTATGTAAAAAACGATGACAGTTTGGTTTTCAATCGGTAATATCTTATCGAGTGCTTTACATTATGAGTTTTTGATCTGGTGCCACTAGATACAATGACTCAATCAACAAGCTCATATCACGTTTATTACAAAGGTAGTCATTGTGAACCCATATTTATCAGCATCTGCTTATCCTGCTCAGCGGCCTAGACGTCTTAGAAAAGATACTTTTTCACGTAATTTGATGCGTGAAAACCACGTTAGCGTAAATGATCTTATTTATCCCTGCTTTGTGGTTGACGGTAATCAACAGCGCCAAGTTGTTGCTTCCATGCCAGGTGTTGAACGTATGAGTATCGATCTGTTATTGAAAGAAGCAGAAATAATTCACCGGCTTGGTATTCCCGCTATTGCTTTGTTTCCCGCTACTGCCGACGATGTCAAAACCTCAGATGCCCGTGAAGCATATAATCCAGATGGATTAGCACAGCGTACTGTTCGAGCACTCAAGGCTGAATTTCCAGAACTTGGGGTCATTACTGATGTTGCGCTTGATCCCTTTACTACTCATGGTCAAGATGGCCTGACTGATAATTCAGGTTATATTATCAATGATGAAACCATCGAAATATTAATCAAACAAGCCTTATCTCATGCACAAGCTGGCGTCGATATAGTGGCACCTTCAGATATGATGGATGGACGCATTGGTGCTGTTCGAAACGCATTAGAATCGAATGGCCATATTCATACTCGAATTCTCGCCTATTCTGCTAAATATGCTTCTAGTTTTTATGGGCCTTTTCGCGATGCAGTGGGTTCTGCAGGTAATTTAGCTGGAGGTAATAAATATAGTTATCAAATGGATCCAGCTAACAGCAATGAAGCTTTGCATGAAGTTGCTTTAGATATTAATGAAGGCGCTGATATGGTGATGATTAAACCTGGCATGCCTTACCTTGATATTTTACGCCGCGTTAAAGATACTTTTCAAAAACCGACCTTTGCTTATCAAGTAAGTGGTGAATACGCCATGTTAAAAGCCGCTGCACAAAATGGCTGGCTAGATGAACAAGCTACTGTAATGGAAAGTATGATGGCCTTTAAGCGAGCAGGTGCTGATGGTATCCTGACTTATTTTGCCAAAGATGTCGCACAGTGGTTAGCCAACAAATGACCGATCACTACGCCGTCATTGGCAACCCAATCAGCCATAGTAAATCGCCATTAATTCATACCGAGTTTGCCAAGCAAACAGGGCAAAACTTGGATTATATTGCTCAGCAGATCGCGCTCGATGATTTGGCAGCAGGATTACAAAGATTACAACAACAAGGCTTTAAAGGTATCAATATAACGGTACCTTTTAAAGAACAAGCATGGCAAATGGTGGCGGATAAAAGTGGGCATGCTCAGCGTGCTGGAGCCATCAATACTATCCTTTTTAATGACAATGGCAGCCTCACAGGTGATAACACTGATGGCATTGGTTTATGTCGTGATTTACTTAACAATCATCAAATCGAACTCAAGGCTAAACGTATATTATTATTAGGTGCAGGTGGTGCTGCTCGTGGTGTTATAGAGCCTTTACTTCAGTCTCAACCCTCTTTATTATTTGTTGCTAATCGTACTGCCAGCAAAGCTCACGATTTATGTAGTCTATTTGCAGATTTTGGTCCTATCAGTGGCGGCGGCTATGATGCACTAAGCGGCTCGTTCGATATCATTATCAATGCAACCGCTGCTAGCCTTAGTGGTGAGGTTCCTCCGATAACACCTACTATTCTTAACAAAAACAGTGTGTGTTACGACATGATGTATAGCGATACAGATACCGCTTTTATTACTTGGGCTAAACAATATGGTGCAGCTAAAGCGGTTGATGGTTTAGGCATGTTGGTCGAACAAGCCGCAGAAGCCTTTCGCTTATGGCGAGGTATAACACCCGAAACCGATAAACTGATCATGCAAATTAGGCAAACTAATAAATCTTAATAATGTGACTTACAGATTATTCTTAGCTTAAAATAACTCAATATCATCTTCTGGTTTCATAGCTTGTGCAGTTTGTTTTAACACTTCTTCAATCGACATACCTTGCATCATTAATTCAAACATCTGGTGTTCGGCTGGCATGGTGTATTTTGCTTTAATTTTTTCTTGTAATAATGTCCATTCAATAGGATTAAATAAGCGTGTATTATCGCCGACAAGATCCACTAATGAACCCAAAGAACTAGACACATGACTCAGCCTTTGGGTCAGTTTGTCATAGAACTGAAAAGCGATAATAGCATGCTGCATCTCGCCAGAGACTGCCTCACATTGGTCAATAATATCTTGCATATCATTACCCGCTTTTACTTGCTCTTTTGCTAGACCCTCGACAACCTGAACCCTAGCCGCCATGGTAGTAAAGGTATCAGTCAATGTATCAACTGAATCATCCCCTTCTTTCATAGATATTTCTATCTGGGCTACGGCCAAATTCATCATTCTTACCGTTTCTCTTATCTGACTCCAATCTAAATCAGGCTTGTGTGAATCTGACGATTTCATATTGCTTATCTCTAATTTATTCTAAATTCAACTTTTTAAGTTTATAACGTAACGCTCGAAAAGTAATCCCTAGTGTCTTCGCTGCTGCTGTTTTATTCCATCGTGTAGATTCTAATGCTTGTGTAATCAATTCACGCTCTTGTTGTTCCAACTTACTCTCTAGGTCATCTTCTACACTTAATGGGACAGCAGCATGTTGATTATTCTCGACGGTAACAGGATTTAATTGTACTGGTAACATTAAATCTTCAGCGTTAATAATATCACTTTCAGCCCACGTTAATGCTCGCTCAAGTATATTTTCTAATTCACGCACATTGCCAGGAAAAGCATAAGAATTTAATGCCAACACCGCTTGATTACTAAAGACAGGCGCTGCTACATGGTTCTTTCCCGCTACTTTATCGAGAATATGATTAGCCAGTAATAAAATATCGGCTTGTCTATCACGTAAGGGGGGTACCACTAATTCAATAACGTTTAATCGATAAAATAAATCTTCTCGAAATATGCCTTGCTGCACCCCTAATGCTAGATTTTTATGCGTTGCCGATAATATCCGCACATCAACATTAACTTCTTGATGGCCGCCGACAGGTCGTATTGTTTTCTCTTGGATAGCACGTAATAATTTTACCTGCATCATTAAGGGTAAATCAGCAACTTCATCCAAAAATAAAGTCCCACCATTTGCTATTTGAAATAAACCTTGTTTATCGGCAACCGCACCTGTGAAAGCCCCTTTTTTATGACCAAAAAATTCACTTTCAACTAATTCTGAAGGAATGGCTCCACAGTTTATCGGCACAAACATATGGCTTGATCGCGCACCTAACTCATGAATCAATTTTGCCACTAACTCTTTACCCGTTCCTGATTCACCACTGATATAAACTGGCGCTTGGCTGCGTGCTAATTTTGCAATTTTTCCACGTAGCTTTTTTATTACCTCAGTTTCACCCAGCAGTCTGCTGCGTGAGCGGCGCTCTTTTTTGTCACTTTTCCTAGGTGATAACTTGAGCGCTGTAGCCACCAAATCTCTTAAAATGCGTAATTGCAGTGGTTTTGAAACAAAATCGAATGCCCCTGATTTTAGGGCTTGGACCGCCAAATCCATATTGCCATGTGCAGTGATGACCGCCACCGGAAGATCTGGGTATTGCCGCTGTAATTTTTCGACAAAATCTAAGCCATTTCCATCAGGCAATCGCATATCTGTCAGACACAAGTCAAATGCTTGATGGGTTAATGCTTGCTCAGCCTGAGCCAGATTTTCTGCTGCAATACAGTCAATTGACATACCAGATAAAGTCATCGACAGTAACTCAAGGATATCTGGTTCATCATCAATTATTAAGGCTTGTGGGTTCATTGTAGAGTCTCTTGGCCTTGAAGTGGAAAACTAATGCGAAAACACCATTGTGATTCAGTGGCTAAATAATTTAACCTAGCACCATTAGCTTGGCATAACTCACGTGCTAGATACAAGCCAAGACCCGTTCCCCCTGTTCGATCTGAGTGGAATGGCTCAAATAAATGTTGTTGCATTTTTTCGGAAACCCCGTGGCCATTATCATTAACATCGATCATTACTTCATCATTGTTATTATAAAGATGAACTTGGACACGACTATCAGCTGATGATGGCTGAGAATAGTGCCATCCATTTTCTAATAAATTCCACATAATTTGATGTAACTGACCTAGATCGACCTGCACTGTTGTCATAGAAGAACTAATCAACTTAAAATCATCTGGTTCAATCTGCTTAATCTCACAAAATTCTGTTTTAAATTTCGCTAGCCATGGCGCCAATGAGACCCGTGTAGGCACTACTTTTTTACGGCGGCTCATTTCTAATATAGTCTCAATAATAACATTTACTCTTGCACTATGACGCTGGATAATATCGGTCAGCTTCGTACTTACTTTGTCATTATTATGCGCTTCCGCTAATAATTCACTGGCATGACTAATCGCACCAAGAGGATTACGCACCTCGTGAGCAATACTGGCCGTTAGACGTCCTAATGATGCTAATTTCATTTGCTGTGCTTGCTGAGCTAATGCCGAAGCATTATCGAGGTAGATCAATGTTTCACCATTATTTAATAGTGTAGCTCGTGCTTGTAACTCGGGTAAACCAGGTCGGATTTGTACTGTTTTGAATTCAGCCTCATGATGAGTTTTCCATACACTTAATTGCTTAGACAATACAGGAATGGCATCAACTAACGGCATACCAGTAGAAGTCATATTAAGTCCTAACATTGACCGTGCAGATTGATTACTTAGTGTCATGATGCCCTGTTCATCAACAATTAATACGCCGGTTTGCATGCTACTAATAATATGTTCATTTAAAGCCACTGATTTAGCGGCATTATGTTTATGCTGCTCGACTAACATCTGTGCATCTTTCATTTTTATTGATAGAACTTGTGCTAACCATGCAGTAACAAAAAAGGTAGCTCCCAAAATACCTGCATGACTGTATTTGTTTACACCATCCCCTGTTATTTGGCTATAACTAACCTCTAATAGCACCGATAATGCGGCTATCGCAGCAATAAAAGCTGAAATACGCCCTGGAACAAGTGCACCACCTGCAATAACAACCACCACTAACAAAGTCCCTAAACCTGTTTTCAGACCTCCACTAATATGCGTTAACAAGATAATAATGACAATATCTATGACCAATTGAACCTGTGTCAATGAGGCATAATCTCCCCATCGTTTTAGACTCAAAAATTGCCAAGCAACAGCCATAAAAACATAAAACAGGCTTATGTTTAAATATAAAGCAGGATTAGCCTCACCTAAAAAAGAAGGCGGCAGTTTAAAATAAAAGACCATAAACAGCGTGAAGGCTAAAAATAAACGATAAGCCGAGAATATAGTTAACTCTCGCCACGAAACACTAGATGCTGATGATTCTAGCCAAAAATCAAACCACTTCATTTTAGCTAGCTGTCGGCCTCAAGATGTTCACGCGAACAATAAAAGTGATCATTCTCTTTAAAAGCTTCTTGCTCAATGATGTGCAAGCCACACTGCTTACATTTCACCATTTTTTCAGACGTCGCCTTGGGTGAAGAAGATTTACTCCTTCGCAATAAGTTACCAACAATCACATAAAGTAAAAGACCAATGGCAATTAAAACCAGAATTCTCATTTTAAACCTCGTTATATATAGAAAAGGGTATTCTCAATAGAATACCCTTTTCTGAATTATCAGTCTCGCCTTTAGTTCTAAAGGTAGCTATTATTTAAGGGCAACTCATTTTTACACCATCACACATCTTATCACCCACATCATCATCGTTATCATCTTCATAAGCTGCAGATTGCATTCGGACAATCGCATCAGCGGAGATAATAAAACCTTCATTGGTCCCTGCTCGATCACCACAAAGACCTTGATAGCTAGCTAATGTTCCTGAATTTATATCAGTGTAATACCTATTGGCATCGGCAAACTTAGGGTCATTCACTGTTTCATAAATTTGCTGATTAGTACGATTATTATTTAACTCACTCAAACTGCCAATGATTCTATTGACTAATGGCACCATCAATTTATAACAATATTGGACACGTATTTTAAGTAAATTAGCATCCTGAATTGATGCTCCATCGTTTGGCGTAGTAGGTCGGTACATTAGGTTATCATTGGGAATTTGATAAAGGTTATCAGCATTTAACACACCAAAACCAGAGGCCCCAAACTGTTTCCGTGTTGGACTAATTCTAATTATTTTAGTGTAATTATCCATTTCACCTTGAGCATCACGTCTAGTGCCAACACTGTTAATACCGGCATCAATATCAGTCCTTACTGTGGTGAGTGATGAGTTACTGGTGTACAACGGCGCCATACCTCTTATCAATCCACGTCTAATAGAGCTATAGGTCGCATTGTTAACAGCACCTAACCTTGCTGCTTGGAAAGTAGCATAATTCAGTGTCGTCTTAGCCGAATAAATCAAGCCGATCTGAACGGTGCCAAACACCAATAAGATCAATACGGGAATGACAATAATAAATTCAACCATGGCTTGGCCATTACACGACCTGATGCATGCTTTAGTGATAGATTGGGTGTAAGAATTGGCTGTCATATATTAGTTATCATTGTTCGACATTATTTTCACCATCAAGCTTAATATCAAACGGGGCTAATACTTGTACCGTCAGATTTCGGATTTTTTCAGCTTCGGGGGATCCTGGTTCGCTATGTTTATACATTTCTGTAACTGTATTGGCTAAAAGTTGGGCGCGAACATATGCCAAGTTATACCATGCTTTTACAAAACTATTATCGCGGATTAATGCTTGTTGATAGGCTTGTTGCGCTTGAGCAAAATCTTGCGATCTTGCATAACAATTACCTACTCTTAATAAGCTTTGTGTATCCTTTTCCATAGTGATAGAGAGCGATTTATACAGGGGAATGGCTTTGTCACATTGCCCCTCAGCATAATAAGTATCCGCTTCGACCTGTTTATCTAAGGTTATTTGGACTGCTTTAACTGAATTTTGAGTACAAGCAGTTAGGCTTAAAAGGATAAAAAACAGATACATTAATCTTGCCATTGGCAACTATCTCCACGTTGAAAATCTAAAGTTTGCAGGCTACCTGCTGACAACTCCATCACCGCTTTAGCTTTTAAACAAAAACTTGCACGCCACGGCTTTACATTTGCCACCAACGCACACACTTTATTGTATTTATCGATATAAACTAAATCCAAGGCGTATTTCATGCCTAAAGTATGCACTGAATTACACGGTGCGATCCACAGTGCCTGATTATGTTTTAGTTGTTCTAATACTAACAATCCTCCCAAACGTTCTTTGATTGATTGAGTTTGCATACCTTTCATTTTTATGATTTCACTGTCATCACGTAACACAATAATCGTACCCTGCCTCACAGTGTTCCCTGCTCGATAAACTTAACAATGATTGGAAATAATAGAATCATAAAGGTCAAAGGAAAAATAAAGATGACTAAGGGAATCACTAGTTTAACAGGGGCTTCCATTGCCATCTTTTCGGCACGCTGAAATCGTTCATCCAAACGCTGTTCAGCTTGAATAACAAGCGTGTCTCGCATACTTGTGCCCATTTTTTCAGCTTGTACTACCGCACTGACAAACACAGTCACATCTTTCAAATCAACCCGATCAGCCATTCGACTTAATGCATCGGCTCTAGTTTGGCCTGAATTAACATCTCGAAGTACGATCCTAAACTCATTTTTCATTGCCCCTTTTGGGCCCTTATCTACCGCTTGTTTTAATGCACCAGCAAAGTTAAGACCCGCATCGACACACATACTGAGATAATCTAAGTAGATTGGCAATGATGAGACCACTTCTTTGTCCCGCTTCCTTCGAGAATCTCTGACCCACGCCTCAGGCAGGATATAACCAACCAATAATAGAAAAATTAGAAACTCTGGTTTAATGTCGCCCGAACTTGCCATTGGAATAGCGGCAAGCCCGGGTAAAAGTAAGGCATAAACAAGACAAACAGAAAAATAATCTTCTGCTGTCATAACAAAACTTAGGCCGTTCTTTTGTAGTTTCATGTCCAGTTTATTGAGATAGTTTGACGGTAAATGATTGCCTACAAAAAAGGTCATTAATCTTACTAATGGCCATACTGGCATCATAAATAATGGAGGAGAGTCCATGTATTTTCTATCTTCTCCAGCAGTCATTGCAAACACAATAGCGATAAGCATTAATGTGCTAGCTACTGCAGCACCCAGGCTTAATCCCGCCAGTAAGGCAAGTAGGTCATAACTTAAACCTGATAAAAAAGTAGTAATCTCATCAATCATAACGGTACTTATCCTAGGTATCTATTGACGTGACTTTGCGAATAAACACATAGCCCAGTATTTGCATGATAACCATAATAGCTAAAACAACTAATCCTTCGGTCGTTGTGTAGAGCTTTCTCATTGCCTCAGGTTCAATAAAACTCAGTAAAATAGCCAATATAATGGGTAACATAGCCATAAATGTTCCCTGGGCTTTACCTTGGGCCGTTAAACTATCAATTTTACCTTCCATCATCTTTTTACGACGCAATGTTTTGGCCATAGTATTAATAGTTTCAACTAAGTTTCCCCCTACCTCACGACTAATTCGGATAGCAGAACTCGCCATCACAAAACTCTGCATTGGCAAACGTTGTTCTAATTCAATTAATGCATCTTCGAGTGTCACACCCAAACGCATTCGTTTCACCAATAAACCAAATTCTTGACTTAATGGAACTGGTGATTGTGCAGTCACTTGTTCCAATGCCATATTCAAACTGGCACCTGATTGCAAACTACTGGACAACATAATGAAGGCATCAGGTAATTGTGTTTCAAACTTAGCTAGGCGTTTTTTTCGCAGTGATGCCCAGACAATGCCCGGTATAAAAAACAATATCCCTAAGGCACTCCAAGTAACCACCCACAATTCAAATGAGTAATGTAGAAATGCAGGTATTAAAATTAAAGCCAATACATTGATTAAAAAGAGATTACTAGCATCTGTAAATACAAACATATCTGCCAATTGATTATTGGCATTTTTGGTAAATTTCTGTTTATAAAAAGCTGATAAATTGGTCAACCAACCACTAGAAGTAGATACTATTCCCATCACAGCAATAAAGGTCAACAATACGATAGCGGCCAGTAAACCAACACTTATCAATTCCTGTGTAAGAAGTGAAATAGTGTCCATCATGGCTTAAAGATACTCATATCAACCCCAATGCCGCGCTCTTGCAACTCGTCATAAAAATGTGGCACTGTTCCGGTTGCAACAAAATCTCCTTTAACACGGCCATCGTCACCAAAGCCATCTTGCTGAAACTTAAATATTTCATTCAATTGCACATTGCCACTTTCCATGCCGGTAATCTCACTGATATTGGTGATTTTACGTGTGCCATCGCCAAAACGAGATTGCTGAATGACAATATGAACGGCAGAGGCAATTTGTTCACGTATTGCTGATACTGGCAGATCCATACCTGCCATCAGCACCATAACCTCCATCCGGCGCAACATATCTCGTGGCGTATTTGCATGGGCTGTCGTTAGAGAACCATCATGACCAGTATTCATTGCCTGCAACATATCAAGTGCTTCGCCACCACGACACTCTCCCACCACAATGCGATCGGGTCGCATCCTTAAACAGTTTTTTACTAAATCGCGAATGGTGACTTGACCTCGCCCTTCCATATTGGCTGGTCGAGCTTCTAGGGAAACCACATGCGGTTGTACTAATTTTAACTCAGCGGCATCCTCTACTGTGATGACACGTTCCGTTTCTGGAATGTAATTAGATAAAATATTAAGAAGTGTCGTTTTACCTGATCCTGTTCCACCTGAAACAATAATGTTTTTCTTTTGCTCTACACACATCCGAATAAAGGTCACCATAGACTCGTTTAGGGTGACATATTTAATCAGATCTCTATCCGTCAATTTCTTTTCAGAGAATTTTCGAATGGTAATACAAGGACCTTTTAATGCTAAAGGTGGAATAATGGCATTCACTCGGGAGCCATCGGCTAAACGAGCATCAACCATCGGTGAACTTTCATCAATGCGCCGTCCTAAAGGTGAAATAATTCGCTCAATAGTAGACATGACTGCGGCATCACTGGTGAAGGTCACATCACTTCTTATTAGCTTACCGGCTTTTTCGACATAGATATCATCATAGGCATTCACCATCACTTCAGTTACGTCAGGATCAGCCAATAAAACTTCAATAGCCCCCAGACCAATCGCTTCATCAAGTACAATCTTACTAAGATTTTCATGAATAATTTCAGCGGGAAGTTGTGATGCAATACTCGATATAATTTCATTCACAATAGCCGATAATTGCTCTCTCACCTTCTCAGGTGTCAACTCATCAATATGCATACGTCGTAAATCCATTTGACGTAGTAGTTCTTGATGCGTGTATTTTGCCCACTCCATATATTGTGAGCGAAGATCCATTTTGTCTTGTGTGATAGCTCTTTTGGCAGCGAGTTGCTCCTCATCACTGGATAGTTCTGTCGAAGGAGTATCAAGATCGTCGTTTACCGCTGTAGCTACCTCATCAATAATTTTAACTTCGATGACATAACCACCGATAATAATAGTATCAGTTTCGAGTATGGGGCCATGCCGTTCAACCATTTTATCATTAATCGTAATACCCGCGCCATTACTGACATCTTCGATAAAGATACCAGCTATCTCTCGCGTAAATACAGCATGCCGTGGTGATACTCGCCAACCTCTAATACGAATAATACCATCACGTGAGCTACCTATTTCACATGAATCGGCACCACACTTTACTGCTGCTACTTCACGGTCTTTTTTATCTAAAACTTTTATTTCAAACATTTTATATACTAGTCCAGAAGGCCATTAGTTTCTCTATTATTAAACTGATCGATCATGCCAGCAGCTTTATTGATTTCAGCTTGATTAATGCCTTCATCCAATTTATCTATTACGGTGGGTGTAATGAAAATGACCATTTCAGTTTCACCTTTTATAAAGCTGTCTGACCTAAATAAGCGCCCTAAGATAGGAATACTTCCTAACCACTTAACTTTACTGGTCGCCTGTTGATCTTCTGTTGTTAATAAGCCGGATAACACCAACGTTTCACCTGGTCTCAATTTAACTTCATTCGTGGTTGCACGCTTTTTAAAAGCGGGTTGCCCGCCTACCGCATTAGCTAAATCAAGCTGGCTAATAGCGACACTAATATTAGCCGTAATATTATTATAGGTATCTAAGGTCGGTTCTAAGTTAAGAATAATTCCATAGTCTTTATATTCAACGTTATTGCCGTTTGCTGAGCTGGTGACAACCGGTACTTCACCACCAACAGTTAAATCTGACTTACCGCCACTTCGTGCACTCAAGCGTGGATTCGTCAATGTTAGTGCTGCGCCTGAATCTTCGAGTAGGTCGATAATAGAGGTTAGCTCTGATCCGATACCAAAATAAGCACCACCGCCTCTATTATCAGTGCTGTAATTATCAAATGCACCTTGTATAGAACTATTGCTTAAGTCAGGCGTTACGGCGCCCCCAACAATCACATTTCTAGCAAAAGAAAGCGTTGGGCCGCTAAAACTTTTCTGCCAATCTATTCCCAACCTCTCCGTCTGATCTTTAGAGAACTCAGTGACACGTACATCGAAATATATCATTTTTTGTTCAAATGCACTTATCTCACGTGCGAGCACTAAAATATCTGGATAACGTTCTTGTAATAGGGTGATCCGTGCTAAATCACGATCCTGTATATTGCCATCAACGACCACTCTTTGGTCGATAACCTTGACGAGAATACCTGGAATATCCTTCAAAAAAGTTTTGATTTCTAATACTTCACGTTCAGTTGTAATGGTTCTCGCCAATACTAAAATATCAGTATAACGTTCCTTAAGTAGGTTTACTCGCTCTAAATCACGCGCCATCAATTCACCATCAATCACCACTCGACGGCCTAAGGTTGTTACCTTAATTCCCGCTACATCTTTCAGTAATTGTTTAACCTCATATGCTTCACGCCAGCCATTACTAGGCACAATAACTACCGATAAGATTTCACGGTGGCCATCAGCAAACCAGACTTGCATCGTTGTTTCACCAGCGCCATCAGCATTTAAAACGACCTCACCTGTTTTTAGCAATGTGGTGCTTAGTAGTTCTGTTTTACCTACCGACATACGTGCAACATCAGGGGCAGAAATTACTTTTGATTCCCCTTCATATAAGGTCAATGAGGTAGGCAATACACCGCCAGCGTTTGCTTGTGCCATGGTAGCCATTGCCAGTAAACACAAGGTCACAAATACAACCCTGCTTATTCTTGTTGTTATATTTTTCATAATTCCACTTTTGTTGCTTTCAGTTATTATTAATGTCATCGTTTTAACTACTCTTTACGTACTTTAGTCACAGAAACGATGCCATCTACCGCTGTTCCGCCCGAGATAAAGTCAACAAACTCAATTTCGTATTGAGATCTTTGCGTTTCACCTACGGCTTTAGCAGGATTTTCAGCTTTTATACTAATGTTATCTGCAATAACATTACCTTGCATATCAACGACTTTTCCATTTTTAACGACACCGATTACCTTACCCGTAGCATCTACGACTTGGCCGTTTACGATCTTACCAATCACATTACCATCGGCATCTCGAACCATCACATCAGCATTGGCGATCTCAGCAGCGACACTAATATTATCGGCAATAACATTACCTTCCATATCAATGACTTTTCCATTTTTAACAACACCGATTACCTTACCCGTAGCATCTACGACTTGACCGTTTACGATCTTACCAATCACATTACCATCGGCATCTCGAACCATCACATCAGCATCGGCGGTCTCAGCAGCCACACTAATATTATCGGCAATAACATTACCTTCCATATCGACCACTTTTCCGTCTTTAACGACACCAATCACCTTGCCATCAGCATCAATTACTTGGCCATTGACAAGGGTACCAATCACATTGCCATCAGCATCTCGAACCATCACATCAGCATCAGCGGTCTCGGCAGCCACACTAATATTATCGGCAATAATATTACCTTGCATATCAATGACTTTTCCATTTTTAACCACACCAATTACCTTGCCATCAGCATCTATGACTTGGCCATTGACAAGGGTACCAATCACATTGCCATCCGCATCTCGAACAACTTCAGATGTAATATTTGCAGCTGAAGACAATGATAGGTCAACCTCATTACCATTAATATCTAGTGCAACACCTTTATCAACAGTACCAATAACTTCACCGGTCATGCTTACCGCTTGGCCATCTTTAATTTCACCCACGACATTGCCATTTTCGTCAATAATTTTACCGTCAACTATCTTGCCAATAATGTTGCCATTTGCATCTCGTACCACATCAACGATTTCTGCCACTGTTAGCATAGGATCATCAGCACTGACATTTTCAACGATGGTCCCTAAAGATTTACCATCCAATGATACCGCCTTGCCGTTGACAATTTTACCCACAATATTGCCATTTTCATCTACGATATTGTCACCAATAATTTGGCCAATAGGTTTGCCATCTGCACCCATGACTAAGTCAATTTTTGCAGGTTCATCTTTTTCAAATAACAACTCAACACCGACATATTTAAAGTCAGCTATGCTGGTATCTTTTGGATGTCTCAACACCGCAAACATATCACCAATGCCTTCAGATAATTCAACACGGGCAATTTGTTTAGGCGTCAAATTCAAACCAACAATAGTAAACTCCATATTAAAACCATCAGCTGAGTTTTTATTGTTACTGTACTCATATTTTCGGCCATACATATCTTCTTTACCTGCCGCTAATACCTCGACATTCTCAAGAATGGGCATCACAATGTTTTCCGGTACGGCACCCGCGTTCGATCCCCCTGCTTGTGCCAAACCTAATGATGTCAAGGTGAAGTTACCCATCAGATCGATGCGATCACCGGGCCGTAACAAACCATCAAATGAATCAATCTTATTGACTTTGACACTACGTGAACGTCGGCCTAATTCAATATTTTCTGAATACGTTTTAGCTGATTTACCTGCCACTGCTTCCCAGGTAATGGGACGACCCAGTTGTAAAGGCATCAATAAAGTGCGATTCATTACATTTTTAAAATCTTTTGCGAGAATTGCGTTAGAAGGCAAAAACTCTTGTGGCACTTTACGGGCAGCCACTAATTTTGGCGTAATAACACTGCCTTTCTTAAGGTTTTGATTGGGTACAACAACGCTCACCATCACCTGCTTCTGAGGCGTATTAGCTTTGCGATATTTATTTTCAACTTGCTTAAGATAAAATACCGTCAATGCTGCAGCAGCGATACCACATATCACTGCAATGATGGTTAAACGGAGACCTGATTGTTGCTTCATGCTGTTATTACCTATTTATATTTACGTGCAGACACAATTTACGATGGTTGAGAAATAATATTTACGGTTGGGCAGTCGTTCGGTTGGCTTTTTGATGGATCTGTTCCCACTTGAGTAAAATAGTCAACAATATCAAGTTGGCCTAAATTTCGGTCGGGATCATTAAATAAAGCTAGGCGAGCGGCATATTTTTCATCATCATCTAGTTCATCATCGGGATCTATGTCAGCATCCCATTGAGGCGCCATTACTGAACAGATCCTTAAATCAGTCCAATAAACCACATCACCGGTTTTTGGCAAGGGTGTTTCGCTAACATTCACCGTGAACACTGCCGCATAATATTCACTATTAAGAATACGTCCGCCTTGATCTTGGCCATTTTTAACGACTTTAAATGAGGCTTGAGGACATTTATCGCCAATGTCCATCTCATTTTTATTAAGGGTATTAAATACCTTGTCAGTTGCCAGACTCACATAGGCCCAGCTATAGACCGGGCGGGGATAAGGTGAAGGAAGGCCTACACATGAGGTCACGGCTTGCATATGCAAAACATTACCCTCCTCATCCAATACCAAATTTCTGTTTCCTGCGGCAACCGTATTACCATTATTGTCAGTAAAGGTATTATCAACGTCTGAATAAAAACCAATAATCTCACCCGTTGCATCCAGCACGGTGCCATCAGATTGCAAATTACCAAAGGTTGCAAAACCATCATCAGAGGTTATTTGATTTATGTCAGTTAAACCATCTGGATTAAGTCCCCCAACAACTCCGCCCCCGGTTCCATCATCACTACCGCCACCACCACCGCTATTAGGATCAGAATCATAAGCGCCTCTAGCAGCATATTCACCGTATTGCTGAACACCCGAAATTGAGCTTGAATAACCATCGTAATTATCATGTAAAACGGTCAATAATCGTGAAGCACAGGTTGTTGTATTGCCATCACCTCCACAATCAGCATTACCTATCGCTAGCAGTGACATCATTAGGCCGGCACACACAATCACATATTCGGCCATAGCTTGGCCTTTTAGCCAACGCTTCATTTGATAACTTCCTCATTAATCAACACTTGAGTCATGTCACCAGCCGCAATGATCAAAATATTACTTACGTCCAAGCCTTTACGAAACACTAATACACGCGCTTCTTGTTCATTAAATTCTCTATCTAATGACCAGCCCTTGTTTTGCATTTCGCTTCGATAAAAACCAGCAACATCACCTGTACTCTCTGCGGTTGAAAGCATGGTTACTCGGCCCTTTTTGGGCCCATCATCGGTTACTAAATCTGAGACAACCACACTATCAGGCGGCGTCAAAACATCTTCACCCACACTATCACTCTCTTTCGATGTTGGTGGATTACTAATAATGAGACGGCCCACACTGGGGGTTGAATTATTTTGTGCCGCCACTTGAACGGTCATCATGCAGTCATCCGTCATAGTGCTGATCTGATGCCACATACCAAAGGCAGTATCATCATACTGTTCGTCCCACAGCTTATGATAATAATCCACCACTTCATGGTAACTAGCATCATCGGCAATAAAGTTTTGTACCATCATGGGTCTATTATTATAGTTACCATCACCCATGACGCTCTGCAGGGCCATCTCATCCATCACTGGAAAATCATCTAAGTCACATTTAGCAATAGCATTACTAATAGTGCCCAAAAATAAAACCATAATGCTGATCGATGCCCAGTGTGTTTTAGTCATCATAATAATAAAAGCCCCCATCTATTCCACCGGTTTCTGATACATCTAATGGTTTGCCATCTGCTGATGGCATAGGTTCAATCCCTACGGCACCAAACTCAAGTTTTTCTACAGCGCTGTTTCCAGGACCACCATCAAGAATACTGGCGACTGTAATTGCTGCATCAAATAAATCATTTGCGAACAAGGTAGAGGGTACAAAATCATTCGCGCGCTCTTGATAATGGGCTAGACTTTGCGTATTCCAACCATCGGCTAAAATGGCTGCTCTCACCGTTAATTTGCCATCCCAACCAGTACTGAACAACGCATCCTCAATACCTGAACCCCATGTACCATTAGCATCCCGGTCCCACACACCCGTACCTCCTCCATGGCTATTTTCCTTGATGATCTGAGTGGTAATAACCGGGCTATAATAATTTTCAGTTTCATAGGCAAAGGTCATAAAGTCATCATTACTACCACCTAATGCTCCTAAAAATTGATTAATAGGATCGGCAATAATTTTTACCCCATCATTGATTACATCCACAATTTCATAACCAATTGCCGGTGTAAGCTGGCCATCTAAGGAGGTGTTTCTACCTGTTTCTAGATCTTTGTCTGAGCCTATCGTGGTACCGCCATACATGGTTTTTTTGCTTTGTACATAAGTCCAAACCGGGTTAATCTCACCATCACCTGATGAGGTATCGTCCTCGCTAATGGCCTTTAATCCTCCCGGACCCGAACCTTCAAAAAAGCGGCTGGTCATTGTCTCCATTAACTCATCATCACTTCGTATTGCAACACTTTCCCAGTATGCATTACTAATGACACTTTCATCTGTCGCTTCACCTTGATCAAACCAAACAGTGCGTTCCCATGCCACATAACGCGCAGCTTGCTGAGTTTGTGATTGTAAGTCCATCAATTTGCCAAACATGGGCACAATGATAAATAAGCTCAAAAAGATAAAACTGACCGACACTACAAACTCGGTCATCGCCTGACCTGATTGCTCGTTGCCTAGCCTAAAAGTGGTTTTTTTAATGTTCATTGCGGCATATAACTATCAAAATCAGGCAGCTGATCAATGGCAGCATCAGTTGCTTGGCCAGCCACATCTTTTAATTCGTCTTTAATGGGGTCACCTATGCCGAGGGGATCATCGAGTTGGTCAGCTAAGGTATCGATACCTACATCCACCACTCGTGCTGCAATTCCTTGTAATACCCAATCGATAATATCACTGGCTGAGGCATTATCTGATAGTCCATCAAATACTTCACTCCATTTAATTTCACCAGTAGCAATTAACATTGAAATTGCACTAGGCTCTTTTAAACGTGCATCCCAAAATGGACTAAATAAGCTCGGTGCAACATCACTACCATCGTTATTTTGTTGCATCGGATTGGCAAAATAGGTCTCCGCCGCACTTACCGTCATCATTGGCCGCTCATCATTCCAAACAAATTCTTGGTAATCTGCAGAAATATCCGCTCCTTCAACCCGTGAATGAGATTCAACATCAAACCGAGTGTAGGAAACAGGGTTATTATCAGGATCATCCCAATCATCACTCGTACCGGTATTAATATTAAATGATGAAGGAGATGAACCTGAATTTGAAGGTAGTGACTTATCTGTAGTTTCAATTTCATCCATAGTTTTAGCGAGGGCGATAACAAATTCATAACCAACTCCATTTTCTTGGAAAGAATCACCCAGTGAGAAAAATGAAGGAGGACCACTATAACTGTCGGTTACATCAATAGGATTAACACCAAACATACCACCTGGTAATTGAGGCGCTATCGAGCCCCAGCCCAAAGCAAGCACATGAAATAAATCAAAGCTACCTTGGTTAAGTACATCCGTCATATTTCCACCGTAGACATCCGGTGGCATCATTGGATAGCCCCATTCAGGTACCACTCTTTTGGCATATTTTTTATCACTGACTAGCTGATGGCTCGCCCCTGCTAAAGGTAATCCTATCGGCAGGGAAAACTCAACATCTATTATGGTGCCACCATTACAGCCAATAACAGGTAAACACACTTCAAAGCTTACAAATAGACCAATATCAATTTGGATCCCAAATGAGGTTACATCAAGGGAGGACCAGCCTAAACTAGCAATATCTTTATCTTCTTCTATCGAACCATGTGAAACATATGCAGTACCACCATCATTTTTAATGCCGGCCCAAAATCCGAGATCAAGTTTGATAGTTAGCTTGATAATACCAATGTCCAGATTGAGTGGAAAAGAAAAGGTGACCCGTGGCGGACCCAAATCCCAGTGCCTATCACGAGTAAAGGCTTCACGGTTATTATTGACTATCGCTGCAAAGCGCTTATAACCATCAACGGCACTATCACCAGAGTCTTCTTCATCGGTATTCATATTTGAATCTCTACCGTTAGCATTATTCGCTTTTTTTCTAGAAACCCCTGATGTATTGTCATTAATCATATTGTCGATGGTGCCTAGCTGCTCTCCTAAGAAATCAGCCACCATATCGTGCCCATCAGCATTATCAGCATTCGAATCTACGGCTCCAGAAACATTGCTATATAGATTATCGGGGCTAATATTTTCTCCAAAATAGGTCAGCAAGGTATTTTGAACAAAAAAGTACCAGCCTACTACCGGCGTATACATTTCTGGATTTTCAGCTGAAAACTCGTGATCTTCGACTATTTTAAGGTTGAGTTCAATTTCAGCTTCTAACGTTGAAAGTGCAAACACTTTTTGAAATATCCCTAAGGCACCATTGAAGTATGAAATCGCGGTCGGCCAGACCGTATTAACTTTACGTAGTGGCGGTTCAAGTGCTGTACCAAGATTTGTATATACAGAGGTTATTGGTGCCATTATTGACTGTAAGGTGGTCGGCGATGGTGGTGCAATTGGGATGGTATAGAGTGGGAAAAAGCTAAATGCACCAACATTTTTATAATGTTTAACCCATGATAGCAGAGCAACCATCTGTCCAATGGATACTTCATTTGCCACCATGGCACGGTTGGTGTAGGCGGCAAAATTGAGATTTCTTGCAGCTAATTTAGCTTGGGAATATACCGCTGCATCAGCCGCATTTTCAAGTTGTATCCGGTTTTTAACTAACTGGCCTTGATTGTACAAAATCAATAAGGTCATCACTGCTACAGCCAGAAAGAGCAAGCTAAACACCATAGCTTGCCCTTTCTGGCTATAAGATCGCCAGTCACTTTTCATCAAAAATGATTAAATTTATAAAGTATTTATTCTGCTTGTTGAAAATCTTGTAGACCGTAGGTAGTATTTGTGCCTTCTGTTCCAGCTAAATCACCCGCCGTATTACCTGAGTTTGCACTAGTACCACCACCTAATTCTGCTGCCATATCACCCACTTGACCACGTACCGTATCACCAAAGATGTTAAACACTGTAATTGCCACAATCGCGATCAATGCCACAATGATTATGTACTCGGTCATTCCCTGTCCTAACTGCTTTAATCGTAATGATGTCATCTGAAATCCTCTTTAAGTTTAATGAATATATTGTGTTGGTAATATTTAATACCAAATTTTGTTCTCAAATCAGTCATAATAAAGCCGCGATTGACAACATACGCCATTTATTTTGCTGGTAATTTAATTATTTTTTATTTTAAGTACAAATTGTATGGTATTCCCATATGATAAGGCTCTAAGCTATGATTTAATACTAACTTTAGTTAGTTTATAAGCATTATTTATAATCATATTACAAGGAATCGTAGTATATGCAGTTTCATTACAGGACAAATTTAAGTGAAAATTCTTCTCGCCGATGATCACGGTCTATTTAGAGACAGTATGGCAACATGGCTACAGCAATATCCTGTACCGTTGACGATACAACTTGCATCTGATTGGACCAGCTTAACGGCCCAATTAGCTCCTGATTTATCACTCATCATGCTTGATCTTGCTATGCCCGGTATGTCCGGTGCTGCAAGCATTAGTAGATTAACAAAACGCTTAGCCAATGTTCCCATCTTAATTGTGTCAGCTAATGATGATCCCAACACAATTAAAGCCTGCTTACACTTTGGCGCATCTGGTTATCTGACTAAAGCGAGTGACGGTTGTGAGATTATTAAAGCACTGTCGACGGTGCTTAAAGGCGATACCTATCAACCTTCCATAATGACTAAGCAGAATTATCCCCTATCTAACCAATCATTCAGTGACAAACAGTTAGAATTATTAGCTCATTTAGCTGAAGGTTTGAGTAATAAAGATATTGCCAGCCAAATGAATTTAGCTGAAGGCACAGTCAAGCAATATGTCAGCCGTCTTCTAACACTACTTGATGTTGATAACCGCACTCAAGCAGGCAATAAAGCCAAAACACTACTTGGATTTTAACATTGCTTTAATCTTACTGCCCAGTACTAAGCTACTCACAGGCTTTATTAATATGCTGTAATTATGATCAGCAACTTCAGAGAAAGTTTCTGCAGAGGAATCACCTGTGACAATAAGCACTGGAATTTTGGTCTTAAAATAATCATCTACCGCACGCACTGCATCTATGCCATTTTGTTTATCACGCAAACGATAATCTGAAATAATAAGATCAGGTAGTGGATAATTATCTTTTGCTAAGGTTGCTATCATTTTTTTTTGTGAACTACTAACAAGTACTTCACAACCCCAATTTCGCAATAATACCTTAGTAGCATCTCTAACTGTTTGCTGGTCCTCAATAACAATAATAAACAAGCCTGCTAATGCTAAATTTTCTATGGGTTCTATTACGTTTATTCGTGATGTCTTTCGTTTCTCAATAGCAAGGGTTAAAGAAAATCGTGCGCCCTTAGCGATTTCACTCTCAACCTCTATTGGAATCAAGAGTAAATCTGATAAGCGTTTTACAATAGCAAGTCCCAATCCCAACCCTTTATTTTTATCTCGTTCTGGATTATTAAGTTGGTAAAACTCAGAGAAAATATTATCAAGCTCTACTTTAGCAATACCTTTTCCATTATCACTAATATCCAGCCTGACTTTATCATTGTCCAAAATAGTAGCAATGGTCAGACAGCAGTTTTCATTATGACTAATAGCATTAGATATTAAGTTTCGGATCATTCGTCCTAATAAAACCTGATCAGTATTAACGGATACCTGATTTAAGTCTGTTTTGATTTCAATTCCTTTCTCCTTTGCTGCTTGTTCATAGTCTCTGCATATAGCCAACACTGAGTTATTCAAATCAAAACAGCTAGGACTCGGCTGGACCCCACCAGAATCTAGCTTAGAAACATCCATTAGCGCATTTAATAATGCACTCAGTGTGCTCGTCGATAGTTGAGCTTTATCAAGTAGGTCTAGTTGCTTTGGCTCTTTAAGTTCAATACCTAAAGCACCTAAATAAAGATCTAGTGCATATAGAGGTTGTCGTAAATCATGACTTGTTGCTACTAAAAATCGTGATTTATCATTATTAGCAACATCAGCCAGGTCTTTTTGAATATTCAAATCTTCTAATAATTTAATATTTTTTAGTCGGAGTTTAATCGAATCTAGAATGTTTCGATTAACTAGTATTGAAAATAACAACATTGATACTAAAAAGATCATCACTAACAAGCCAATAGATGAGAACTCTTCTCCCTTCTGGTTAAACATATTAATCGAAAATGGCATTAACATTGGGATCGAAAATGCAAAATAAGCAGGTAAATAACAAGACAAGGGTAACAAGGCACCAGCGATCATACCTGTCAAAATAAAGGATAAAAGTAACACTTCGTTAACGGTAACAGGGTGTGATATTTGCAGCAATAATACTCCCCAAGAAAGTCCTGATAAAAAAATGGTGAAGGTATAAAGTTTCAACCTGTAATCAGGGGATTTAACATCATTTTTTTTCCGAAAAGTCATAATTAAATAAGCTCTTGAACCAGTAAAGACTAATAACCAGGCCGCCCAAGGTATTAAGAAACTATGTTCAATGCGGTCATTAAAAAATGAAATTATGAGCACTAAAATAATCAGCGTTGCAAGCAAAGCTATCGCTGATTGAGAGCATAGGATTTTTACCTGCTCTGCTTTAATCTTTTTATCTACAAACATCAATAATTATCTCTCTACAATCAATATTAGTATGGTTTTTATACACTACAGCAATAAAAGCTCACTGTTTAATGCTCCAGTTACATACTGTCGATAATAACTTTAATTGTCTTTAAATACGGGCATAAAAAAAGGCCCCTATCACTAAGAGCCCTCTTTCATTTTAATTTAGTTTAATTAAAACTTATTCAATCAAACTTATTTACCACGTGATGCACTTTTACGTTCATGTTCAAGTAAAAACCTTTTACGAACACGGATTGATTTTGGCGTTACTTCTAACAATTCATCTTCACCTAAGAATTCTAAAGATTGTTCCAAACTCATTCTAATAGGCGGTACTAGATTGATTGCCTCATCGGTACCCGATGAACGTACGTTGGTTAATTGTTTCCCTTTTAATGGGTTAACCACTAAATCGTTATCACGTGAGTGAATACCGATAACCATACCTTCATATACGTCATCATTGTGGCCAATAAACATACGACCGCGCTCTTGAAGGTTGAAGATTGAAAACGCTACCGCTTTACCCATACCATTAGCAATCAACACACCATTTTGACGTTTGCCAAAGTCACCCTCTTTAAACGGAGCATAATGATCAAACACACTGAAAATTAAGCCCGTGCCTTGAGTAGCCGTTAAAAATTCAGTTCGGAAGCCAATCAATCCACGTGAAGGAATCATGAAGTCTAAACGTACACGTCCTTTACCATCTGGAACCATGTCTGATAATTGAGCACCACGTTCGCCCAATTTCTCCATGATAGTACCTTGATGTTCAGCTTCTACATCGGCCGTTACCGCTTCGAATGGTTCTTGTTTTTTGCCATCCACTTCACGAATGATAACTTCTGGACGTGAAACGCCCATTTCGAAACCTTCGCGACGCATGTTTTCAATTAACACTGATAAATGTAATTCACCACGACCCGATACACGGAATTTATCAGGATCAGTTGGAATTTGTTCTACGCGTAATGCAACGTTATGAATCAACTCGCGATCAAGACGTTCTTTAATTTGACGTGTTGTTACAAATTTACCTTCTTTACCTGCCATTGGTGAGTTATTGACTTGGAAGGTCATAGTCACGGTTGGCTCATCCACTGATAATGGTGGTAAAGCTTCAACTTCAGATGGATCACACAACGTATCAGAGATATTAAGAGGATCTAAACCAGTAAAGGCAATAATATCACCCGCTTGAGCAAACGGTACTTCTTCACGTTGCAAGCCCATAAAACCCATCACGGTTAATACACGGCCGTTGCGAGTTTTACCTGCCGTATCTACTACTGTAACTGGAGTGTTTGTTTTAACGGTACCCCGTTCGATACGCCCTACACCGATAACACCGACATAACTGTTATAGTCTATTGATGAAACCTGCATCCGGAAAGGTCCTTCGACATCCACATCTGGTGCTTCAACTTTATCAACCACTAATTGAAATAAAGGTTCCATATCACCTTCACGTACCGTTTCTTCTAAACCTGCAAAACCATTCAAGCCTGAAGCGTATATCACTTCAAAGTCTAATTGCTCATCAGTGGCATCAAGATTGGCAAACAAATCAAATGTTTGATCTAGTACCCAGCCTGGTCGAGCGCTTGGTTTGTCAATTTTGTTGATGACAACAATCGGTTTTAAACCCAGAGCTAATGCTTTTTGAGTTACAAAACGAGTTTGTGGCATCGGGCCTTCAGAGGAATCAACTAATAACAACACGGAATCAACCATTGATAATACACGTTCTACTTCACCACCAAAATCGGCATGGCCTGGTGTATCAACGATATTGATGTGGTAGTCATGCCAACGAATGGCCGTGTTTTTGGATAAGATGGTGATACCGCGCTCTTTTTCAAGATCGTTCGAATCCATTACACGTTCTTGTAATTCTTCGTGGTCACTGAATGTACCCGATTGGCGTAACAGTTGATCAACCAAGGTAGTTTTACCGTGATCGACATGAGCGATGATAGCAATATTTCTTAACTTGCTGATTTCTCTAAGGTTAGTTGTCATTTTTTAGTTCTATATAAATTTTAAGGAATGCTTTTCGCATATAAACGTAAAAGGCCTAAATATTCTAGGCGTTATTTTTTTAACTCATCAGTTAAGTGAGGCGTAATACTATCTAGAATTTGTTGCTGAATGGCTAAGTTTCCTACAACCAAATTACCATGATTGAAATAATTGTCACCACCAGCAAAATCAGTCACCACGCCACCAGCTTCTTCAATTAGCAAGACACCAGCTGCTAAATCCCATTTTTCAAGGCCAATTTCCCAGTAGCCATCTAAACGACCGGCTGCAACATAAGCTAAGTCCAAAGCAGCTGAACCCGCGCGACGAATATCAGCAACTTGCGTGAAAACCGCATTAAATGTAGCTAAATAAGGGGTTAAGTGTTGCGGGTATTTGAAAGGAAAACCTGTCGCCAATAACGTTCCTGCCAATTCTTTTTTCTTGGTCACTCGTAAGCGGCGATCATTAAGTTTTGCACCCCCCCCTCGACTGGCCGAAAACAATTCATCTCGTAATGGATCGTATATTACGGCATGCTCTGTTTTACCGCGCACCATAATGGCGATGGAAACACAATAATGCGGAAAGCCATGTAAAAAATTAGTGGTGCCATCAAGTGGATCAATCACCCACATTGTTTCGTTATCACCTTGTTGACCTGACTCTTCAGCCATGATTGCGTGGTCAGGATAGGCTTTTCTAATGGCGTTAATGATCTCTTGTTCCGCTAAGCGGTCAACATCAGTAACAAAATCATTGCGACCTTTAGTTGTCACTTCAAGGTGTTCAACATGTTGTAAAGAACGAACAATAATACTGCCCGCGCTACGGGCTGCCCGAATGGCAATATTCAGCATAGGATGCATAGACTAGTTTTTTCCAGAGCAAGTGAAACGGCTTGTTTGAAGCATTTTTATGATAAAACGAACATCACAAGATTATTAAAGCGCACTATTGTAACAATAATTTGCAGTATTTAGCAGTTTATTGTTATGGGGCATTAGACAGCCCAAATAATTCCTGATAGCCTGACAATTGTATATTGTCATTAGCAATATAGTTTGTTCAAAAATCTTATATTTTCCTGACGGAGACTCAAATGAAATCTTTAACTAAATTAGGCGTTATCATTCTACCTTTAGCCCTACTAACAGCATGTGCAAACACTGCAGAAATGGATGCCTTAAAAGCAACTGTAAGCACCGCACAATCTACTGCTGAGTCGGCATTGGCAGCAGCACGTAATGCACAAAGCACTGCTGATACTGCACAACGTTCTGCTAGTGATGCAGAAGTATCTGCACTAAACGCACAAAAAACAGCAGATACAGCACAATCATCAGTTGATGAATGTTGCGCAAAAATTGATCGCATGTTCGAAAAAGCGATGAGTAAGTAAGTAAGTAAGTAAGTAAGTAAGTAAGTAGTCATATTAAAAAAGCCGGGATTAGTTCCCGGCTTTTTTTTGCCTAAAGTAAATAATTCAATTTACTTGATAAAACATTGCCATGGTAATTTTTTAAAGAGCATCACTTGATACAAGGGCGGTCCACGCTAAAATATCAGTGACTTTTTTTAGTGCTATCACCCGTTCATTTGCTTGCTGCTGTGTATCAAAGGGACCCAGTACTACTTCACCTTCTGCCGCACGTCTTAATGGCCAAAAAGAATCATTAACATTCAGGTGAGCAGATGCTTGTGCTAGTTTAATTTTTGCATTTTGTGTCAGGCCGGTATGAACAAACCACACATCATTGACCATCATTTCTTGATCCTGATTAACGCGCTTCACCATGCCGGTATGCAAGCGGACCATTTTTTCTGCAAACGGAAACTCATCGTCACTTAATATTTCATTCTGTGCTTTCAATATAGCCGATACCATTGGTGTCATATTATTACCCTGACGTAGGTCTAGATCCATTTGCACATCGTGTGCTTCTAGGTAGAGATGATTATCTAACAATCCCGCTTTGTCAGGTTGGTATAAAATTTCTACTGGCGTATTCAACGCTACAATACCAAATAAATGTTCTATATCCTCTGGAAACAAACGAATACAGCCATGACTTACCCGCATACCTACCCCAAAAGGTCGGTTAGTGCCATGTAGTAAATATCCAGGCATGCCTAAGCGCATTGCAAAAGCACCTAAGGGATTATCAGGCCCCGCCGGCACCACTTTTGGCAGAGGGTCACCTTTTTCAAGATGTTCAGCTAATATTGAAGCGGGAGGAGTCCATGTTGGATCTTTTATTCTCTGAATAATCTTTGTTTTACCAATCGGTGTTGTCCAGCCTTCACGCCCGACCCCTATTGGGTGGGTAATCACTTTCTGACGTTCATTTTTGTTCGTTTTAGGATAATAATACAAGCGCATTTCAGCCAAGTTAATCACTATACCTACATGAGGCGCATCCGGAAGTATGTAACGATTAGGCACAACTACACGTTGGTTTTCACCAGGTAACCATGGATCTAAACCAGGATTAGCATTCACAATTTCACTGTATCCAATATCAAAAGCTCGGCCAATATCTAGTAAGGTATCTTCGTGGTGGCTATAAACGATAAGGTTATGGCCAACAACACGTGTGTCAGCGTCTTCTAATTCGAAGGTTGTCGCATATGCAGGTGATAATATCAGCCCTATGATGAGTGTGATGACAATGTTTAGCATTTTTTTCCTTATGTAATTATATTTTCACTAATTTTTAATTGTACATATTTACGATCTTTACAATTAGCCAATCACTGTTTGGTAAAAAGCTAAAATCTGCTTTGCTAACATTGGTTAGCTAGCGTAATCTACCTATATGAAAAAATATTATATACCCTTATTAATTAGTTTGGTTTCAATATCTGGATGCTCATTCTTTTCTAAAGATGAAATTAAGATAGAAGAAAACTGGACCGTAGAACGTGTCTACTCTGAAGCTAAAGCGGCCTTAGATGCAGGTGATTATCAGATTGCTCTGCAACATTATAGTCAGCTTGAAACTCGTTTTCCTTTTGGGGAGTATGCGCAACAAGCCCTCATTGAATCCGCTTATGCACAATATAAAAATGATGATCCTGAAACAGCATTGGCCACAATAGATCGGTTTATGCGGGTCTACCCGCTCAATGCCAATATGGACTATGCAATTTATCTTCGGGGTTTAACTAATTTCACTCGTGATCTTGGCCTGATGGAAAAATATATTCCTCGTGATGAAACTCAACGCGATCCGGGTTCTGCCCTGCTCGCCCTCAGAGATTTCACTACTTTAGTCAACCGCTATCCAGCCAGTACATATAGTGAAGATGCATCACAACGTATTGTTTATTTACGTAATCGCTTAGCTCAGCATGAAGTCAATGTTGCCATCTATTATATGAAGCGTAGTTCTTATCTTGCTGCCGCTAATCGTGGTAAATATGTCATTGAAAATTATCCGCGTACACCAGCAATGCCTGATGCATTAGTGATCATGGCTAAAGCATACAAGGTAATGGAATTAGACGACTTATCTGAAGATGCATTGCGTGTTTTAGAGCTCAATTATCCTGGTCATCCTGGTGTTGCAGAAGTCCGCCAAACTGCATTCAAATAACACCGGTTTAATTGAGTGATGCTCAATCGATAGTATTTTCAGTTAAGCAAGGTTCAAACTAAAACTTTGTACCGATTGGATATCAGTTTTATTTAAAGCAAGCATTAGGATTCTATCAAATCCTAATGCAACCCCTGAACACTCTGGCATACCTGCTTTCATCGCTGCCAGTAAATTATTATCAATTGGCATTTCAGGCTTAGCTTGGTTTAGTCGCTGTTTATTATCGTCTCTAAAGCGTTGATGTAGCACATCTGAATCGAGAAGTTCATTATAGCCATTAGCGATCTCGATGCCGGCAATATATAGTTCAAAACGATCTGCCACCTCATTACCAGCTTCATCTTTTTTTACTTTGGCTAATTGCGCTTGTGAAGCTGGAAAGTCATAAATAAACACTGGTAAGTTCATTGCGGCTAATCGTGGCTCAATCACATGACTCATTAACAATTCTAAACAAGTATCCCTGCTTAGATCCAAATCAGTAGCAAAACTCGGTATTCGTTCAAATAGACACTGCTTTATCTGCTCAAAATCACAAGTCAACACATTTATTTTCAAATAAAACTCAAAAATACCCCGGTAACTTAAACGTGACACCTGTTTTAAATTAAATACTTGTTGTACTAAGCAATTAACTTCGTCCATCAATTCCTTTAATGACAGTCCAGGTCGATACCATTCCAACATGGTAAATTCAGGTGAATGTAGTCGACCTTGTTCACCATTGCGAAATACGCGTGCTATTTGATAAATAGCACCTGAGTTTGCAGCAAGCAAACGTTTCATGGCAAATTCGGGCGAGGTGTGTAGATAGTGGACTTGTTTCAATGTTGAAGCTAAAGGAATATAGTCTGTGCTAAAACTATCCATATAAGGCGCTGTAACTGCCGCATTAGACAATATGGGTGTTTCAACCTCTAGTACATCACGTTCAGCAAAAAAATGGCGTAAACCAGCTAAATACTGTGCCCGCTGTTTTAAAGTATTTATATCAGCCGTAGGCTGCCAATTAACGACCATAATAATCTAATCAGTTATCTTAGACTTTCGCCCGTTCAACATATTCACCGCTACGAGTATCGACTCTTAATAACTCGCCGATTTCAATGAATAAAGGGACTCGAACTACCGCACCGGTTTCCAATGTTGCTGGTTTACCACCACCACCCGAAGTATCCCCTTTCAAACCAGGATCGGTGTCTGCAACAATCAGGTTTACAAAGTTTGGCGCCGTCACCACCAAAGGAGTGCCATTCCATTGAGTCACCGTATAAACATACTGCTCTTTTAGCCAGTTTTTTACATCAGTAATAGCCGTTTTATCGGCCGCATGTTGTTCAAAACTAACAGGATCCATGAAATACCAAAATTCGCCATCGGTGTAGGAGTATTCTAGTTCAACTTCCATTACATCAGCACCTTCAACACTATCACCGGATTTAAAGGTACGCTCATTGACTCGACCCGTTTTCAAATTACGAAACTTAACACGATTAAATGCTTGGCCTTTTCCTGGTTTTACTAACTCATTTTCTAGGATATTGCATGGGTCACCATCCAACATAAATTTAAGTCCGGATTTAAATTCACTTGTACTAAAATTTGCCATGGCAACCTCTTATAGGGGACGATCATCGTCTGTAATAATTTTGAAGCCCACTATGATAACCCAAACACAAACATTGGTGACAAAACAACCATGGCAAACGGCGCTTGCTAACACCATTAAAGACCCTGCTGCCTTACTTAACCAACTTGGTTTATTGGCTAAACTTGATGCCATAGATCCGCATGCAATTAAAAACTTTCCGCTGCGTGTACCACAAGCATATGTTAATAAAATGCGCCATGGCGACAAACATGACCCCTTATTACGCCAAGTTTTCCCCTTGATCGATGAATCTTTTGATGTCGCTAATTTTGTTGCCGATCCGGTCGGTGATAACTTAGCGGTGACATCGCCTGGCATATTACAAAAATATCAAGGCCGAGCATTATTAGTGACAACTGGCGCTTGTGCCATCCATTGCCGCTATTGTTTCCGTCGTCATTTTCCCTATGGCGATAGTAACCCGCTGGCCAGTCAGTGGCAGCAAACACTGACAAATATAGCGCAAGATACTAGTATAAATGAAGTAATTCTCAGTGGGGGAGATCCACTATCATTATCAGATAATAAATTAGCCGCATTAGCTGCAGATATCGAGAAAATCCCTCACATTAAACGTCTTCGTATTCATACCCGATTACCTATTGTTCTACCAGAACGGGTAGATGAACACTTATTATTATGGATTAAAACATCGAAATTGAAAGTCATTATGGTGATTCATGCCAACCATGCCAATGAAATTGATCAGCCGGTTGCTATTGCATTAAACAAATTGCGCTTAGCGAACTGCCAGTTGCTTAATCAAACAGTATTACTCAAAGGAATTAATGACTCATCACAGGATCTCTATAACCTAAGTGAACGTCTTAGCGAGGTGAATGTCATTCCCTATTATCTTCATTTACTTGATAAAGTGGCAGGGGCAAGTCATTTTGATGTCACTGAAGCGCTTGGCATAGACTTGATAGCACAGATCCGAGCAAGATTACCTGGCTACCTAGTGCCCCGCTTAGTGCGTGAGCAACAAGGTGAAGCCAGTAAAACTATCATCGCCTAACTAAATTACCGATCAGTGACAGCAACATAATCACGCTCATCACTACCAATATAGATTTGAGTTGGGCGGTAAATACGATTATCAGATATTTGTTCGCGCCAATGTGCCAACCAGCCGGCTGAGCGTGCTACAGCAAATAATGCAGTAAATTGATCCGCTGGAATACCCATTTCGGCATATAAAATACCAGAGTAGAAATCTACATTTGGATAAACACCTTTATGACCCAGTCTATCGATGCAGATCTCTTCTACTCGCATCGCTGTTTCGAAGGTGCTGTCTAAACTACTTCCTCGATCTTCAATCAACTCAGCCACTAGTTTATGTAAGATGGTGGCACGGGGATCTTTAACCTTGTATTCGCGATGACCCATACCCCAGATTACTTGTTTTTTTGCCAGTGCATTATCAATCCATTCTTCAGCTTTATCTGCACTGCCGATCTCTTTCAACATATCCACTACACGAGAGTTAGCACCACCGTGTAATGGACCAGATAAGGTACCGATTGCTCCCGAAACAACACTGTAGGGAGTTGCTAATGTTGAGCCTGAAACTAATGCTGAAAAGGTAGAGGCGTTTAAGGTATGTTCGGCATGAAGGATCAAACAAACATCCATGATTTTGGCCATCATCGGATCAGGTTCATTGCCGGTAAACATATACAGTAAGTTTTCAGCAACAGACAAATCTTCACGAGGATTAATAGGATCATATCCATGACGAATATGTTGCCACATTGCAACTAAAGGGGCCATTGATGCGATGATATTAACCGTCATATTTCGAACGTAATTAAGATCAGTACACGCATCACTGCTAGTTAAACATTCATTGCCAGGATAAAACATACCCAAACTTGATACAGCCGTTTGCAACATATCCATTGGATGACCAGTAGCGGGAAAATGACGCATCATTTCTCGAATATGATATTTAATTCGATACTGGCTACGTAATTGAGCTGTAAAGTCTGCTAACTGACTAGCTGTAGGTAACTCACCCTGAAGCAATAATAAGGTAGTTTCTTCAAAGGTACTATGTGCCGCTAGCGTTTCAAGCGAATAACCACGATAAGATAATAAACCTTTCTCGCCATCAATAAATGATATTGCCGACTGTGTAGCAGCGACTCCTTCTAGCCCGGGTAAAAATTCACTCATAGCAACCTCTTATAAAATTCATTAAATATTAGTTAGCTTGGTATTTAAAGCCTTCAACAAGGCAGCAAACACTTTCAGTTAAAATGAGTGTAATCATATCAGATCTTTTGGTATTACTCAGTCTGCTATCACCTCACCAACAGGGTTAATGTTCTATAACTATAAATCCCTTAAGAATATAGAATGCCTTTTCAGTATATCGACTATTTCAATATGCCGTGCCAAATATTGTTAGCCCAAGCTTATGCATAAGCCCTTTCGAATACTGATGCTTGTGTTGATACTCTTCCTTCTGGCATTACAATCATAATTTTGTGTTGCTAATCAGAGCGATACACTGTGGCCACGTGGTCCGCTTGACAATCATCAATAAGCTATAACAAGTATTACTAAAAAAAACAGGTTGTTGTTCGGGTTCCATTTCTGCTAACAGTGAAGCAATAGCTATCACCAATAATGGCTACACGTGATGAGGTGGATGATCTCTTCGAAACTAATGTGATTTTAGACAACATGGCCAAAGAACTCACGGCCATCGCTGTTTTAATAAGCCCCCTACGTTTTAGAGTCATAACAATAAACCTCCGTGTCAATGCGTTAAGATAAGTACTCACTGGGAGCTAGCATATTTACCTCATAAAACTTACACACTATTAACTCTAGTCAACTAGCCATTCAATTTTAGTTTTTAATCTGCCGCCCTAAAAAATTTAATGCAAAACACATATTTTAGCGCTCTCTAGATAACAGAGTCATTAATTTCGATGAAAAGTTTAACTCTTCTTCTACTCAGAGCTATGTAAATACCATGCGTGTAATGCACTAGCACTTTTACATTAATCACTCGCTAAATTATTATGCTTACGCCTAAGCCTATTAATTTGAAACGATCAGATAATAACTTCTGAAGCAGGATTTTTCACCCTTAAGTCAGTTGAAAATGTTAATGATTCTATAGGTGTTAAAGCAGCATGAATCTGAGATAGCATTCCCCTAGAGAATTTCAAGTATTAGACTCTTAGGATATACAGTCCGCTTTAGCTAGTGAACAATCTGTTCAGCATCAGCCCCTTTTAGCCTGTCACTTACATACTAGGGGCTGTTAAGTACCAAATAACAGCCCTAACTATAGTATTCATATACTTATCTTAGGATCTTTAACTTTTATAACCAAATAGCGACTGTTGTTTGATCTTTTGTGCAACAACATCAGGTACTAAGCTTTCCCATCCTGCTTCATTATTGGCAATCATTTTGAGTACATCAGGTGAGAAAATATGCAGATAATCTTCATTGAACTCTTCAATTTGTTCAATAAAATCACGCTGTTTTAAATAGTTATATAAATGCCTTTGTGTCTCATCAACTTTAAGATCAGCCACTTTGAATAATGAGTTAGTTTGAGTATCTTTGTAAGGGTAGATGTAAAGTTTGACATTGTTTTTAAATAGCCGCCCAAAGCCTTCTAAAATACCGCCATTGAGTGAGGTATAATAGTGTTCTTTGAATAGGTCAATTAAACTATGAGCTCCCATGGTCAAACCTATGCGGCGATTTGTATAGCGTGATAAATAGGTCGTCAATCGATAATACTCTGGATAATCAGAAATCATTACCGTATGGCCTGTTGTTTGTAATACATCTGCACGGCTAATAAAATCGTCAAGATCGATGCTATCATCGTCGGTGCGTAAATTATGCATCGTTATTTCCATGATAGAAATCGTTTCATCAGATGGGGAATCATCCTCTGCTTCAAATTTTTTTCTTGCAGAATTTAACATATCAATATTGACATGGGTCACCGGGCGAAAGCGACCCCGTTCAACTAATACATTCTTTTTACGTAAATACTCGGAAGGCTGAAGAACACGTCCATCTGCTGAAAACATGGCGGCACCACTGAGGCCAAGTTGTACTAGTCTTAAGCTGATAACACGGTTATCGACATGACTGAATGCATCACCATGAAAGTCAACCATGTCGACCTCAATGCGGTCTGTAGATAGATTATCTAGCAGCGATTTCACTAGCATATCTGGATTATGGTTTAGGAAGAAAGCACCATGGATCAAATTGACACCGATTATGCCCAAGGCCTCTTGCTGGAGAGAGTTTTCATTATCAAGCATTCTTACGTGGATGATAATTTCGCTAGGAGCTGAATGAGGACCCACTTGAAAGCGGATCCCTAACCATCCATGACATTCGTTAGTGCCATGATAATTTCGTGCTGAGACGGTGTTAGCAAATGCAAAAAATGCGGTGTTATCACCCCGCTGATCACACAATCGTTCTAAATTTAAGTTGTGCTCAATCTCGAGCATAGCTTCTAAACGCTCACGACAGACATATCGCGATGCTTTCCCATAAATATGATCACTTACTTTCATATCATAAGCTGAAATACTTTTAGCGATGGTGCCTGCTGCTGCACCTACTCGAAAAAACCAACGAACAACCTCTTGACCCGCGCCGATTTCAGCAAACGATCCATATCGAAGAGGATCAAGGTTTACTTGAAGCGCTTTAGCTCCTGCCGTTAACATTTTATTTTCCATGGGGCTCCATAAAGAATTAGATTGTGTAGAATTAGTAAGGAAGAGGATTACTCTAGATTAATGACAGCTATATTGCATCGTGCAGCTTTAAATTTATCTGACTGTTTGGCACAGTCCAGTTGCCATTGCTTTTCCTCTATCAGATATGATGCAATAAAAATTAAATGAGTGGTCTAGTACTATGTCCATCACTTGTTATAAATGACTGTCGATGTTTCCATCAGCAGGCTGAAAGCTGATTCATTGCCGGTCTAATAAGTAATTAATACTAAGATACATGCCCTCCATCTGCTTGTAAATCAGCATGATAAGACGATCTCACCATAGGTCCACTTGCGACATGTTCAAAGCCCATTTTTTTAGCGACAATGGCTAACTGATCAAACTCAGCAGGGGTGACAAAGCGCTCTACTGCCAAGTGATGTCGACTAGGCTGCAGGTATTGACCTAAAGTTAACATCTGACAGCCGTGGTCACGCAAATCTTGCATCACCTGTTGCACTTCTTCTATTGTCTCGCCTAAACCCAACATTAGACCAGATTTGGTTGGCACATCTGGGTGTTGTTGCTTAAATTTCTTGATCAAGTCTAGTGACCATTGATAATCTGAACCGGGTCGAACGGCTTTATAAAGGCGAGGAATACTTTCCAAGTTATGATTAAAAATATCGGGTGGGCTTTTAGCTAATTCAACCAAAGCGACATCCATTCGACCGCGAAAATCTGGTACAAGGACTTCAATTCTGGTTGCAGGTGATTGTATGCGTATTTCAGCTATACATTGAGTAAAATGAGTAGATCCACCATCTCGTAGATCATCCCTATCGACTGAAGTGACCACCACATGTTTTAGCTTCATTGCCGCAATGGTTTTAGCTAAGTGTACCGGTTCGTTTGCATCGAGTGCATCTGGCCGACCATGAGCCACATCACAAAATGGGCAGCGTCGGGTACAAATATTACCCATAATCAAGAAGGTTGCAGTACCTTGAGTAAAACATTCGCCTAAATTTGGACATGATGCTTCTTCACATACCGTATACAACTCATTTTCACGTAGCAGTGCTTTTAAACGTTTGACTTCTGGATGACTAGGTGACTTTGCTCTAATCCAAGCAGGTTTACGTTTAGGATCAGTAGGTACTATTTTTATTGGGATACGGGCTACTTTAGAAGCCCCTTTCAGAGCACTTACATCTCGTTTTTCTTGTACTTTTTCAGTCATTTTTCCACCTTAAACATCTGCGCTTCAAACGCCAATAAAAACAGTTTTTTTGCCTGTGTCATGCTCATATCATGACCTAAGCTTTTTAAATCAATCACCTCCATACCCTTATAACCACAAGGATTAATAGCTTTGAAAGGTGATAAATCCATCGATATATTAATACTCAGGCCATGGTAACAGGCGCCTTGTTTTACTCTTAATCCTAGTGCTGCTATTTTTTGCTCATCAACGTATACACCGGGCGCATCAACACGGGAATTAGCTTTAATCACTAATTGTTCAAGCATGGTTATAACACTATTCTCCATTCGAGAAACCATGTCACGCACACCTATTTTTAATCGTTTTAAATCAAATAAAGTGTAAGCAATTAACTGGCCTGGGCCATGATAAGTAACCTGGCCACCACGATCTGTTCTAATAACAGGAATATCACCACGATTAAGTATGTGTTCGTCTTTACCGTTTAGGCCTTGACTAAAAACAGGTGCATGTTCAACCAACCATAATTCATCTTGGGTGAACTGATCACGTGCAGTAGTAAATGCGCGCATAGCTTCACATATTGCCTTATAATCTACCAGCCCTAGGTCTTTTACAATCATTATAAGCCAATTACAAGACGTATTTAATAGCTTCGTGACTAATTAAATCACGATGAATGGCCTCTAACTGCTCTCGACTTGTCACGTAAAAATCAACCGTAACGGAAGTGAATTTGCCACCCGAACTTAGTTTAGTAGTCACAGCCCCTTCTTTAATATCATCTATATGAGATCGAACAATACTAACCACAATCGAATCAAATTCTGGATGGGTAATGCCCATCGCTTTGATCCCATAATCACATGGAAATTCTAATTTAGCTTCTTTTTCTTCTAATGCCATGCAGCAATATCCTCTTTATAGTTCTGATACAATGCATCAATTTTTTGCCATACTGGGCCAGGAATACCTTTGCCAACCCGCTCACCGTCTAGAAGTGTAATGGGTAATACTTCTTTAGTAGAGCTGCTCATCCAGACTTCATTAGCCTGTTTTAATTGTTCGAGTGTTACCGCCTGTTCAATTAATGGAATTCCCGCTTTTTCCGCGAGGACGATAACAACTTCACGAGTAATGCCGGGCAGTACTTTTTTATCTTTTGGTGAGGTATAAATAGTACCGTCAATCACGACATAAGCATTACTTGCCGCCCCTTCAGTTAGATAACCATCACGAATAAGTAGTGCTTCTTGTGCACCTGCTTCTTGTGCTTGTTGTTTCAACAAGCTATTCGGCAGTAAACTAATCGCTTTGATATGACAATTTTGCCAACGAATATCTGTCAAGGTGATCGCTGCAATACCGTTATGTTTGTATTCTTGTTTTATAGGAGCTAAGGGATTACTCATCGCAAAAATAGTGGGAGTAACACCTTGTGGGAATACATGCTCACGAGGGGCAACACCTCGAGTAACTTGTAAATATAGGGACTGATTGCCACTACCATTGCGTTCAACTAATTGTTCCACCATCACTTGCCATTCAGCAATGCTAAGTGGATTCTTCATCCTCACACCATCAAGACTCGCTTGCAAACGCTCTAAATGACCTAATAGCTGAAAACTGTGGCCGTCATAAACAGGAACCACTTCATAGACGCCATCACCTAATAAAAAACCACGATCAAATACTGATACTTTTGCCTGATCAGCAGGTAAAAAATCACCATTTAAATAGACTTCTTTCATTATTTAGCCCCAAATTAGCATCAATAAAGAATCAAATAAACGACGCCACCAGCCACCCTGTTCAATAGATTTAATCGCTACTAAGTTTTGTTTAGCGATAAGCTCATCACCCAATCGTATTTCTACTTCACCCAATAGTGCACCTTCAAGGACAGGAGCAACTATTGGGTGCTGAATATTCGTACTTGCTACTAATTCTTTGTAACGTCCTCTTGGCACAGTGACTGAAAGTGGTTGTGCAAGTCCTAATGCAACCCGTTTTGTATTGCCTTTCCAAACTTTACTATCAGCAATTTCTGTTAATGCTGGATATAACTCATGGGTTTCAAAAAAACGAAAACCATAATTGAATAATTTTTGCGTTTCCTGAGCACGTGCATTATCACTCCGTGTACCCAAAACAACGGAGATTAAACGCATGTCACTTCGAACCGCTGAGGCGGCTAAACAATAACCTGCTTCTTCAGTATGGCCAGTTTTTAGACCATCAACACTATTATCACGCCACAATAGTTTATTGCGATTATGTTGTGTAATATTATTATATTCATATTCTT
>Ga0307492_10000069_pt1 | contig 50533 bp, 45 predicted proteins | sample SI3LmetaG_FD_202365 | JGI IMG/M metagenome (GOLD analysis project Ga0307492, IMG submission 202365) | Sea-ice brine microbial communities from Beaufort Sea near Barrow, Alaska, United States - SI3L | ecosystem: Environmental > Aquatic > Marine > Coastal | place: USA: Alaska | collected 2017-05-06 | reverse complement strand
GTGCGTTTAGGGGGAATACCTGTTTTTTATACGCCATATATTAGTTTCCCGTTGAGTGATGAGCGTAAGTCTGGTTTTTTAGCGCCATCAATTGGCAGCACGGAACAAACGGGCTTTGATGTAAGTAGCCCTTATTACTGGAATATTTCACCTAATGAAGACGCGACGCTGACACCACGCTTTATGTCAGACCGTGGTTTAATGTTATCAGGTGAGTTTCGTTATCTATATGGTCTCGGACAAGGTGTAGTTGATGCAGGATTTCTTGCTAGTGATAGTTTGGAAGTAAATGGTTTAAATCCTAACCCAAACTTTCAGCAAGATCGTAAGCATTTTTCATGGCAAAATAGTAGTCGCTTATCATCACGATGGAGTTCAACTGTAGATTACAATTATCAGTCAGACTCTGCCTATATTGAAGATTTTGCTACCAACTTAAGCTTAGCGAGTACCACGCATTTAAATCGTCAACTTAATGTTGCTTATAATGCTAATAATTGGAATTTTACTGGCCGCTTACAAGGCTATCAAACACTGACTAATGTTGTGACACCCTACAAAAAATTGCCACAGTTACGGATAAGTGGACTCTTTCCAGATAAAACAATGGGACTCAGTTACGGCCTGACTGCTGAATATGTAGATTTTGATCATGAGGAGTTAACAGCAGGGCAGCGGTTTGATATTGAACCGTCAGTCAGTTTACCTTGGCGAAATGCAGCAGGATTTATTACGCCTCGTTTAGCTTTAAGACATACACAATATAATCTGACTGAAAATGATACTGCCGTAAGCAATACAACACCGAATCGTAGCTTGCCAATTGCAAGTATTGATAGTGGCTTATTTTTTGACCGTGATATATCGTTTGCTGGTAATCGATACACCAACACATTAGAGCCCCGTGTGTTTTATCTTTATATTCCTGAACGTGATCAAAATGATATTCCTATTTTTGATAGTGGGATACGCACATTTAACATGGGCCAATTATTTGCTTATAATCGATTTTCTGGAACAGACCGAGTGGGCGATGCAAATCAAGTCACCACTGCTTTGACATCACGTATTATTGATCAACAATCTGGGCGTGAAAAATTACGTATTACATTTGGTCAGATCCATTATTTTGAAGATCGTAAGGTATCCATTAACAGTAGTACTGTTGAAACACGATCCAATTCAGATATGGTGGCTGAGATAGTGGCATCAGTGGCCAAAGAGTGGACAGCTCGTGGTGAAATTCAATGGGATCCTGATGGCAATTCAAATAATCTATCAGCACTTAGTTTAAGGTATCGGGGTGATAATGGACGATTATTAAATATTTCACATCGTTACCGTCGCAATGGAATCAATAACACGGCGGGTTTGGAGCAATTTGATTTCTCTGCTCGGATACCCTTTAACCTGCAGTGGAGTATGGTTGGCCGTTGGTATCATTCATTGGAAGATAATCGTACGCTCGAAAGCTTAGCAGGTATTGAATATGATAGTTGCTGTTGGGCAACACGATTAGTACTGAGAGATTATATCAATAATCCTACTGAACAAGAACGTAATCTAGCTGTCTTTTTTCAAATAGAACTTAAGGGCTTAGGTGCTTTTGGCCAAAACTCAGATAGATTATTAGCAGACAGTGTTTTAGGGTATGGCTCGTAAGGCTTGCTTGAACGATCTGAGATGATTATTGTCTTTTGGTATATTATAGATTTATATACATAATTAAATTAGCACCACTAAGCCATGTTTATGGCATCTAATGTTTCTATTAAATAGAAACAGTCATTCGTTTTTTGTTGGGATTTTCATGATTAGAATTTTACTGCTTGCCTTGATAATGGTTAATACTGCATGGGCTGAGCCGATGGATCGAATTATAGCAGTGGTTAATAATGAGGTATTGCTTGAAAGTGAACTCGTAGAGATGGAACAAACAGTACGTGGACAAATACGTCAGCGTAATACTGCAATGCCACCCCGAGATGTACTACGTAAACAAGTGATGGAAAGACTTATTTTACAGCGAGTGCAAACCCAAAAAGCAGATAAAGTTGGTATCAGAGTAGGTGATGATGCACTAAATGCTGCCCTTCGCCAGATTGCCGATAATAACAAAATTACATTGCGTGAATTTCGTGATGTACTTGCTGACGATGGTTACGACTTTGCTGATTTCCGGGATTCTATTCGTGAAGAAATGATTATTAGCCGCCTGCGTAAGAGTCAAGTTGAGGATCGCGTGGTTGTATCTGATAGAGAGGTTGATACTTATTTAACTACTCAGTCTGTTCAGGGCAGCAGTGAAACCAGCTATAATTTATTGCATATTTTGATCAGTGTTCCAGAAGCAGCTGCACCTGAACAATTGCAAATTGCACAAGATAAATTGAAAAATATTCAAGAATTACTAAGTGCCGGGGGAGATTTTTCCGAAGTAGCCGCTGGTTATTCGGATGGCCAAAATGCACTAGAAGGTGGTGATTTGGGCTGGCGTAAAAAAGGAGGGCTCCCTACTTTATTTTCTGATGTAGTACCAAACTTAGCAGTAGGTGAAGTTAGTAAACCTTTACGTAGTGGAAGTGGATATCACCTGGTGGTTATCAAGGAAAAGAAAAGCGAAGAGACCTACCTAGTTAAACAAACCTTAGCCAGCCATATCTTGATAAAAACTAACGAATTAACCACAGATAAGGATGCACAGAAACGTTTAGAACAATTACGAGAGCGTGTAATAAATAACGAAGATTTTGCAGAATTAGCACGTGCTAATTCGGATGATACTGGCTCTGCAATAGAAGGGGGTAGTTTAGGATGGAGTAGTCCTGGTGCTATGGTTCCTGAGTTTGAAGAAAAAATGAATGTCCTGCCAATAGGGGGACTGAGTGTTGTGTTCAAAAGTCGTTTTGGTTGGCATATGATTAAAATAATTGATCGACGTGAGCAGAATATGGCTGAAGAATTTAAACGTAATAAAGCTAGAGCACAAATTCGTCAACGAAAAATTGAAGAAAATCTAGAAAGTTGGTTACGTGAACTTCGTGATGAATCCTATGTTGAGTATCGTGACTCTTGAACGCATGCCACAGAATTGCCTTAACTCCTGGCGAGCCAGCAGGGATCGGTCCTGATCTTTGCATACAATTAGCGCAATATCAGCAAACGAGTGAATTAGTTGTCATCGCAGATCCTCACTTATTAAGCCAACGAGCTAAGCAGTTAGGACTGGCGATTAAATTAGAATTAACTGATCTGTCTAAACCTGCAACAGTGCCAGCAAAAGGATGTCTACGCTATTTGCCGATCGAACTGGCTGAGCCTGTTACTACAGGGGTGTTAAATAGCCTTAATTCAAACTACGTATTAGATACACTTCAGTTAGCACTAGATGGCTGTTTAAAAGGAAGCTTTGATGCTGTAGTGACCGGTCCAGTGCATAAAGGTATTATTAATGATGCTGGATTTACATTCAGTGGTCATACAGAATTTTTTGCAGAAGGTGCAGGTGTTAAAGAAGTAGTTATGATGCTAGCAACTCCTGTATTGCGGGTTGCCTTAGCAACAACACACTTGCCTTTAAAGATGGTAAGTGAAGTCATTACTCAGCCACTATTAACGCGTGTCATTGAAATTATTCATCATGGACTGTCATCTCCACGGATTGCGGTTTGTGGCTTAAATCCACATGCGGGAGAAGGAGGATACTTAGGTTGTGAAGAAATAGACGTGATATCACCGGTTATTGAACGCCTATCTAACCAAGGTATCAATTGTACTGGGCCATGGCCAGCGGATACGATTTTTGTTCAGGAGAGATTACAAGATTATGATGTGGTGCTTGCCATGTATCATGATCAAGGATTACCCGTGCTAAAGTATCAAGGATTTGGTAATGCCGTTAATGTCACATTAGGCTTGCCCTTCATTAGAACATCAGTCGACCACGGTACAGCCATTGATATTGCGGGTAGCGGAAAAGCGACAATAAGCAGCTTACAAGCGGCCATTGATATGGCAGATACAATGATAATGAGTAAAAAATAAAAATGAGTGGAAAACGTTATCCAAAAGCACGAAAACGATTTGGTCAAAATTTCTTACATGACCAAAGTGTCATCGATGATATTGTTGCTGCAGTTGACCCACAACATGGACAACACCTAGTTGAAATAGGCCCTGGTCGTGCAGCATTGACCATACCTATACTGCAACAATCAGATCAGTTAGATGTGATTGAGTTGGATAGAGACCTTGTACCTCTATTAGAAGCACGTCTAGCCCTATACCCTCACTTAACCATTCATCAAGCAGATGCCCTGTCGTTTAATTATTGTAACTTACAACATCAGCAAGAAAAATTACGGATAATTGGTAATTTACCCTACAACATTACCACCCCATTATTGTTTCATTTATTGAACCAATCTGAATGCATTGAAGACATGTGTTTTATGCTACAAAGAGAAGTTGTAGAGCGGATCTGTGCGCAACCCGGTACGAAGCGATATGGGCGTTTAAGTATTATGGTGCAATATCGGTGTCAAGCAGAATTATTGTTTATCGTACCAGCAGAAGCGTTTGATCCGATTCCTAAAGTAGAATCAGCTATTATTTATTTGCAGCCCTTAGCTGAATGTATTGGTGGTGAAGTAGACATAAAAGCATTGGGTAAGGTGGTTACACAAGCATTCTCTCAGAGGCGTAAAACAATCGCTAACACCTTGAAAAACCTAGTCGGACAGGATATTTTGTTAGCGATAGGTCTTGATCTAGAACAGCGGCCGGAAACACTCTCAGTGACACAGTATGTTGAAATCACTCGAGCGTGGCTGGAATCTTTAAAAGACTAAGAATTTACTGATTAATGACCGGCTAGAATCCATCCGTACAATGAGTAAGCCAATCCAAGCTGAAAGTAAAGTGAGCAAAGACTTGACACTCTGATTTTGCTGTAGTTAGATACTCCTCACCTACAAGCCTATATGGCTCAGGTTGAAACATTACTAATAACGAAATGAGGGATAAATTGTGAATAAATCTGAATTGATTGATGCAATAGCAACAGCAGCTGACATTTCTAAAGCAAAAGCGGCTTTAGCTGTCGATGGAATGACAGGCGCAGTAACAAAAGCACTAAGTAGTGGTGATCAAGTAACACTAGTTGGTTTCGGTACGTTTTCTGTACGTGACCGTGCAGCACGCACAGGCCGTAATCCAAGGACTGGCGAAGAAATCCAAATTGCAGCTGCAAAAATACCTGCATTTAAAGCTGGTAAAGCCCTAAAAGATGCTGTAAACTAGTTTTTTTTATTGGGGTGCTTAGCTCAGCTGGGAGAGCATCGCCCTTACAAGGCGAGGGTCGGGGGTTCGATCCCCTCAGCACCCACCAAAAAAAATGGAGCGGTAGTTCAGCTGGTTAGAATGCTGGCCTGTCACGCCGGAGGTCGCGGGTTCGAGTCCCGTCCGCTCCGCCATATTTTGAAAAAGGCGCATTTTATGCGCCTTTTTTTTTGCATCTTTTTTGGTGCAAATTAATAATACATTTACCGAAGGTCCTCTTGTTATGTTGCATTTTATTCGTGAACGAGCTCAAGGTTGGGTTGCATGGCTTATTGTTGGCTTAGTCAGTATTCCATTTGCTCTATGGGGTGTTAATTCATATTTGACCGGTCCTTCAGATATTGTAGTGGCCACCGTCAATGGTAAACCCATTCAGCAAGTTGAATACAAAAAAGCATTACAACAATATAAGGACCGCATGAGAAATATCATGGGAGAGAACTTTGATCCCAGCATATTTGATGGCCTTGCTGTAAAACAAAACATTCTTGATGGGCTTATAGAGCAAGAGCTGCTTATTTCAGCGACAAAGGATCTAGGGCAGAGCATGAGCGATCAGGCTTTATTTAATGAAATTAAATCAACCCCTGCGTTTCAAAATGAGGGAAAGTTTGATGCTGATCTCTATTCTTTAACACTTGCTCGTATAAGTTTAAGTCCTGCTCAATACGAAGCACAGTTGCGCCAAGATTTATTAACACAAGAACTAGCAGAGAATACCCAAGACTCAGTGATTGTGACTGATTATGATTTAAATACTGTTTTACGATTAGAAAAACAAACACGACAGATTGCGTATGGTGTTGTAGCTATAGAAGATCAAGTAGACCAAGTTGATATAACAGATGAGGCGGCACGCAGCTATTACGAAAAATACATAGCCAACTACATGGCACCTGAACAAGTGGTCGTTGATTATATTGAATTATCTACTAATGAAATTAGCAACAGTATTAGTATTGATGATGCATCACTTATAGTTTTTTATGAAGAGAATAAAGAACAGTTTGTAGGACCAGAACAACGACAAGCAAGCCATATTTTAATTGAAGGTAATGATGCTGAGGCTCAAGCCACAGTAGAATCAATCCAGGATCGAATTGAGCAAGGGGAAGATTTTGCCTCATTAGCTATCGCATTATCACAAGATACAGGTTCAGCAGCTGACGGAGGCGACTTAGGCCTATTTCAGCGTGGCATTATGGAGCCGGCTTTTGAAGATGCTGTGTTTGCAATGCAGTCGATAGGAGAAGTAAGTCAAGCCGTTAAAACAGAGTATGGTTATCACCTGATTAAATTAACCGCGATCCAGTCATCTGAAGGTAAGTCTTTCTTAGATGCTCAAGATGAAGTGGAAGCTCTTTATCGGTTGAAGGAGGCTGAAGATTTGTTTTTTGAACAAGCTGAAAAGCTTGCTGACTTAAGTTATGAAAATCCTGATAGCTTAGAGGTTGTTGCTGAGGAACTTAGTTTAACCATCAAAACCAGTCCAGCATGGGTGCGAGATGGCAATAGCGATAGTATTGGTGTTAACAAGAAAGTAGTTAATGCTGCCTTTAGTGAAGATGTATTAGTTAATAATTTAAACAGTGCTGTGATCGAGGTGAGTCGATCAGAATTGTTGGTATTACATAAAAATAAACATATTACTGCTAGCCAACTTCCTTATGAATCAGTTGGTCCCGCTATTACTGAACAGCTTCGTTATGCCGGTGCTAGAGATAAGGCACGGGAAAAGGGTGAGCAGATATTGACCCGTTTGAAAGCTGGCATATCCGCTGAGGGCTTATTGCCAGAAAATGATTGGCATTCAAGTCAATCCTATACTCGCAGTAGTAAAGAGCTTAGCTCTCAAATATTAGATCGTGCTTTTTCGATAGCAAAACCAGCTACTGAGCCTTCATTTATTGGCTTCACTGCCAGTAATGGTAACTACATTATTGTCAATGTGATCTCAGCTACCGATGGTGTACCTGAGAATGTTTCACAACAGGACCGAGATAATATAAAGTCAGACTTGGCAAGCATCTATGGCACAAGCCAATTTCAAGCACTTATTGATAACTTAAAAGAAGAAGCAGACATTGAATTATTTAAAGAATATTTATAATTAATTTAATTGCTTTAATAAAAAGGCGCTATAAGCGCCTTTTTATTGCATAACATTTACAAACTGAACGAATGCAATTGTCAAATAGAACAGGTGTTAATTAGCCTGTAACGCCCACAATATTAAAACCGCTGTCTACATACGTAATTTCACCGGTAACGCCTGAGGCTAAGTCTGAGCAAATAAATGCAGCCACATTACCCACTTCTTCAATGGTAACATTGCGGCGTAGCGGCGAAATTTGTTCGCCTAAAGCCATTTTTTTACTAAAGTCAGCAATACCAGCAGAAGCTAATGTTTTAATAGGACCAGCGGACACGGCATTAACGCGAGTGCCTTCAGGACCAAGGGAATAGGCCATATAGCGTACATTAGCTTCTAAACTTGCTTTGGCAACACCCATAACATTGTAATTATCGATAGCTCGCTCTGCACCTAGGTAACTTAAGGTTAATAGAGAACCCTTACGGTCTGCCATCATTGCTCTTCCAGCTTTAGCTAAGGCTACAAAACTATATGAACTGATGTCGTGTGCGGTTGCAAAGCCTTCACGGGTGACACTGTCAACATAAGTACCTTGCAATTGTTCTCGCGGTGCAAATGCTACAGAGTGCACAATGGTATCCAAACCATCCCAATGTTGACTAAGCTGTTCAAATACATCAGTAATATCTTGATCATTTGCCACATCGCAAGGGAATAAAAGCGCAGGATCAGCACCACATTCTGCAGCAATTTTTTCGACACGAGATTTTAGCTTGTCATTTTGGTAGGTAAAGGCAAGTTGAGCACCTTCACGGGCCATGGCTAGAGCGATACCTGATGCAATTGAACGTGCACTTGCTACGCCCACAATTAAAATACGTTTGCCTTGTAAAAATCCCATAGTTCATCCATTCCTAAATTTAAGTTCAAAAAACATTACAAAATACCGGAAATTATCTATTTCTGGAAGAGGCAACTTTACTTATAACTCGCTATAATAGCTATAATTTGTAACTAACGGGATATTCCGATGCGATTTCTGTCGTATTTTTGTAGTGTTGTTTTATTATTTTTGTTTGGCTGTGAATTGCCGGCTGTCAATTCGCCTTATCCGCAAAAAGCAGTAAATGATGATGTTGTTTTATACAGCTCCTTCGCTTTAAGACCCAAACACCTTGATCCTGCAAAGTCATATAGCTCTAATGAAGCTAATTTTACCGGTCAGATTTATGAGCCACCATATCAATACCATTATCTGAAACGGCCTTATTCATTAATTAACCTGACTGCTGCCAGTATGCCTTTAGTACGATATTTTAATGATCAAGATATCGAGATTAGCGAGCAAGAGTCGGCTAGTGAGGTGGCCTATAGTACATATCTAATAACGATTAAACCTGGCATTCTTTATCAGCCGCACCCCGCATTTGTAAAAGATGACAAAGGCGAGTTTGAATATCATCAGATAAACCAAGAACTACTCGTTGACATTGATAAACTGACTGATTTTAAGCTGAAAAGTAGTAGAGAATTAATTGCTGAAGATTATGTATATCAGATAAAACGGCTAGCTCACCCAGAGCTCCACTCTCCAATATTGAGTGTAATGAGCGAATATATTGTCGGTTTAGCTGATTATTCAGAGCAATTGCGATATCAAAAACAATCTAACCAAACGATAGATTTACGCAACTCATCAATTTTAGGTGTGTCGGTGATCGATCGATATAGCTACCAAATTAAGGTTATCGGTAAATATCCTCAATTACGTTACTGGCTAGCAATGCCCTTTTTTGCACCCATTCCATGGGAAGCTGATTTATTTTATAAACAGGCAGGTTTAATCAAGAAAAATATTACACTGGATTGGTATCCGGTTGGAACGGGGCCATATCAATTAATTGAAAATGATCCCAATAGCCGTATGGTGCTACAAAAAAACCCTAATTATCATGCAGAATACTATCCTGAGAAAGGGGAGCCAGAAGATTTAGCATTAGGATTATTAGACGATAAAGGCAAAAAACTACCGTTCATTGATAGCGTTATCTTTACTTTAGAAAAAGAAAATACATCGTATTGGAATAAATTTCTGCAAGGATATTATGATATCAGTGGGATCAGTTCTGATAGTTTTGACCAGGCCATTCAAGTTGCTTCTCAGGGTCAATTTGAATTAAGTGATGCTATGAAACAAAAAGGAATTGCGCTTAGAACCGCTATTGCTGCGTCTACCTCATATATTGGTTTTAATATGCAGGATTCTATTGTTGGTGGTTATAGTGACTCATCAAAAAAACTACGTCAGGCTATTTCTATAGCTATTGATTATGAAGAATATATTTCAATATTTCTTAATGGGCGAGGCATTCCTGCGCAGGGGCCTGTCCCGCCTGGTATCTTTGGTTACAATAGTGGCGAAGTAGGGCTTAATCGTCAAGTCTATGACTGGCATAAAAATACTGCGCAACGTAAATCATTAGATAAAGCACGTGAATTATTAGTTAAAGCAGGTTATCCAGAAGGCAGAGAGTTAGCAACAGGCAAACCTCTAACTTTATATTTTGATGTTCCAGCGAGTGGGCCTGATGCTAAGGCACAGTTTGATTGGTTGCGGAAACAATTTCAAAAGCTGGGAATACAACTTGTGATTCGTAGTACCGACTACAATCGTTTTCAAGATAAAATGCGTAGTGGTCGCGCTCAGCTTTTTCAGTGGGGCTGGAATGCAGATTATCCTGATCCTGAAAATTTTCTTTTCTTACTCTATGGGCCTAATAGCAAAGCAGTGACAGGTGGAGAAAATGCAGCTAACTATCAGAACGATGAATTTGATCAACTATTTGAGCAAATGAGAGTGATGCCTGACAATGATGAAAGACTGGCGATCATTACAAAAATGCAAAACATATTAATGGATGACTCACCTTGGATCTGGGGTTATCACCCAAAACAGTTTTCTTTGTATCATTCATGGAATAAAAATGTAAAGCCGAATTTGATGGCAAATAATACCATTAAGTACCGTCGTCTTGATGCGCAACAACGTAGCAACTTACAGCAGCAATGGAATAAACCTATCTTATGGCCATTATTAGCCTTAAGCCTAATGATTGTTATACTGCTATTACCAGCTTGGTTACTTTATCGAAAAAAATTGAAAATACAAAACACTTTAAATTAAGAGAACAAAGATTTTTTAGCCTATTTTGGGTAGAATCATTGCATTAAATTTAGACGTTCAGACGAAAGCAGACAAAAGTTTATATTTTCTCTGCTGATACCGAACAATATTGTTGCATTACATTGTGTGCATCTAAGGAGACTGATTAGTGGATTTAGCTACATTACTAGGTTTGTTGATAGCCTGGGGGCTTATTATTGCGACCATCGCTCTTGGATCAGGGGCATTGGTTTTCATTAATGCGCCGTCTCTAATGATTGTATTAGGTGGCACTATAGCTGTTGTTTTAATGCGCTTCACTGTAGGGCAATTCATTGGCTCTATTAAAACAGCAATGAAGGCATTTTTATATAAAGCTGAAAGTACGGATGACTTAATTAATAGTGTTGTTGATCTAGCAGGTATTGCACGAAAAGAAGGCTTGTTAGCACTAGAAGGTCAAGATATTACCAATCCAGTGTTGGGAATGGGCATACGAATGTTAGTTGATGGCCATGAAGCTACTGTCGTCAAAAAAGCGCTATCAACAGAAATGAATGAAATGGTGTCACGCCATAAGCTAGGACAGGACATTTTTAAACAAATCGGTGATGCGGGCCCAGCAATGGGAATGATTGGTACACTTGTTGGCTTGGTGCAAATGTTGTCCAATATGTCCGATCCAAAATCTATAGGACCAGCCATGGCTGTCGCATTGTTGACAACCCTCTATGGAGCGATGTTGGCCAATATGTTTGCACTGCCAATTTCTGATAAATTAGCCTTGCGTAGTGCCGAAGAGCAACTGAATAAAAGTATTATTATTCAAAGTGTTTTGGCCATTCAAGAAGGCCAAAACCCTAAAGTACTTGATGAGTTATTGAAAAACTTTTTACCACCGTCTAAACGAGAAAATGAAGAAGCTGCTGAATGATTAGCTATGAAAGGAATTAATTCAAATGAGTGAAGCGTTAGACGATGATGCGGTGGAGCAAGAGTGTCCACCGGTTGGATTACCTGCTTACATGGGTACTTTTGCTGATCTAATGTCATTATTAATGTGTTTTTTTGTTTTGTTACTGTCTTTTGCAGAGATGGATGCCTTGAAATACAAAATGGTCATTAAGTCATTAGATAATGCCTTTGGTGTGCAACGGGAGGTAGCTGCTAATGAGATCCCAAAAGGAACCAGCATTATTGCTCAGGAATTTAGTCCTGGTGAACCGCGACCTACTCCACTCAAACAAGTTCGACAAGACACCATTGATGAAACAAAGAAATCATTAAAAGTTAAAGTGGAAGCAGAGGTGGCAGCAAAAAAACAGGAAACAGAGATTGCTCAAGAATCTGCAGAATTACAAGAAGCATTAAAAGAGGAAATCAAAGAGGGCTTGATTGATGTTGAAACCCAATTTGATAGAATTGTAATTAGGATACGTGAGAAAGGTTCATTTAAATCGGGTGATGCTAAATTGCATAAACAATTTTTGCCAATTATTGATAAAATTCGTTATGTACTAAGTAAAACTGATGGTCAGATAGTGGTGGCAGGTCACACGGATGATATTCCCATCAGTACTCCTCGATATCGATCTAATTGGGAGCTATCAACTTCACGAGCAACTTCTGTGGTGCACGAGTTATTAGCTAATGATGAAATGCCAGCAGAGCGTTTTGTACTAGAAGGCCATGCTGAAACGGAGCCTTTAACAACAAATGATACCCCGGAAAATCGAGCACGAAATAGACGTGTTGAAATTATCGTGCTTAAATCTACGTCTAAGAAAGAAGTAACGGATTCTATAAAACAGCTTAATCGAGAATATGACTCGGTAGAAGGGACTGTTACTACAGCCGAATAACTAGGGGAAGAGGAAGATGAAAATGAAGTTATCAAAATTAGTAAAAATGGCGGCAGCGATAGTGAGCCTGTCTTTAATTTCGAGCAGTGTCTATGCTATTGATTGGGTAATTGATGGCAGTAATTCTCAGCTTAACTTTGTTTCAATCAAAAAGAATAAGGTTGCTGAAGTACATTCATTTAAGCAGTTACAAGGTAGTTATGATGCTCAAGGCCAATTTATATTAGAAATTGCATTGGCCAGTGTTGATACTAATAACCCTATCCGCGATGATCGAATGAAGAATTATTTATTTGAAGTGAGTCAATTTTCAAGCGCTAAAATTACTTCAAATATTGATACTGCACTAGTTGATGCAATTGCTGAAGGTGCAAGCAAACTATTAACAGTAGACGCAAGTCTTGACCTACATGGCATGGTTAGCCCTATTAAATTAGAGGTTATTGTCAGCCGCTTAGTTGGCGCTAAATTGTTAGTAGTCAGTGCTCAACCGGTTATTATTAATGCAGGAGATTTTGGACTGACAGCCGGCATTACTAAATTAATGGAATTAGCCAAGCTTCCAAGCATTAGCCAAGCGGTGCCAATCAGTTTTTATGTCACCTTAAAATTAAAATAAATTCAGCCAAAGTGAAGAAAACGTAATGCAAGTGTTCTCAGTAGAAAAAGGTATTGTAATTCCATTAGATCGGCCCAATGTTGATACTGATGCGATTATCCCTAAACAGTTTTTAAAATCTATTCAACGAAGTGGTTTTGGACCAAATTTATTTGATGAATGGCGTTATTTGGATCTCGGTGAGCCAGGAAAAGATAATTCAAATCGACCACTCAATCAAAAGTTCGAATTAAATCAGCCCCGCTATCAAGGTGGCTCGATATTATTGGCAAGAGAAAACTTTGGCTGTGGCTCTAGCCGCGAACATGCTGTCTGGGCTCTAGATGACTTTGGGATCCGAGTTATTATCGCTCCCAGTTTTGCTGATATATTTTTTAATAACACCAGCAAAAATGGAATTTTGTCGATTACACTTGACCAAGATATTGTAGAAAACCTATTTGCAGATGTTAAATCCCAGCCTGGCTATCAGCTTATAGTAGACTTAGCAACACAACTGATCAGCATGCCAAATGGCAAAAGTGTTTCATTTGATATTGATCCGTTTAAAAAACATTGCTTATTGAACGGCTTGGATGATATCGGTTTAACCCTCCAGCATACCGACGAAATAGAACGTTATGAGAAAAACAGACAACAGCAAGCACCATGGCTATTTTAATTTAGCCCCCTACGTATATAGAATTTTTAAATTTTAGTTTAGTGAAATAAATAATGACAAAAAAGATTGCAGTATTACCAGGTGACGGTATTGGTCCAGAAATCGTTGAAGAAGCGATAAAAGTACTAAACGTCTTTAAAAAAGAAGGCTTAGATATTGAGCTTGAATATGGTTTGATTGGTGGAGCAGCTTATGATCAAACGGGTACACCATTTCCTAACGAGACATTGGTGTTATCGACAGCGGCTGATGCTATTTTACTCGGGGCCGTCGGTGGTTATAAATGGGAGTCACTTGATATCAGTGTTCGACCTGAGAAAGGTTTATTAGCTATCCGAAGTGCACTCAATTTATTTGCTAACCTTCGACCTGCAATCTTATATCCACAGTTAGCCAGTGCATCGACTTTAAAACATGAGGTTGTTGCGGGTTTAGATTTGATGATTGTTCGTGAATTAACCGGCGGTATTTATTTTGGCCAACCTCGTGGTATTCGTATACTCGACAATGGCGAGAAAGAAGGTTTTAATACACTGGTTTATCGTGAAAGTGAAATCCAAAGAATTGGTAAAGTGGCATTTGACATTGCTCAAAAAAGGCAAGGTCGTTTGTGCTCAGTAGATAAAGCTAATGTATTAGAAAGTACAGAGTTATGGCGTGAAACAATGACTAACGTTGCTAAAGAGTACCCCGATGTTGAATTAAGCCATATGTATGTTGATAATGCAGCAATGCAATTAGTACGTGCGCCAAAACAATTTGATGTAATGGTGACCACCAATATGTTTGGTGATATTTTGTCAGATTGTGCTTCAATGTTAACCGGCTCCATTGGCATGTTACCGTCTGCATCATTAGATGAAAGTGGTAAAGGCATGTATGAGCCTATCCATGGTTCAGCGCCTGATATTGCCGGGCAAAATATTGCTAATCCCTTAGCCACTATTTTATCTGTAGCGATGATGTTACGTTACACTCTAGATGAAGCTCAAATGGCCGACCGTATTGAGCTTGCTGTTGGTCAAGTACTAGATAATGGTCTTCGTACTGGTGATATATATTCGGCTGGTATGACCAAGGTGGGTACGTCTGAAATGGGCGATGCTGTAGTTGCAGCGCTTTTATAGTTAATTTATAGATTGGATTAGGTACATTGTGAATAAGAAAGTTGATGTTGCAGTAGTAGGTGCTACCGGTGCGGTAGGAGAAACAATGTTGGGTATTTTGCATCAGCGAAAATTCCCAGTGGGCAAGGTATATGCGCTAGCAAGCGAGCGTTCAGCTGGCAGTACGGTGACCTTTGGCAATAGGTCTATTATTGTAGAAGATTTAGCAACATTTGATTTTTCGAAAGTTCAAATTGGTTTATTTTCGCCTGGTGGCAGCGTATCAAAAATTTATGCGCCTATCGCTGCAGAAGCGGGTTGCGTAGTCATAGATAATACCTCTGAGTTTCGCTATGTAGATGACATTCCCTTAGTCGTCCCAGAAGTGAATCCAGATGCGATTGCTGACTATACTAATCATGGCATTATTGCTAATCCGAATTGTTCAACAATTCAAATGATGGTGGCATTAAAGCCTATTTATGATGCAGTTGGAATAACACGTATTAATGTATGTACATACCAAGCGGTGTCTGGCACAGGTAAGCCCGCAATGGATGAGCTAGCAAAACAAACAGCATCATTATTAAACGGACGGCCTGTAGAAAGCAGTGTTTACCCAAAACAGATAGCATTCAATGTGATTCCACAAATTGATGTGTTTGAAGAAAATGGCTATACCAAAGAAGAAATGAAAATGGTATGGGAAACAAAAAAGATTATGGGTGATGCTTCAATCGAAGTTAATCCTACTGCTGTTCGGGTACCAGTTTTTTATGGGCATTCTGAAGCAATTCATATCGAAACTCGCGATAAGATTACTGCACAACAAGCTAAAAAAATACTGGCCGAAACGCCAGGTATTATCGTGCTAGATGAACATATTGATGGTGGATATCCTACTGCCGTATCGGATGCTTCAGGGACAGATCCAGTTTATGTCGGCCGTATTCGTGAAGATATTTCTCATCCAACAGGTCTTAATTTATGGGTGGTCGCTGATAATGTTCGTAAAGGTGCAGCATTAAATAGTGTGCAAATTGCAGAAGTATTGCTTGAAAAATACCTGTAAGCGCGAGGGAGAAGGAGAGGTTCGTATGGGCTATCAGAGTTAAATAAAGGGGTTTGAGATAATGACAAAAAGAGTTACCAGTGTTGTATTGATAGCGGCATTAGGTTTTTTAGTCCCAATAAATGCCCATGCTTTTGGTTTAGGTAAACTTGAGCTTTCATCAGCACTCAATGAGCCATTCAAGGCAGAAATTGTCATTACCGCTCTGAAAGGTGATGACACTGATAATTTACAAGTGCGTTTGGCATCAAAAAAAGAATTTGATCAGGCGGGTATTGAACGAAATTTTTTACTGACACAGCTTAAGTTTGATGTGATTGAAAAAGCAGGCAAGGTGAAAATAGCCATTAGTTCTCAATTGCCTATTAGAGAACCCTTTATTGATTTTTTACTGACGGCCACAACAACAGGCTCAGGACGACTGATCCGTGAATATACGGTATTACTTGATCCGCCAAAAAATGTATTCAAAAAGCCAGTTACCCCTCCACTGAGTCCTATTACAAACAATAGTTTTCATAAGCCACAACCTAATGTGTCGACAGTAAAAAATAAAGACTCATTACCTGTTGCCGCTGAACGCTATGGGCCAACCAGTCAAAAAGATACCTTGTGGGATATAGCACTTAAAACTAGACCTGACAAAAGCATCACGGTAAATCAAATGATGTTGGCCTTGTTAAAAGCGAATCCAACTGCATTTCAACGGGCTAATATAAATGGATTAAAAGCAGGGCACACCCTAGTAATTCCTAGTAAAGAAGATATTTATAATCTAAATAAGCAACAAGCGGTTAATCTAGTACTAGAACAAAATAGTTTGTGGAAAAATCGTAATGTGCGTGTAAAACCAGAAGCTAAGCTAACCAATAAACCAGTAAAAACAGCTAAAATAGCAATACAAACAGATCAAGTTATTGATCCTGCCACTAGCTCAGAAATCATAGATCCTGGCCCCAGCTCAGAAGTCATAGATCCTGCTTCTATAATTGCAGACAATGCCCGCTTGAAATTGGTTGTTCCTAATGATGAATCATCACTGAATAATGATGCTTTATCTCCGTTGGGAGCAGAAAAAATAAAAGAGTTAAGCGAGCAGTTAACATTAGCTCAAGAAACTATAGAAGGGCAGTCTCAGGATACGATCGACTTTAAGGTTCGAATGGATGCAATGGAAGAGCAAATGAACACCATGCGTCGTTTAATTTCATTGAAAGATGCTGATCTCGCGCGATTGCAGAGTATGTTAGAACAGGATAAACAGTCTGATGAAATGAGTTTAACTGCAGCAAGTCTAGTAGAAGATAATATTGCATTGGTTATACAAAAGAAGCCTGTTGATGAGCAGCTAATAGCTTATGAAACTGACGAACTGTCATCAGTCGACAAGTGGGAAGCACTAGTCGGTACAGGCATTGACGAGGATAGAAGCACTGCTCTAGCAAGCAGTGAAGAACAGATAACAGAATCAACAGAAGCAAATATAGACAGCAAAAATGCAATATCTACTGATTTAACAGCCTCAATTGAGCCGATTGCCCAACAGATTAGCAGTGTTATGGGAAGTGACTTATCGGTAATTTTAATGACGGTTAAGGATTTTGTGGCTAAAAATAAAGACGAAGTGCAAATAGCCGCTGGCGTTTTATTAGCTTTATTAGTCGGGCTATTTTTGTTTATACGCCGCATGGGACCTGACGACTTAGATAGTGAGACCCAACAAACCGATAATATCAATGACCAAATGTCAGCCAATATAGCATCAACAAATATTGACCTAGATCCATTATCATCTTCAGTTGATGTGCCTGAGGTAGCTGCAAGCATTGACACCGCGAGTAACAAAAAAACAGTAGCAGAACTGATTGAACAAGCAGATAAGCTTGTTGCCGATACTGATTATGAACAAGCAATGATAGTACTTGATCAGGCAAAACAGCAGGAACCTAATAATCAAACTATATTAACAAAACTGTTATATATATTGTTCAAAAAAGGGCAAAAAGAACCCTTTGTTGCCACCGCTAACAAACTGAATATAGATAAAGACTCAGCCGAATGGGCTGAAATTGCAAAGTGGGGCAGAGAACTTGCACCTCTGAATGCACTTTTTAATCTTAGCTCTAGTGCTGAACTAGCTGAGACGGATTTAAATATGGATAGTTTACCCTTAGTGAAACAGGATGAACTAACAATGGACTTAAGTACTGACCAAGATCTCAGTGAACCAGAGCAAGCATTACCCGACACAATCGAGTTCAACCTTGATCAATATGACACTGAAAAGCTAGATATTACAGATAACTCATCAAAGGCAGTCTTGAATGATACCGTTGAGAATATTGAAGAACCTTTGTCATTTGATACTCCATTATCGCTTAATAGTGACAATGAAAATGAAGAGTTTGATGTAGCACTTACTTTTGAAAGCGAAACAGACAGTGACGATTCGGTATTGTCTTTATATGATGAACACTCATCATTAGATGAGAGTGAAGTAGCTTTAGTTTTTGAAGACCCAAATGAACGGTCAACTGATGCGGATACTCTTCAAGACTTAAGTTTTGAGCTAGATTTACCATCAGAACCTGAAAATGATCAGTCTTTATCAATAGACTTTACTGCTGAGCCATTGGATCTCGACGTTCCTACAGAATTATCACTGGATGAGAGAATTTTAGAACCTTTGCAGACGATAAAATCAGAGTCTGAAGATGATAATTTAGAATTTGATATCGATGCATATGATGAAATAGATGAAGCAGAAACAAAGTTAGATCTTGCTTCGGCTTATGCTGATATGGGTGATCCTGATGGTGCGCGAAGCATTTTAGAAGAAGTGCTTAATGAAGGCAATGATGAGCAAAAAACTAAAGCGCAAGCGCTATTAAATAACTTGTCATAACGAGGTGGCATATTGAAAGTTGCCTTAGGCGTTGAATATAATGGTACTTGTTTTGCTGGTTGGCAGGTACAACCATCACAAAGAACCGTTCAAGGATGTCTAGAGCGAGCATTAAGTCTTGTTGCCAATCACCCGGTAAAAACCGTAGCTGCTGGCCGAACTGATTCTGGCGTTCATGCCCTGCAGCAGGTGGCTCACTTCGAGACATCGGTAATACGCGACGAACGGAACTGGATTTTAGGACTTAATAGTAATTTACCGTCTGATATGAATGTTACATGGGCAAAAGTGGTAGATGATGATTTCAGTGCTAGGTTTTCAGCTCTTAATCGAAGTTATCGTTACCTTATTATAAACCGTGTTAGTCGTCCATCCATTCATGCGAATAAAGTGTGGTGGATTTTTGCTCCTCTAGATGTAACTCTAATGCAAGCCGCTGCGGATCTTTTGGTCGGACATCATGATTTTTCTGCCTTTAGAGCAAAAGAATGTCAAGCACATAGCCCAATAAAAACCGTCGAATATATAACCGTGAGACAACAAGGTGACTGTATTTCAATTGATGTTAAAGCACAATCTTTTTTACACCATATGGTCAGAAATTTAGTGGGTGTCTTAGTGCCGATTGGCGAGGGGAGAAAACCTGTAGAATGGGCTAAACAAGTACTAGAAGGACAAAGCCGTGCTCACGGTGGAATAACCTCGCCCCCCGATGGTTTGTATTTTATAAAAGTTGAATATCCTGAACAATATAAGTTACCAACAGTGTCAGCTTTTCCTGTGGTCTGGTAAAGTAATCAGTTAGGTTTTTTCTGAAAAGTAATTTCATGCAGACACGTGTAAAAATTTGTGGCATTACTCGCCGCCAAGATGCTGAATTTGCAGTTGAAATGGGAGTGGATGCGTTAGGGCTGGTATTTTATCCACCTAGTCCTAGAGCTGTTTCTATTGCGCAAGCAAAAGAAATTGTTGATGGATTACCGCCATTTGTGAGTATTGTTGCATTATTTGTTGATGCGGAACCAGATAAGGTGCGCGCGTGTATAGAAGCACTGCCCACTGCTATATTACAATTCCATGGTGATGAGACTGCGCTATATTGTGAACAGTTTGGCAAACCGTATTTAAAGGCCGTTAGAATGCAAGAAGATACTGATTTGGTCGATATTGCTAACAAATTTAAATCTGCCTCGGCAATACTGGTAGATAGTTACCAAGCAGGCATTCCCGGCGGAACTGGTCATGTATTTAAATGGTCCTTACTAAAGGCCATTAATAAACCGCTAATTTTAGCGGGTGGATTGTCGGTAGACAACGTGGCAAGTGCAATAACACAAGTACAACCCTATGCCGTTGACGTTAGTGGTGGCGTTGAACAGGCTAAAGGGATAAAAGATAAACAAAAAATAACTGCTTTTATGCAAGAGGTAGCAAATGGCTGAACAATTGGATAAAGATTATTACGATAAGTACCCTGATGATAAAGGTCACTTTGGACCCTATGGTGGTCGTTTTGTAGGCGAGACCTTAATGGAAGCAATTTATGCGCTTGAAAAAGCGTATAAACTCTATAAAAATGATCCTGAATTCCAAGCTGAGATGGATAAAGATCTAGCTGATTTTGTTGGTCGTCCTTCGCCACTTTATTTGGCTGAAAATTGGACCAAAAAATTAGGCGGAGCACAGATTTACTTAAAGCGAGAAGATTTAAATCACACGGGTGCCCATAAAATAAATAATACAATTGGCCAAGCATTGCTTGCTAAACGTATGGGTAAAAAACGAATTATCGGAGAAACAGGCGCTGGCCAACATGGTGTAGCTACGGCAACAGTTGCTGCTCGTTTAGGCATGGAATGTGTGATTTATATGGGAGCTGAAGACGTTAAACGTCAGGCTCAAAATGTATATCGAATGAAATTGTTAGGTGCCACAGTTGTCCCTGTGGAATCTGGTTCTCGCACCTTAAAAGATGCACTTAATGAAGCCTTACGTGATTGGGTGACCAATGTTGATGAGACTTTTTATATTATAGGCACAGTGGCCGGCCCACATCCTTATCCAGCCATGGTGCGAGATTTTCAAGCAATAATAGGTCGTGAAGCTCGCAACCAAATTCTAAAAGTCGCAGGCCGCTTACCCGATGCTTTAATTGCATGTATTGGCGGAGGCTCTAATGCCATTGGCTTATTTCATCCATTTATTGGTGATAAAGAAGTGGCGATGATTGGTGTTGAAGGCGCGGGACATGGTATCGAAACAGGTAAACACTCAGCAGTACTTGCTGCCGGAAGCCCTGGCGTATTACACGGTAATCGTACCTATCTAATGCAAGATAAAAATGGTCAAATTATCGAAACTCATTCGATCTCTGCGGGTTTAGATTATCCTGGTGTTGGCCCTGAGCATGCGTGGTTAAAAGATATTGGACGTGCTCAATATGTCTCAGTCACTGATGACGAGGCATTACAAGCATTTCATGATTTAACACGTGCAGAAGGAATTATTCCTGCACTCGAAACGAGCCATGCTTTGGCCTATGTCACTAAAATAGCACCAACCATGTCATCGGATAAGATATTAATTGTTAATCTTTCTGGTCGAGGTGATAAAGATATGCATACTGTAGCCAAGATGGCTGGTTTAGGTTTTGAGGGATAACATATGAGTCGTATTAAACAATGTTTTGAAAAGTTGAAAGCCAATGGTCAAACGGCGCTCATCCCATACATTACTGCAGGAGACCCTGAACCTTGGGTCACTGTACCGATGTTACATGCTTTAGTTAATGCCGGTGCAAACATCATTGAAGTAGGTATTCCCTTTTCTGATCCAATGTCTGATGGCCCTGTCATTCAAAAAGCGTGCGAGCGTGCGTTAAAAAATGATGTATCGATTTACCATGTATTAGATATGGTCAGTCAGTTTAGACAAAAAGATAAAGACACTCCGATTGTATTAATGGGCTATGCTAACCCATTAGAGGCTATGGGCTATAAATCTTTTGCTAAAAAAGCGCAAGAAGTTGGGCTTGATGGTATTTTAACTGTTGATATGCCACCAGAAGAGTCAGAGGAATTCATGTCGATTATGACGGAGCATGAAATTGATATCATTTTCTTGGTTTCACCAACAACATCCACTCAACGGATGGCAAAAATTGCTAAACATGCTAAAGGTTTTATATATTATGTCTCTCTCAAAGGGGTAACGGGTAGGGCTAATATTGATGTGGTTGAAGTAGCAGAGAAACTGGCGATTCTGCGAGAATGTACTGATCTTCCACTAGGTGTTGGGTTTGGTATTCGTAATGGTAGCTCAGCTGCGGCTGTTTCTGAAGTTGCTGATGCAGTAGTGGTAGGCAGCTCTCTGGTAAACTGTATTGCAGACAATGCGAGTAAACCTGAAGACTTACCGGCTGCAGTTGCCAATGTATTGGCAGAAATGCGCCATGCGATTAACGCGCGTGATATGGCTAAATAAAAGTCGTCGAAAATAATTATAATAGGTGACAACAATGAGTTGGTTTGAAAAGTTAATTCCTTCTAAAATTCGCACAACAGTTCGTAATCGTTCAGTACCTGAAGGAGTCTGGTGTAAATGTACTGCTTGTGACAGTGTGCTTTACCGAGCTGAATTAGAGCGGAATTTGCATGTGTGCCCCAAATGCGATCACCATCAACGGATTAATGCGCGCACTCGCTTAGCTAGCTTTTTAGATGAAACTGGGCAGCAAGAAATTGCAGCTGAGCTTAAACCCGTTGATACACTGAAATTTAAAGATAGTAAAAAATATAAAGACCGACTTTCTCAAGCTCAAAAGAGTACGGGTGAAAATGATGCTTTATTAGCAATGGAAGGCACTATTAATACTTTGCCGATTGTGGCTGTATCATTTGACTTTAGCTTTATGGGCGGTTCTATGGGCTCAGTTGTGGGTGAAAAATTTGTTCGTGCAGCACAAGTAGCATTAGAAAATAGAATCCCACTAGTGTGTTTTTCTGCTAGCGGTGGAGCGCGAATGCAAGAAGGGTTATTTTCTTTAATGCAAATGGCTAAAACCAGTGCTATTTTAGCGCAGCTCAGCAAAGCAGGTGTGCCCTTCATTTCAGTATTAACCGATCCTACTATGGGTGGCGTTTCTGCTAGTTTGGCTATGTTGGGTGACCTTAATATTGCTGAACCAAAAGCATTAATTGGTTTTGCAGGACCGCGCGTAATAGAACAAACAGTAAGAGAAACATTGCCAGCAGGCTTTCAACGAAGTGAATTTTTAGTTGAGCATGGTGCTGTAGATATGATTATTGACCGTCGGGATATGCGAGACCGCCTATCGAGTATGTTATCAGTATTGCAAAAGCGTTCAGCAGCTTAAGCTAGCCTTAGTCATGCGCTTTCAAAGCCTGCCTCAATGGTTAGAGTGGCAGGAGACGCTCCATTTTACCAAAGTCGATCCTGGTCTAGCTAGAGTAGGTCAAGTCTGGCAAAAGCTTGGGGGACAGACAACCTTACCTTTTACTGTGATTACCATAGCGGGCACTAATGGCAAAGGGTCATCGGTAGCGATGTTAGAGTCAATACTTCGCAGTGCAGGATATCGTACCGGTAGCTATACTTCACCCCATTTATTAGAATATAACGAGCGTATTTGTATTGATGGTCAACCTTGCCAAGATAACACTATCTGTGATGCCTTTGCCCTGATAGATAAGGCGCGAGATCAAACCTCTTTGACCTATTTTGAATTTGCAACTTTAGCAGCTGCTGATATATTTAGTCGCAATAAGGTAGATATTGCTATTTTCGAGGTGGGCATGGGAGGGCGGTTAGATGCCGTTAATCTATTTGATGCCGATATTGCTTTAATTACCCCTATCAGTCTCGACCACACCGAGTGGTTAGGTACGGATCGAGAAGCTATCGGTGGTGAAAAAGCAGGGATCATACGTGAAGCTAAACCCGTCGTTTGTTCAGAAAAAAAGCCACCAGTAAGTGTTGTTAATTATGCAGCTTCACTTAAATCCCCTGTTTATATTGCTGGAAATGAATTTAACATTATCCAAAATGAAGAACATTGGCATTGGTCAAACAGTCATGTTGAATGGAAAAACTTACCTTTTCCAGCTTTGGTGGGCGAGTATCAGATCCAGAATGCAGCAGCTGTACTTCAGGTTATTAGCTTATTAAGTGAGCAGGCTATCTCTATTTCAGAAAATGCAATTAAGAAAGGTCTATCAACAGTTCAACTAGCGGGACGATTCCAACAAATTTCTGGCGACATAAGCCAAATATTGGATGTCACCCATAATCAACAAGGTGCAAAAAATTTAGCAAAATTATTAGTTGAAATCCCCTGTGATGGTAAGACATTTGCCGTATTATCAATGTTAAAAGATAAAGATGTCACAACGGTCTGCTCAATATTAAAATCTGCCATTGATGTTTGGTATGTGTCTGGCCTCGATGGAAACAGGGGCATGACTAGCAAACAATTGGCTTCTAAACTAAGTACGACCATCAATGAAGATAATATTAAAGTAGCTTCAACTGTGTTGGATGCTTATAGAGAGGCAATGAGTGAGGCTAAAAAAGGTGATCGTGTATTAGTCTTTGGATCATTTCATACTGTTGAAGCGGTATTAAAAGCAAAACTTTAAATACGCTATCGGATAAAAAGATCGGATGATTTTGTCGCTGATATTGATAGTGAAAATGATCCTTAGATCAGCTGTATATTTTATTAATATCGATTTTATGAGCAGCCAATACTTGATTGCGTTTAAGTTTCATGGTCGCTGTCATTAAATTATTTTCGACGGTCCATGGCTCGAGGATCAGGCTGACACGTCGAATTTTTGCATAAGCAGGGAAGTCATGTAATAGCTCTCTTAGACGTTGAATTATCTTATTATTTACGTCTTTATTTGTTAGGCTATTATGATCAAGGGCATCTAAATCATAGCGTTTAGCCAGACTAAACCAGTGTTCATAATTGAGCACTAACAAAGCGGCTAAATATGATTTACCTTCACCTATAACAAGCGCTTGCTCAAAAATATCATCCATTAAAATTGCAGCTTCAATGTCTCCAGGTGAGACTTTTTCACCACTACTTAAAATCAGAATATCTTTTATTCGCCCGGTAATGTAAATATGTCCACTATTACCAATACGTGCTTGATCACCCGTATAAAGCCAACCTTCAGCATTAATAGTTTGTGCTGTCGCTTTATAATTATTCCAATAACCCAACATATTGCCAGGGCCACGCGATAACAATTCATTATTATCACCGATCATAACGTTAATGCCAGGAAGTGGTTTGCCTACACTGGCGGGATCGTTACTATCGGCTTTGTTAACACTAATGACAGGACTGGTTTCAGTTAAACCATAACCTTGTAATAAACAAAAACCAAGGCCAATAAATAACTTAGATACTGGTAGTGGTAATGCGGCACCACCGCATAATATAACGCGAATATTGCCGCCTAATCTGGCTTGTACTTTAGAGGCTACTAATTTTTCAAAGAGGGACCATAATAAAAAACTGGGTTGCCACAAACCACGGCCTTGTTGATATTGAAAACGCGCCCACCCGATAGCAACTGTTGATTTAAATAAACCTTTCGCGATAAATGATTTAGCCGATAATTGAGATTTTAAGCGGCTATAAATACGTTCAAAAATACGGGGGACAGCAATCATGATACTTGGTTTGATTTGTTGCATGTCATCGGCCAGCTGAGCTATGCCACGAGCATAGGCAACAGTAGCGCCTGCCATCATTGGTAGGTAATAGCCTGTAGTACGTTCTAAGGTATGTGATAGTGGCAAAAACGATAAAAACACATCACTGGGTAATATTTTAACATACTGTAAGGCGCCATTAGCAACTGATAACATATTGTGATGGCTGAGCATGACACCTTTAGGCCGGCCAGTTGTACCTGATGTATAAATGATAGAAGCTAATTGATGAGGATCACCTTCCCATCTTGTTAATGGTCCTGCATTTTTTGGCAACCAATATTTTTTATAAAGGGCAGGACCAGATAAAACGCCATCATCAATATTATTAATAATGACGCGGTTTAGCGTGTGCTCTTTTGTTATTGAGGGTTGTAGTCGTTTCCACTGAGCTGCATTTTGTAGGAACAGTAATTTAACATCAGCATCGCGCAGGATGTAAGCAACACTATCAGGGCGATCATCTGGATACAATGGCACCACAATGAGGCCTAAGCTTATTGCAGCAATATCAAAAATCACCCATTCTTTACAATTTTTTAGGTTTATTGCTACCCGATCCCCCGCTATTAGTACCTCATTTTCCATCGCATTTTGCCAACGTGCTACTTGAACAGCCACCTGCTGCCAACTAGTGTCATACCAATCTTTTCGTGAACTTGAATAACTTCGGTAAGCTATATGTTGTGGACTTCGTTTTAGCCGCTCTTGGAACAAACCATAAAGCGTGCTGGCTTGTTCAGGTGATATGTTGTCAGAGATGGTTGTAGTCACAATGTCAGTCTATACCTAAGCAATAGGAGCATGGGATATATAATACGTTGTTACAAAAAGATCCAGCGCATTTGAACGCCTAAAATATCAACACTCGCATTATAGTCGCCTTTTAATGAGTAACCATTATCATCGGTGTCGTCGACCGTCGGATCGCTGACAAATATATGGGTATAACCAGCATCTAGCATAATATTGTGCGAGTACTTATAGCTTGCTCCAACAGCAAGCCATTTACGGTCTTCATCTGGAATGCGCGGTGTTCGATACTGGTCAGATACGGGTGTCTCATCATAAGCAATACCACTACGGAATGTCCAACTATCGTTATGAAGGTAGGTAATACCGATGCCATAGCGCATATTATTAGACCATTTTTCTTCCTTGCTACTATTTAGCCGTGCCGAGTCCACTGAGTTAATGGTTAATTCTTGGAAACGACTCCAGCGTGTCCAGCTGGCATCTCCCATAATGGCCCATTTGTCATTTATTTGATGGTGAAGAGCAAAAGAGGCTGATTCTGGTAAAGCCACGTGGCCATTTACACTCCCATCAGTAAATCCTGTAGCACTAGCCACTGTTTGCACGGCACTATTATCTGGTATGTCAAAGGTACCCTTTCCACGAAAGTGATGAGATATTTTTGACCGATAGGCTATGGCAATTCGGGTAGCCTCAGTTGCTTGATACATTAAACCAAGATTATAACCCCAGCTCCAGTCATCAGCAGGTACATTTACCTTACCGTCAAAAGACTGGGGCGCAGCACAAGCAGTCACTGATGTGGCAGCACAAACAGCCGCAAAGTCAACTGCTTGGGTAAGCTCAAGTTCGGCGTATTGTAAATTAATACCAAAACCTAAGGACAGTTTTTCAGTGGTTTGAAATGCAAATGACGGATTGATATTAACGGTGAGTAATTCTGACTTGATGGCGTGATAACGACCGACCCAATCATCGTCATATTCAGTGACTAAGCCAAAAGGAGCACTAATGCCAATGCCGGCCACCATACGATCATTAAGTCGATGGGCGTAATATAAATTGGGGACAATTCCTAGCTTGCCGCCATTATCGCCATTGCCCGATATTGGTCCGCCACCGAGAGCGGATGGCAAAGTCGAACCGTTATTAGAAAAGTCACTTTCAGGACTGATGAAGTTTAGCCCTGTAGCAAATTCAGAATGTGATAAGTAAGTTAAACCCGCCGGATTAAAAAATATAGTGCTTGCATCTTCGGCAACAGCGGCACTGCCTGCAAAAGCACGTCCTAATCCAGTGACACTTTGTTCCATGATAGCAAAGCCTGCGCCATAGCTTACTGAGCTAAGTGTTGCAGCGATTAAGAATGTGCTGAGTTTTAACTTATAGAGCCGTTCCATACTGAAGTTTCTCTCAAAATATTGAAGATCATATAAACAGAAGCTAGCGTATTGCTGAGTTTGGTGCAAGTATTATAAATGCGCTTAACGGCGTTTAAATAATAGATCCCAAACGCCATGGCCTAATTTATGACCACGTTGTTCAAATTTAGTGAGTGGACGATATGCAGGTCTAGGGATATATCCTGACCCATCAGCGCAGTTGATGAATTTATTACTATTGGATAAATCTTCTAACATTTGTTCAGCATAATGTTGCCAATCTGTTGCCATATGCAAATGACCATCAGGCTTTATTTTAGCGGCTAATGTATTCACAAATGCAGGCTGAATGATACGTCGTTTGTGATGACGTTTTTTATGCCATGGATCGGGAAAATAAAGTTGCACTCGTGTTAGGGCATCATCAATGATGCGATGGTTGAGTAACTCAACGGCATCAGTACATGCAACTCTTAAATTAGTTAAACCTTGCTCATCAATGGCTTTCAGTAATTGGCCTACACCAGGCCGATGTACTTCTACACCTAAGAAGTCCTGTTCGGGTTGTTCAGCTGCCATTTTTGCAAGTGAGGCTCCATTACCAAAGCCTATTTCTAATACTTTCGGTGCATCGCGGCCAAAAAGTTTATTAAGATCAAGCACTGATTCGGCATTATCAATGGCAAATTGTGGCCAAAGTTCATCGATAGCACGTTGTTGTCCTGGCGTTAAGCGACCTTCACGTCTTACAAAGCTACGCACTGTCCGAAGAGGTTTACCTTCTATCATTATTATTCTACTGCCTAAATTTATGGTTGAGTGTTATAAGCTAAGTGAAAGTAGATCATACATTAAACTTAGATCATCATTGAGACGACATTAGGATTTCAGACAATTAATGGCTGAAATAAATAGTTGAAAAGGCTAGTTTATTTCGTGTTATTGATCAGAAAGCTCAACAATCTAGACTGTTTATTATGATTAAAATAAATATTTTCGCTTAGCTAAACGTGCGTAAAAAGCCCATTCGAGTTAGAATGCTGGGTCAACTAGAAAATTTACATGTAGGTTTAACGTAAATTAAACCGTGAATAATAAGCACTTTGCCAGCTTAATGCATGCAAAGCAAAAGAGGAAAAGTATCTATGGTTCATCCAGTATTAGAAGCAGTCACTAACGATATTATTGAGCGTAGCCGTGTTAGTCGTGCGGCATATTTGGCAAGAATTGATGCCGCTGTGGAAACGGGACCTCACCGGGCTCAATTAGACTGTGGTAATTTGGCACATGCTTTTGCTGCTAGTGCTAAGGGCGAAAAAGCGGATTTAACGGCTCATCTAAAAGCTAACATCGGCATTATCTCTTCTTATAATGATATGTTATCTGCACATCAACCGTATAAAGACTATCCGGATTTAATTAAAACCTCAGCATTATTAGCTGGGGGTGTTGCCCAATTTGCTGGCGGTGTTCCTGCAATGTGTGATGGTGTGACTCAAGGTCAGCCGGGCATGGAGCTTTCGCTGTTTAGTCGTGATGTCATTGCGATGTCATCAGCCATTGGTTTGAGCCATAATATGTTTGATGCCGCCATGTTTTTAGGCATTTGTGACAAGATCGTTCCTGGTTTATTGATTTCAGCCTTGAGCTTTGGTCATTTGCCAGCGATCTTTGTGCCGGGTGGTCCAATGCCAAGTGGATTACCTAATAAAGAAAAAGTGCGTATTCGTCAGCTTTATGCTGAAGGAAAAGTGGACCGAGATGCGCTATTAAAAGCGGAGTCAGAGTCATACCATAGTGCGGGAACATGTACTTTTTACGGTACCGCGAATAGTAACCAAATGATGGTTGAAATGATGGGACTGCATTTGCCGGGTAGTTCATTTGTGAACCCAAATACTCCATTACGCGATGCACTGACTGCTAGTGCGACAAAACAAGTGTTGAAATATACTGCAATGGGTGATGATTTCCGCCCATTTGGTTATATGATTGACGAAAAAGCGATTATGAATGCCATGGTAGGTTTAATGGCCACCGGTGGGTCCACTAACCATACTATGCATTTGGTGGCAATTGCACGGGCTGCTGGTATCATCATTAACTGGGATGATTTTGATAAAATCACCAAGATCATTCCATTGATTACACGTATTTATCCAAATGGCGACGCAGACATCAATCACTTCCAAGCGGCAGGTGGTATGGGTGTGTTGATTGGTGAATTACTATCAAAAGGTTTAATGCACGAAGATATTATGACCGTTGCAGCTAAAAAAGGCATGAACAGCTACACCGAAGAACCAAAACTAGTTGATGGTAAATTGATTTGGGAAGAAGGTCCGGGTAAATCTTTAGATGCAAGTGTCATCAGTAGCGTTGATGAGCCTTTCTCAGCGACGGGTGGTCTGCATTTGATTAAGGGTAATTTAGGTCGTGGAATGTCTAAAATTTCTGCAGTAGCTGAACAACACCAAGTGGTTGAAGCACCTGCGATGGTATTTGATGATCAAGAGGATGTGGTTGCCGCATTTAAACGTGGTGAAATGGAACAAGATCTTATAGTTGTATTACGTTTCCAAGGTCCTAAAGCGAATGGTATGCCTGAACTACATAAACTGACACCGTTATTAGGCTCTCTGCAAGATAAAGGTTTCCATGTTGCTATCGTGACTGATGGCAGAATGTCAGGAGCATCGGGTAAAATACCTTCAGCCATTCACATGTGTCCAGAGTGTGAGGTAGGTGGACCATTAACACGTGTGCGTTCGGGTGATAAACTGCTTTTAAATACACAAACAGGTGATTTAAATATTTTGGTTGATGACGACGTCTTTAATAAACGTACACAATGTATTAAAGGTAGTATTGAGCATCATTATGGAATGGGCCGCGAATTATTTGATAGTTTCCGTCGCGGTGTATCATCGGCTGAAACTGGCGCCATCAATATGTTTAACGTCGAATAGATTAATTACATAAATTTAGGAAGATAAAAATACAATGAGTTTAACAATTAAAGAAATTATGAATACATCACCGATTGTACCGGTAATGGTCATTAATAATGTCGAACATGCGGTGCCACTAGCAAAAGCATTGGTTAAAGGTGGATTAAAAGTGTTAGAAATCACTTTACGAACACCTGCAGCCCTAGAATCAATTAGACGTATTAAAGCTGAAGTGCCTGATGCTATTGTTGGGGCAGGTACTATCATTAACATCGACACTTTAAATAAAGCCATTGAAGCGGGTGCTGAATTTATTGTCAGCCCTGGTACTACTGATAAATTGATTGATGCTGCTATAGCTACAGGCGTGCCATTGCTTCCAGGCATTGCTAATCCTAGCGACGCAATGCGTTTATTAGAAAAAGGTATTACAGCGATGAAGTTTTTCCCTGCAGAAGCGGCAGGGGGTGTACCTATGCTCAAATCAATTGGGGCGCCTATTCCACAAATTTCATTCTGTCCAACGGGTGGCGTAAGCCAGAAGAATGTTAAAGAATACTTTAGCTTGCCCAATGTGGCATGTGTTGGAGGTTCTTGGATGTGTGCCGCTAGTTTAGTAGATGCTGAAAATTGGGATGAAATTACTCGATTATCTGCAGAAGCAGTCGTATTAGCCACTAGTTAATAACACTCAATACCTAAAAGGGATAGTGAACCATAAGTGAATATCTTGTGGTTAGCTGTCCCTTTTTTTGTTGGCCCTTTAAATAAACCCTTAATATACCTATTGAGCTCAATTATTCGGCTTGTTTGATGAGTATTTAATAGAAATATTGAAGTTAAAACGATTATTGTATTAAACCAGATATTGCTGTTTTGGTATCTAATACTGAACTGGCAATAAAATGCTATCCGTTCACCAGTATACCTCGTCGTAACCAATCATTAATCAAAGCTCGCGCGCCATCAGCAACAACGCTGGGGATTGGATGTTGTAATTCAGTTGCAATTTGATCAGCTGCCATTTGTCCATTTATGCCAGTATTAAGTAAGTCAATCAGACGGGCACTGACTGTATTTAATTCCATAAAGGTGATGCTGTCGTCTAGGTTACGATAAACAAGTAAATGAATAGGACTTTCGCTTGCCTCACTAGGTTGAAAATCCGGACCAATCTGATGAACAGGGTAGTTATAGACTAGAGGCCATGCAACGGGTGACGTCTTCCATTTAGCCTCTAAATTATCCGTTAAAGCATTAAGCGTTTCAACTTGCTCATAATCTAGAACACTTAATGCTAATTCAACCCATTCATAATGCGCTAACTCCTGAATGAAAATAGGATCATTGCCATTGTTGCGTTCATTTTCAAGATACGCCATAAACTCGCGGGCAATCTCATGAAATAATGGCGTTTTACAGCGATGTTTGATCATAAAGTCTCTGATCATGCTATGCCAAGTTTCATCGGCTGTAATCTGTCTTAAAACAGGAAATCCATTATTAATAAAACTTTCGATATTATTATAAAAAATTTCACGATAAACAGCCATTCGTCGTGGTTCGATATCAGCAGGCATTGTTTGATTGTCGGGATCACGCAAAAAAGCGGTAAACTGATGTTGAGTATCGATAAAGCTCTGTGGTTTAGGCTGTTGCGACATGAGCTTGATCCTGAATAGATTGATAATGACGAATTTGATCCACTTCACTAATTAAGGTATCAAGTGTTGGAATATTAAAGTCACGTTCTAACAAAGTGGGTAATACACCATGTTGTTGATAAGCTAGTTCTAATAATTTCCATACCGGATCTATAATATCTGCACCATGAGTATCTATTTTTAAATCGTCGGCTTCATCATAATGGCCGGCGATATGTAAATAAGAAATCCGTTCACTCGGAATGGCTTTAATATAAGCTTCAGCATTATAATTGTGGTTAATACTGTTGACATAAATATTGTTAACATCAAGCAATAAGTCACAATTTGCTTGTTCAATTACAGCCTTTAAAAAGTCTATTTCAGCCATTTCTTGTCCTGGCGCGGCGTAATATGAAACGTTTTCGATAATTAATGGGCGTTCTAAAATCTCTTGAACACGTTGAATGCGTTGAGCCACATGATTGACGGCTTCATCTGTAAAAGGAATGGGGATCAAATCATACAGATGGCCTTCATCACTACAATAGCTCAAGTGTTCGCTATAACAGCGTACATTGTGCTTATCGAGAAACTTTTTCAAACGCATTAGGAAGTGTTCATCTAGTGGTGCAGTGCTTCCTATTGATAAGGATAGACCATGGCAGAACATAGGATAACGTTCGGCTAAATGTGCAAACTTTTTGCCTAATAAGCCGCCTATTTCCATCCAGTTTTCAGGTGCTACTTCAAGAAAGTCCACCGGCTTGTGGTCAAGAGCACTGAGTTCATCCATAAAACTTCTGCGAAGTCCTAAACCAGTTCCTGATATTGGGCGTGAGGCAGTATTCATTTTCAATCTCCAGGTTCGCTTTATAAATATGACTCATGATAGTGGAAAATGTTACATATTGAACATTAAATTTGTTGCAAGTCCTGTCGTCAATAGTGGGCGTGGGAGCTACTTAGTGTTAAAATATTCCACTTTTAATTATCAGGACCCTTACTGAATGGCTTTCGAACATATCATCCCACCTAAGAATGGCAGCGCTATTTGTGTTAATGCCGACTTTTCTTTAGATGTACCTAATCAACCGATCATTCCTTTTATCGAAGGTGACGGTATTGGGGTTGATATTACACCAGCGATGATTTCTGTGGTTGATGCTGCGGTTGAAAAAGCATACGGTAGTATGCGTAAAATCGCATGGATGGAAGTTTATGCAGGTGAAAAAGCAACCAACACTTACGGTAAGGATCAGTATTTACCAGAAGAAACAATGCAGGCTTTAAAAGACTATGTGGTCTCAATTAAGGGGCCATTAATGACACCCGTTGGCGGCGGTATGCGTTCTTTAAATGTAACCATGCGCCAAACCCTTGATTTATATCTTTGTCAGCGGCCAGTTCGTTACTATCCTGGAACGCCTAGTCCAGTGAAAGCACCTGAAAAAATTGATATGGTTATTTTCCGTGAAAACTCGGAAGATATTTATGCCGGTATTGAATGGGCTGCTGAAAGTACTGAAGCGAGGAAGGTGATCACGTTTTTACAACAAGAAATGGGTGTTACAAAAATTCGTTTTCCTGACACCTCGGCTATTGGCATTAAACCTGTTTCACGCCAAGGAACAGAGCGATTAGTACGAAAAGCGATTCAGTATGCCATTGATAATGATCGTGACTCAGTGACTATCGTGCACAAAGGTAATATTATGAAGTTCACCGAAGGGGGGTTCAAACTTTGGGCTTATGAACTTGCCGCAAAAGAATTTGGCGCAATGGCAATAGAGGGTGGAGAATGGAAGTCATTCAGCAATCCTAATACAGGTAAACAAATCGTTATTAAAGATTGTATTGCTGATGCTTTTTTACAAGAAATCTTATTACACCCATCTGCCTATGATGTGGTGGCCACTTTAAATCTAAATGGTGATTATATCTCTGATGCTTTAGCTGCGCAGGTTGGTGGTATTGGTATTGCGCCGGGTGCAAATTTATCTAATTCAATTGCTGTTTTTGAAGCAACACATGGCACAGCACCCGCACTGGCGGGTAAAAACATGGCTAATCCATCATCATTGATTTTGTCAGCAGAAATGTTACTTCGTCACCTTGGTTGGCCTGAAGCAGCAGCCTTAGTAGTGGCAGGTATCGCGGGTGCAATCAAGCACTCACAAGTCACCTGTGACTTAGCTGAAATGGTGGGTGTAGACCCACTGAGTAGTAGCGATTTCGCAAGCTGCGTCATTAACAATATGTAACCTCACTACTGAGTAAAGTGAAAAATAGAACTCAGGAAATATAAACTTAATCCTTAAGGAAATAACAATGAAAATAGCAGAAAATGCAGTTGTGGTCATCGATTACACGTTGACCAATAATGAAGGTGAAGTAATTGATACTTCTGATGGTGCAGGTCCATTATCTTATCTACAAGGTTTTGGTAACATCATTGACGGTCTTGAAGAAGCCTTAACTGGTAAAGAAGCAGGGGATGAAGTTAAAGCAAGCATTGAGCCTGCAAAAGCCTATGGTGAACGTCATCCTGAAATGGAACAACAAGTACCCAAAGAACTATTTGGTGGTGTTGAAAATATCGAACTAGGTATGCAGTTCGAGTCAGAAACGGATGATGGTCCTGTTATGGTGACAGTCGTTGCTGTTACAGAAGAAATGGTAACAGTGGATGGTAATCACCCACTAGCAGGTGTTCATTTAAACTTTGATGTGACTGTGCGCGAAGTACGTGAAGCCAGCGCTGAAGAATTAGAGCATGGGCATGTCCATGGTGAAGGTGGTCATCAGCACTAAAAGCCACTTTGGCTTAATACTGCAAGTATAAATAAACTGACTGAGTCTTATAAAGTTTGTAATACAAACCGATCCAGCGTTTTATTATTTCGTAGTTGAAAAGAACTACTTATCAGTAGCTTTAACAGGATGTTCAGACAAGAGGCGGGCTTTTATAGTCCGTCTTTTAAATTATAAAATGGCAATCATAAATATATGCAAAATCAGGCACAATTAAATCAGCAATTTGCTATTAAAGACCAACTTCAGTTTAGTCATGATAGCAATGGCTTTGTGATGATTGAAATCACAAACCAATATGCGGCTGCAAAAATATCTACTTATGCTGGCCAGCTCGTTTCCTATCAACCTCATTGTGAGACTGAAGATTTACTTTTTCTGAGTGATAAGGCGGTCTATCAGCAAGGTAAAGCGATTAGGGGAGGAATACCACTCTGCTGGCCTTGGTTTGGTGATGATACTTCTGGTTTTGAAAGACCGGCACATGGCTTTGTACGAAACCAACAGTGGAATGTAGTGGCTACAGAAGCCTTAGATGATGGTCGCACAAGTGTTATTTTATCGACTACTGATACTGAACAAACACGTGAGTTTTGGCATTATGCCTTCATTTTAGAGATTGAAATAATCATTGGCTCTAGTCTTGAAGTGAAGTTAACCACAAAAAATACGGATAAGCATTTTTTTACAATCACCCAAGCTCTACATACCTACTTCAACATTAGCGATGTCGACAATGTATTAATTGAAGGACTTGATGGTAATCCATATATTGATAAACTAGATTCGTTTGCTACTAAGCAGCAACAAGGTGATATTAGCGTTTCTGATGAGATAGATAGAATTTATCAGAAAGCCCCAAAGTATGTCACCATCAAGGATAGTGGTTTTGATCGCACTATTACTATTGGATCCTATGGATGTGATACAACAATAGTGTGGAACCCATGGTCGACTTCTACCAGTAAAATAGCTGATTTAGATAAGGAAAGTTATCGAAAATTTGTCTGTGTAGAAACCGCAAATGTATTTACTGATAGCCTTACTATCATACCGGCAGGTCGTGAACATGTGGTTAGGGCGGTGTTTACGATTAGCTAGTCTGACGTAAACTATCGCGGTTGATATATAACCACTGAATAGCAATGATCGGGATAGCAGACAGTATTTTGCCGTCAAGTAATAGCTGATATACCTTCTCAAACTTCATCGTGGTGACTAATATATCTTCATGTTCATGTTCTAAGCCATGAATGCCACCAATATTTGTGGTATCCACTTTGCCATAAAATAAGCTCAATAATTCTGAAGTACCACCGGGCGAAGTGAAAAAGTCATTTATTTTGATCAATTGTTGTATTTCACAGCCTGCTTCTTCGACTGATTCTCTATAAGCCACTTGTTCTGCCGTTTCACCAGGTTCTATAGCACCGGCGACTATTTCTAGTAGCCATGCCTGATCTGACATTTGTAATGCACCCACACGGAACTGCTCAATGATAACCACTTCATCTCGAATAGGATCATAAAGTAAAACCGCCACACAATTACCACGATGAAATAACTCGCGTGTGATAGTTTGGCTCCATCCCCCTTTGTATAAAGTATGTTTAAGGGTGAAACTTTTTAAACTGAAAAAGCCTTGATAATGAGTCTTTTCTTCAATAATAGTAAACTTTTTTTCAGTCATTACCATGGCCTTTAGTGAATGTTACTTGATGATTAAGTCTGGTTTAACTTTGATGGCTTGTCTAAAAAGATTATCTGTAGAAATACCTTTTAATTGGCGAAGATTTGCCGTAAAAATAGTGCCATCTTTTTCGGTATGTTCTAATTTAACGGGCAAGTAGTTAAGGGATGGTGCACACCATAAAACCGTTTGGCGTTGGCTTGTTTTATCCCGTAGACGTTTCAGTTTTATAGTCTTTATTTTTCCTAGCGGCGTTCTGATCACTTCTTCAGCGATAACATCGATAGTGTAGGCTTTTAATTTTCCACCTTCAGCTATACGATAATTATATTGTTGTTTAGTCGTACTCAGTTCGTCCATCAAAGCCAGTTGGTAAACTAGTTTATCAAGGGTTCCTGGTTCTAGATAAAGGTCCCAGGGGTGTTTTTTATCATCAATATGAAGCTGTTGTGATTGCCAATTAAAATCTAGCTTGAGATATTTGTCTTTTTTTCCACCACTACGTTGATATAAATAGGATTGTGGTTGGATAACATCATTAACAAGCTTCCATATACTGGTCTCTTCAATTAAATCAGGTTTGAAAAAGGCAAAGATACCTTTAGCTTGTGTCGCTGAAGTAAACTGACGGGATCCATCAATATTAGTAGACAAACGTTGCTTTAGTTCACCGGCTTGGATGCCATTAAGTTTAACTAGATAATTGGCTGAAAAGTCAGGTAGCTCTTGTGCGACTATACACAGAGGCATTAGTAGTAAAAAAGTGACTAATGACCGTAACATATTAAGATTGAGTAATCAGTTTGTGAATGGCTTCAGGATACAGTTTATGTTCTTGCTCTAGTACCCTAGCTGCTAGAGTCTCAGCCGTATCCGTGCTCAAAACAGCTACTCGAGCTTGAAGAATAACGGGGCCAGCATCCAGTTCAGCAGTGACAAAATGAACACTTGCACCATGCTCCGTTTCACCTGCATCAATTGCACGTTGGTGGGTATGCATGCCTTTAAATTTAGGCAATAAAGCAGGGTGGATATTAATGAGTTTATCAGCGTAATGCTCAACAAATTCGGTTGTTAAAATCCGCATAAATCCGGCTAAAATAACTAAGTCAGGTTTATAACTGTCAATTTTAATCGCCATTGCAGTATCAAAGTCTTGTCGAGATTCAAAGGTTTTATGATCTATTATCGCAGTATCAATATCGGCTTGTTGAGCAAATTCAATTCCTACTGCGTCAGGACGATTGCTAATGACGGCGGCAATTTTAATAGGCAATAAATTATTGTTAACAGCATGAACGATCGACATCATATTACTGCCACGACCTGAAATCAGGATGACAACACGAGGTGTTTTATCTGCCATAGTTGTGAGGGTACTCTTTATTATTTTTTAATGAGAACATGTGGAACGGTTCGATCAGACTGCTCAATATAACCAATTTGAGAGGCTGATTCACCGTATTCCGCTAACAGTGACAATGTTTGTTCAACATCATCTTGTGCCACACAAACAACCATGCCGATGCCGTTGTTAAATGTGCGGTACATTTCTTCGTCAATGACATTACCTTGCTCTTGTAACCAATCAAAAATAGCCGGTCGTTGCCAGCTATTGGCGTCAACAACAGCACAGATATTATCCGGTAGTACGCGAGGGATATTTTCCAATAAACCACCACCTGTGATATGGGATAAGGCATGAATATTGATCTTTTCATTAAGCTTAAGTAACGATTTCACGTAAATACGTGTTGGTGCCATTAGGTGTGCACCTAAAGTACTTCTTGCAAACGGGGTGGATAATTCGTCTTCACTACGTTCAAGAATTTTGCGTATAAGTGAATAACCATTCGAATGTGGGCCAGAAGAAGCAATACCAATAAGAGCATCACCTGCAGTGACTTGGCTTCCATCGATGGCTTTATCTTTTTCAACAATTCCAACACAAAAACCAGCAAGATCATAATCACCTTGTTCATACATGCTGGGCATTTCAGCTGTTTCACCACCGACTAATGCTGCACCCGCTAATATACAACCATCAGCAATACCAGACACAACTGATTCTGCTACATCAATATCTAGTTTACTGGTGGCGTAATAATCAAGGAAAAATAAGGGCTCGGCACCCAACACAATAATGTCATTAGCACACATGGCCACCAAATCAATACCGATGGTATTGTGGATCCCCGATTCAATGGCAAGACGTAACTTAGTGCCAACACCATCAGTTCCAGAGACTAAAACAGGCTTTTTGTAACGATCTAGTGGTAATTCAAACATACTACCAAACCCGCCTAAACCTGACATAACCCCTGGACGTCGTGTTCTAATGGCATGAGGTTTTATACGATCAACCAAGGCATTTCCGGCTTCGATATCTACACCGGCATCGCGATAGCTTAGTGATGATGTGTCTGAAGTTTGGGTGTCGGCCTTGTTTGTCATATGTCAGTTCCTGAGATTGTTAACACTGCTCGAAGTCTTTTCTATATTGAGAGTTTCGAGCAAAGCTTTAAAATAAATTAAACGGCATTCACGCCAATAAAAACAGCGTGGTAGAATACCACAATGCATAAAATTATCTTAATTGTACTCACATTACTTACAACAAACAGCTTTGCTGCTGAGCTTGTAGATTTATATCAATCACAACGACCAGTTGTTAATCAGCTGGAACAAGAGCGACAGCGGGTTGCCCCCGATATTTTAACTCAGGTATTACTTAAGGTGGTAGGTGACCGTAGCGTATTAAATGCGGCTGATTTGTCACCAATAATGTCCGATGTTGATAGTCTGATCCAACAAACTCAATATCAGCGGTTGAATGTAATTACTGATGATTTAACACAGCCTGACAAACTTGCATTAGTATTGAGGTTTGATGAATTAGCGGTTAATAAAGCGCTAATAAAGATGAATTTACCTTTGTGGTCAAAATCTCGACCAGATGTATTAATTTGGCTGGCCATCGACAATGGAAGTACTAGGCGTATTTTATCTGCAGATGACAATATGATTTATACAGAAATATTAAATCAAGTTTCTGCTAAGCGAGGTCTTCCCCTGTTGTTACCGATAATGGACTTACAAGATCAAAACCAAATAGCCGTTGCCGATCTATGGGCTGGATTTGCAGATCCTATTGAAAAAGCTTCTCAGCGTTATGCTGCTAAAATCATTTTAACAGCACGTGTGACGGAGACGGATCAAGTTGTTAAAGTGCGCTGGCAATCTATAATTAACGGCGACAATGTGCAATGGCAGACAAAAGGGAGTGTCACTAGCGCCCTTAAATCTGGTATCGAAGAACTGACTGATCGATTGGCACGACGTTTCACTCAAGTTGTCATGACCAACCCAGAACTAACGGCATCTGCTCTAGAAATAAGTAATGTGAGAGATTATGGCGATTACGCCCGTATCATCGACTATTTATCTAGATTACAGTATGTATCTAACATTGAAGCGATGGCATTTGAGCAAGATAAACTAACGCTTAGAGTATTTATAAAGGGCGATAAAACCGTGTTCAATAGTACCGTAGCTATAGAGCAGGTTATACAAGCAGACAGCAGTATGAGCCATGGTGACGTTATGCGATTCCGATTATTACCGTGAACCGGACTCAAATACCCAACCTGATATCTTTATTAAGAATTCTTTTTGTTGTACCTGTCGTTTTGACACTGTTATTAGGTGAATTTTCGACAGCCCTAGTACTGTTTGCAATCGCCGGTTTTTCGGATGCATTAGATGGGTTTTTAGCGAAACGTTATCATTGGGAATCTCGTTTAGGCTCAATACTAGATCCTTTAGCAGACAAACTATTATTAGTGGCTAGTTATGCCACATTAGTCTGGTTAAATTTGTTACCTTCCTGGTTATTATGGATTGTGCTTGGCCGCGATGTACTTATTATTGCCGGCGCCTTGGCTTATCACTATATGGTTGGAAAGTTTGATCTACTGCCTTTATGGAGCAGCAAAATAAATACATTCTTACAAATTACTTTAGTATTACTGGTTATCTTTCAACAATCGGGTTTATTTGACGGCCAATATGGGATAAAGATAGTCATGTGGTTAGTGGTCGCAAGCATAGTTAATAGTGGTAGTGAATACGTTATAGTCTGGGGACTCAGAGCATGGAAGAAAACAAGAAATCGATGATGACGGAGACTAATAAATTATTTTTTATGATGATGGCAGTGCTGGTAGGCTGGTTACTTTATCAGCTGACGCCGGTATTAATGCCATTTTTATTTTCCGCATTACTGGCCTATTTAGCTGATCCGATTGTTGATAAGTTAGAAGCTAAAAAGATATCTCGTAGCATTTCAGTATCAATCGTATTTGCGGTTCTATTTTTATTAGGTTTAATTGTATTATTTATTGTATTACCCCTTTTAACATCACAAATTGGCGCCTTACTAAAACGTTTACCTGATTATTTTCTGATCATTCAATCTAGTGTAGTGCCATGGTTAAACTCAATGGGATTACCTATAGAAAGTTTTGATGCCAATGCCCTTAAACAAACCTTAGCTAAGTACTGGTCCGAAGTTGGCCAAGTTGCTGGTGGCGTATTTAATTATGTAACCAGCTCCGGCATGGTGGTGTTGCAATGGTTGGCAAATATAATTTTAGTGCCCGTTGTCACCTTCTATTTATTACGTGATTGGGATTTGCTTGTCGCACGGTTCAGAGAATTAATACCGCGTCGTCATTTAAAAAAATTCATTGCAATGACCTTAGAATGTGACGATATGTTAGCGGCCTTTATTCGAGGACAGTTGATGGTCATGTTAGCATTGGCCACTATCTATACCGCTGGTTTGGCAATCATAGGTTTAGAATTATCGTTATTAGTAGGTATTGCCGCCGGCATAGTGAGTTTTGTGCCTTATTTAGGCTTGATAGTGGGTATTGGCTTAGCAGGGCTTGCCGCTTTTTTCCAGTTTCACGAGTGGTTACCTATTTTAATGGTAGTACTAGTGTTCGGAGTGGCACAAGTACTTGAAAGTGTCGTGTTAACCCCTCGGTTTGTTGGTGAACGTATTGGTCTGCATCCTGTAGCGGTAATTTTTTCAGTCTTAGCAGGAGGCCAATTATTTGGATTTTCTGGTGTATTATTAGCCTTACCAGTGGCAGCGGTTATTATGGTGTTGTTACGTCATGCACATCAACGTTACCTCTCTAGCCAAATTTATTCATAAGACCTCATAATGCAAAAACTAGCCACGCAATTACCCCTGCGTTTAAATCCGCAAGAAGTCTATCAGCTGGATAACTTTTATTTTAGCCAAGCAGAAGTAAAATCAGCTTTATTAGTCTTTTGCGAGCTAACGACAATAGATTTTCTTTATTTATGGGGAGATAAAACCTCGGGTAAATCTCATCTGTTAATGGCGACTATGGCTAATATTCAGACACGGCAGCCAACAAAACGTCTTTTGTATTTGCCACTAGCAGAACTGGTTCAGTCAAGCTCGCCTGAAGTATTACAGTCAGTAGAAGAACTTGATTTATTGTGCCTTGATGAATTAGATGCCATAACTGGAATAGCAGAATGGGAAGAAGCTATTTTTCATTGTTTTAACCGACTGCTAAATACGGGCTGTAAATTACTGGTCGCAGCAAATCATAATCCAGCGGCTATAAAAATTAAGCTTGCTGACTTAGGGTCGCGATTGGCCACCGGCTTAATTTATCAATTAGATATTTTGGACGATCAAGCCAAACAAAAGGCCTTAATTGTTCAAGCGCAAGTAAGGGGATTGGATTTACCTAGTGAGGCAGCACAATACCTGCTGCGTCATTATAGTCGAGACATACGTGTATTGATAAACTTGTTAGGGGATCTGGATAAAGCCTCTATGGCAGCAAAACGTAGGTTGACCATACCTTTTATTCGCCAAGTGTTAGTCTAGCTTGTGACTAAAAATGAATTAACCATCGTTTTACCTGGGCTGGCTAGAATAGTTGGGCAACAGATCAATGCAGGCAGCATTCCAGCCACCTTAGCCAAAATGATTAAAAGAGCTCAATTTACAGAAGCACCAGTAGGCTTAGCCCGTTTATTGTTTAATCATTTTAGCCAAACACCACACACCGGTAATGATTTACCTGCAGTCAGTTTAATGAGTCGTAAGCAACACATAATTAAAGCAGATCCTTGTTATTTACATCCTGACCGTGACCGGTTGTTATTGTTTGCAGATGATTTAGATATAACTACTGATGAAAGTACAGCACTGATAGCTGAAATTCAACCGCTATTAGAAGAATTTGGGGGCACTCTCGAGGCCGTAAATTCAGATAGTTGGCTATTGACATTAACCGATATGCCAGCACTGTCATTTACAGCTTTGCCTGAAGTCAAGGGCAAGGGTGTTGACAGCAATTTGCCACAAGGTGCCGATCAAAGGCCTTGGTTACGCTTATGGAATGAAATTCAAATGCAACTTTATGATGCTGACATAAATAAACAACGTGTGTCAGCAGGGAAACTACCGATAAATAGTGTTTGGTTTTGGGGAGCAGGTACATTTACCCCGAAAAAGAATGATTGGCTGCTTGTGCAGGGCAATGGTCTTTTGCTTGAGCAATTAACTCAGCAGTCAGCAATTAAGCTCAATCACAATCTGGACTGGTCTGATAGCTCGTTGTTATCTTCACAGCGTGGTAAACATTTGTGGGTACTTGATGAGCTAGATCTTGAGTCTGACTGGCTACAACAACTACAACAATTTGATGATAGTAGTCTGGAAGGACTTTGGAAGCAGTTAAAAAATACTACAATCTCAAAAATAACACTGCAAATCCCTGAATATGGCCACTATCATTTAACCTCTCTCGATACGTGGAAATTTTGGAAAAAATGATTGAAAAAATAATTCAACGCGAAGCATCTGGCTGGCAAGCTTTACCTGAAAAATGGCCTGATAGTTTACGCCGGGTGATGGTTTCTCGAGGTATTTATGCTGAACAAGACTTATGTTTCTCAATGGCAGAATTACCTAAACCCTCTTTAATGTTAGGTATGGAGCAGGCCGTTAAGTTATTAGCCTCAGTGGTGATGCAACAACAGCTAATTATGATCGTTGCGGATTTTGATACCGATGGTGCAACGAGTTGCGCGGTGGCGATCCGTGGTTTACAGGCCTTAGGAGCCAAACATCTCGATTATATTGTGCCTAATCGTTTTGTGCATGGTTATGGACTTACGCCAGAGCTATTAGCTGAAGTTCCAGTGCAACAACAACCTGATTTATTATTGACCGTTGATAATGGCATTGCCAGTATTGCTGGAGTTGAAGCCGCTCATGCTCGTGGCATGAAAGTCTTAATAACGGATCATCATTTACCTGGAGAAATATTACCTAATGCTGATGCGATTATTAACCCGAATCAACATGGTGACCAATTTCCTAGTAAAAATATGGCAGGGGTGGGCGTTTGTTTTTATTTATTATTGGGATTGCGTCAGTATTTACGAACACAAAATTGGTTTGAACAACAAGCTATCGAAGAGCCTAAGTTAAATAGTCTATTAGATTTGGTTGCTTTAGGCACGGTTGCTGATGTGGTTCCATTAGATAAACTAAATAGGACCTTAGTTAACTTGGGGCTAGCAAGAATACGGGCAGGTAGAGCATGCGCAGGTATTAATGCCTTGATTGAAGTCGCCGGTCGAGATCTATCGACACTGGCATCTCAGGATATGGGGTTTTCAATTGCACCACGCTTAAATGCTGCCGGCCGTTTAGAAGATATGGGCATGGGGATAGAAACACTATTAATAAATAATCCGAGTGAGGCCTTAAAGGCTGCTCATGTATTGGATGATATTAATGTTCAACGCCGTGTTGTAGAACAAGATATGCAAAATGATGCCTTAAGCATGTTAGATAATATGTCATTTGATGACAATGAGCCGCCACTAGGTTACTGCCTGTATGACGAAGAATGGCATCAAGGTGTTATTGGTTTATTGGCTTCTCGGATCAAAGAACGCCAACATCGGCCAGTGATTGCTTTTGCTCCTGGTAATGAAGGAGAAATAAAAGGCTCGGCACGTTCAATTCCGGGTGTGCATATTCGTGATGTACTGGCATTGGTTGCTAATCAGGCTCCCCTAGGCATGTTAACGCGCTTTGGTGGCCATGCGATGGCGGCTGGCTTAACCATTGCCCAGCAAGATTTAGCAACATTTGAACAATTGTTTCTATCGGTATTAAAACAAACAATTGATCCGGCGGTATTACAACACGAATTATTATCAGATGGTGAACTCACAGCCGATGAGATTTCCTTAGCCTTAGCTGAGTTATTGCCTCAGATAGCACCTTGGGGCCAAGGTTTTGCTGAACCACAGTTTCATGGCCAATTTACCGTCACTGAGATTAGGCCGGTAGGACAACAACAAGATCATTTGCGATTAACCGTTGATAGAGGTGATGGAAAGTTAGTTACGGCGATGGCTTTTCGTCAGCAACAACCTCCATGGCTCAATAAAGGTGGAAAGGCGCTGATTCGATATCGCTTGGCAGTGAATGATTTCAGGCAACAGCGAACAGTACAATTGCTGGTGGATAATTTACTACAAGCTGGGCAATAATAGCCATATTCTGATGTGAAATAAAACTGACTAAAGATGTATTTATTATACATTAAAACGCAGATTGATCGCCTTGAAACGCATTTATCGAACAGGTTTTTAGGAAATAACTATTCAGGATCAGAGTCTTAAAATCATCGGTATGATGTGTGCTCAGTATCTGAGATAAGATCATTAAATAGCTGAGATGGCTATGAGTAACAGACAAACATTAGTTGTAATTGGTAATGGAATGGTTGGACAATCTTCTTAGTTAGTCTGATAGACAATGACATTAAACAACACTTATATTGTGAGCAATTTTTGTCTCCATTGTTTAACTGTCGAAACTATGGGTACGGCGGTTCAATTAAAGCACAATGTCGTATAGTGCTCGAAATGATAAACGAAGTACGGCGAGCTGTTGGCCCGTCATTTCCTGTCGGAATCAGAGTCAACTTGACGGACAATTTGGAAGAAGGATTGACAGAGGTTGATGCTTTGGAGGTGGTTTGTCTTTTCGAGCAAACCTCGATTGACTTGATTGATATTAGCGGAGGAAGCTATTTTCCTGGGGCGATGGCAAGTTCTGATGGTCCGAGTCTTGGGCCGTACTTTCATTACTTTTCCCAGCACGAAAAAAGTATAAGCAAAGTATCTATGATGGTGACGGGTGGGTTCAAAACGCGTGAGCAAGCTTTAGATACATTGGCTTGTGGCGACGTCGATATGGTGGGTTTAGGGCGAGCCATAGTTCTCGCTCCGCGTCTGCCAAAGGTCTGGTTGGCTGAGGGGGAGGTAATCCCGGATTTCCGAAATTTGAATCACCACCTCCAGGTGGGATAACGGCTTGGTTCACCATAATGCCAACAACTTTAGGCGAGGAATGTGAGAATGTGTTTACACTCGACCTTCCCTCTGACATTCGTATTTATGAAGAGCGTGATGCACAATGCAGCATTAATTGACGAGAAATGTTTTCTTATTAGAACTTATAACTCGGAAGACCGAAGAATAGGAATTGCTAACAAACGCATGCATTCTCAACCAGCATAGCTCGGGGCTGCTGATACGAGCATTAGATTTACAGGTAGAACTAAACAATGATTAGTCCGATTAAAATATTCAGAGATTATTGGGAACAAGCTAAATCCCTTGGCGATGCAAACGCAGCCTATTGTTCGCTGGCGTCTGTTTCAGAAAATGGACAGGTTTCAACTCGGACTTTGGTATTGAGGGAAGTAACCGATGATTCATTTGTAATCTTTATTAATAACTCATCTCCCAAATGGAAACAACTTGACCACTCCAATCGAATAGAGATATTGATTTTTTGGCCTAGCTTGATGCACCAGTATCGAATTCGAGGTGAATTGGAGAACATACCAAAGGAAACAATGAGACTTCATTGGGCCAATAAACCTTATGATTCAAAGATAATCGATAACTATTATAGGGACTATCAACCAGAATCTAGTGTGCTGGACTCAAAAGATACACTACTAGCGGGCATAACTAATCTTAAAAATAGTTACCCAAAGGAAGCTGATGTTCCATTTCCCTCAAATGTTGAAGGTGTGAGAATTAAAGCAAATTATATCGAAATCTGGCAAGAGTCAATCGCTGATCAATTACATGAAAGACACCTATACGAGCTATCGGGCAATCGATGGGAAAGAAGTACTCTGGTTCCATGAAACAGGGGGTAACTGCTGCATAGAACAGATAAATGCAGGAAGAAATTATCTTGGGGTAAATTTACAAGCGACAAAATTAGGCTTACATATGCACCTTGTTAGTTAGGGCTTGCAAGAGTATGCGGGAATGCAGTCTATTTAGAAAAAATTCATGATATAGTTGCAGCCAGTAAGATCAGCCGCGTACAAATGTTAACTCGTTTAGGTTATGGATCTGATATTGAAGCAAGTCCACGTTGGTCATTAGCCAACTGTATTAGCTGATATTTTTAATTAACCAATCAAAAAAAATGAAAGAACAAGACTAGGCACTATATTTCAAGCATTAACCGAAATAGGAATAATTTATCAACTAAGCAACACCTTAATTGGAGAAGAGTCTGCCTTTAGGCATTATGGCTTCCCAGTTTAAGGTGTTAAATCATTTGGTTCGTTTGGGTGACGGCACAACCCCTGCTAAATTAGCTAAAGCTTTTCAAATCACAAAAGGGGCAATGACCAATAACACCAATTGATTGTTAACCCTCGAACTTATCTACATAAAAGAAGACTTAAAAGATCGCCGAGTGAAACGAATTTTTATCACTGATAAAGGTGAAATAATCAAAAAGCAGTCGATTGAATCTACAATGAACAACTTAACCCCTGTTCTTCAAAACCTTTCTGTAGAAGAGATTGCTAATGCTTTGGCCTTTTCTAACAAAACGTAGAGTCGATTTAGATGAAAACAAGACCCGGCAAGGAGAATTTATTCAATACAATACAGTTGTTACGAAGCCATCAAAATCAACTGAACACCTTATTTAAAGTGATGGTGCCTGACACGGCTGATGGTTTGTAGCAGGTATTAAAAGCATTGAGAAACTGGATTAGTTAACAAACAGCCTTTTGGGTTATTGATGGCAAGGACAGCCATTTAAAAGCTAGCATTTCCTTCTTCTTCTAAGCTATTATTAGAAATAGATTGACCAACGTGGCTGGGCTAACGTCTGGCACCATCAAACTGACCCTAGTACCACTGTAAATAACCATGGAGCAACTGATGTACGCCATACCAATCACCTTGTAGTCACTGTATCTAACATTTGAATATATATTGTTGTCACCAGCATGTCCGTTTATTATTTTCATAAACTAATACGAGTACATTTTGTCAGTTATGACTGAACTTTCAGGAGTTAAAATGCAATTAGCCAATAATCAATCACGCTATGGCTGGGTGGCGATATGTTTACATTGGTCGATTGCCTTGCTGACGATCTGCTTATTTATTCTGGGTATATGGATGGTAGAGCTGGATTATTACGATAGTTGGTATCAACAAGCACCTTGGTGGCATAAAGGATTAGGTGTAATCACGTTATGGCTGATTATTGGTCGTTGGCTTTGGCAGCTGTTTAGTTCTAAGCCAAAGGCGATCGAATCAATTTCTGCTTGGCAAAATAAAGCGTCTTGGCTGGTTCATCGGTTAATGAACTTTTTGATTATTACCATCGCAGTCAGTGGCTATTTGATGGTGACAGCTAAAGGAAAATCGTTGTCGGTATTTGATTGGTATTCAATTCCGGCAATTGTCAGTAGCGTGGCTAATTTGGAAGATATAGCTGGTGAGTTTCATTTTTTGTTGGCTTATGGATTAATAGGCTTAGTGCTACTGCATAGTACAGCAGCATTATTACATCACTATGTTTACAAAGATGAGACATTAAAACGAATGTTAGGGCGTTAATATTTAGATATTAAAACGATTTTAAATTGGAGATAAGCATGAAAAAAAGACTAGTTGGCTTGTTATTTTTATTATTAGGTGCTGTTCCTGCTCATGCAGAATATTATGAAATAGATACATCTGGCTCGCATGCATTTATCGAGTTTCGGATCCAGCATTTAGGTTTTAGTTGGATGAGTGGAAGGTTTAATACCTTCACCGGTAATTTTAGTTATGACGAAAATAACCCTGCCAAAGCACGAGTAGAAGTCGACATTGATGTGGCAAGTCTTGATACTAATCATGCCGAACGCGATAAACACCTTCGCGGAGAAAAGTTTCTTGATACGGATGCTTTTCCGAAAGCATCATTCAAATCAACTTCATTTGAGACAAATCAAGATGGCACCATATTATTATATGGTGATTTAACGTTGCACGGTGTGACCAAAGCAATAATACTTGATGTCGAACATGTTGGACATGGTAATGATCCTTGGGGTGGCTATCGCCGCGGTTTTGTGGCAACAACCAAGTTTAAGATTTCTGACTATGCTATCGATGTTACTAAGCTTGGCCCTTCATCGCAGGTGATTCATATGACGTTGTCGTTGGAAGGTATTCGCCGCTCAATTACTGATAAAGCAGAAGCGGACAAGCCTTTTTAAGATAGTATCTGTTCCATTGATTCGCATTTTTTTGTCGCCATCAATATAGACTGTACACTGGTTTGGTTAGATAAGTCCTTCGCTGCAAAGTCTACTATGTATAGCTTTAATATGTGCAGGTCCAATTTCGCAACAGCCACCGATGATCGACGCACCATTTCTGACCCAACTCATCGCATGCTCAGCATATTTTTGGGGGCCCATGTCTTTACGCATTGCAAGCTCTGCGACAGTGTCACCTGGGTACAGTGAGGCAATAGATATAAAACCGTTAGCATAAGCACCAATTTTTTGCTGCTTTGTACTTAATAACGGCCAGCACGCAGTGATGGCTACAGTTTAATAGCGTGGCCTCAGTACCGAAAGGCTCGAGTGCCAATAAGGCATCTGTTAACGACTCACCACTACGTAATTTCTGTGAATTATCATCATTTACACTTAATACAACCCATGTTGGTTTTCCACTTTCCTGTGCAGCAGTGCAGGCTGCACGCGCTTCGGTAATTGATGACATTGTTTCGCAGATAAATAGATCGCTAGAGGGAGATTGCAATTCAACAAGTTGACGATAAGTAGCAAGCGAATCCTCGAACGAAAGTGCTACCTCTGGGCGATAGCTTGCGACTAACGGTGGTAGGCAGCCGGCTATTAATACCTCCGAGCATTGCGCTAAGTTAATGGCCTCTTTAGCTGCGGCCATGGCAGCCTGATGAAGGAATTTTAACTGGCCTAGTTGATTTTCTCTTTGCAAACGTTGAGGGGTTGCCGTGTAGGTATTGAGAGTGATGACACGAGCACCACTTTCGATAAACTCACGATGAAGATCCCTCACCAGTACGGGTTCATTTAACATGATATCAGCAGACCACATAGCCGTCACTGCTCTTGAACTCCTCCGTAATAACTCCTGGCCCATGCTGTAGTGGTCAAGTATTAATGAAGTAACTTTAAGCCGCTTTTTTCAATTCTGCCATTTTTTGTACAGGGGTGATGTAACCAAGCGAGGAATGTAATCGCTTATAGTTATAAAAATAAATGTAACGT
>Ga0307492_10000068_pt1 | contig 50623 bp, 53 predicted proteins | sample SI3LmetaG_FD_202365 | JGI IMG/M metagenome (GOLD analysis project Ga0307492, IMG submission 202365) | Sea-ice brine microbial communities from Beaufort Sea near Barrow, Alaska, United States - SI3L | ecosystem: Environmental > Aquatic > Marine > Coastal | place: USA: Alaska | collected 2017-05-06 | reverse complement strand
CCGACGCCGCAAGCGGGAAACTCTAGTCGGGCTACGCCCTCCCGCCGTTCCCCGCTTGCGGCGCCAAGTGGCCTACTTTTGCGCCGCGCAACGGCCTGGTTTTGCTCCGCCGTTGACAAACGGACGATCGGCGCATTCGCGCGATACGATCGCGCCGCTGGGTGCTCTACCCACGCGCCAAGCAGGCTCTCGATCGTCTGAGCGCGCTCCTCGACCATCCTCGAGGTACCCGCATGCCCTCGATTGCGATCTATGGCGACAGCGGCATGGGCAAGACGATGATCATGAAGCGTTTCCGGGACGAGCATCCGCCGAGCTTCAATCCGGTGACGGGAACGCTGAAGACCCCGGTCCTGGCCATGGAAATGACCAGTCGGCCCGGCGAGCGCAGGTTCTATGCCGAACTCCTGACCCTTCTCGGCGCGCCTCAGCGGCCGCGCGCCGACATTGCCCAGATGGAGCAGGCGTCGCTGCGGATCATGGAGGCCATCGGCGTGCAGGTGCTGGTGATCGATGAGGTGCACAACATCCTCGCTGGAACCTACCGTGAGCAGCGCATAGTGCTGAACACGCTGCGCTTCCTCAGCAATCGTCTTCATATCTCGCTGGTCTGCTTCGGCGTCAACGAGGCGCGCGAGGCCATCAGCGGCGACGTCCAGCTTGCCCGCCGGTTCGAGCAGTTCACCCTGAACAGGTGGTCCGCGAACGAGCAGTTCGAGACCCTGGTGACGTCAATCCTGCGCAACACGCCACTACGCCGGCCGTCGGTGCTCACCCCGAAATCGCTGCGGCGGATGCTGCAGATTACCGAGGGCATCACGGCCAACATCTTCCACATGGTCAACAGCCTGGCGATCGACGCCATCGAAAACGACAGCGAGCAGATTACGAACGAAGCGGTCGAGAATTGGGAGCCGGAGTTCGATGCCGAGGCGGCGTTCGCATGATAGAGAATACTCCGCCACGGCAATTGCCGGTGCGCTTGCCGCCCTGCCCCGACGAACTCCTGTCCTCCTGGATAGGCCGACACGCCGCCTTCTACGCTGTCCCACCGCTCGTCATGCTGCGGCATTGCCTGCCGGAGGCTCACTCGCTGCGAGCCGCCGATCTCCATTTGAGTGACGATCAGGAAATCCGGCTGGCCAAGGTGTTCGCCACCGAGCCGGTTGTCGTGCGTCGAATGACCTTCACCAATGTCGCGCAGTCGTCACGCCGGCTGATCGCCGTCAGGCCTCAGCAATCCTGCCCGAACTGCAGCGTCCGTCGCAGGGGACCGGGACCTACCTTCAGAAGCCACCTGATTGGCTGGCGCCTCACCTGTCCTGCCTGCGGAGATCTGTTCCGGGACACCGACGGGCGCAAACTCCCCTCCCCTTTCCGGCAATATCGCGATGCGGCAATTCGGGGCGAACAGCTGCTCGACGACGAGGCCGAACGTGGTATCGCGACCTGGACATCGCCTTCCGAAATCGCTCGGCTTCTCCTGATGCGACGCATTCCAATACCTGTTCCCCGCGAGAGCGACCTTTGGCGCTTCCGAGTGCTCGGCGCCATCATTCCCGATCTCGATGGCATCGTTGCCGCGGAACAGGAGAACCTACCCACGCCCGCAAGTCCGATCCTTCGGCTTCACATGCGACCGGCGCTGCTAGCCGGGATAGCAATTGTCGAGCGTGCCGGACCGGAAATGCTCCGAATGCTGCGTCGTCACATGGTGGGCGACAACAGGTTCCGATTCACCGACACCACCGAACGCATGATAGCCAAAGCCCACTGGCCGGGGTCTTCCTTGCAATTGCAGTTAATCTGAGAATCACGCAGGCAGGATTCTCATGATTAAATGATCAATCCGAACCAAACTGGCGCATTCTTGCGGTTAACTGCTAAGCGACAGGTACCCTTCACACTATGAGGGGTTCGAAAGCTGCAACAACGTCGTTTACACCGGCGCGGCACCGAACCAGCACATCGTACCGCTGACGGGCTACATGCTGCAGACCTATGGCGGCAGAGCCTACTGTATCGGCTCTAACTACATCTGGGCTTGGGAAAACAATCGCATCATGCGCGAGATCGCGCGGGGATGCGGTGGAACGGTTCTGGCCGAGAAATATCTCCCGGTCGGCTCCATTGATGTTGACCAGATCGTCCAGGACGTGTTGGCGCTTCGCCCGTCCTTCGTTTTCTCCTCGCTGATCGGCGTCTCCAGCTACGCTTTCATGGAAAGCTTCCACCGCGCGAAGCAGGCGCTGGGCAGAGCGTCGGCCGACATTCCGATGTGCAGCAGTACCTTGTCTGAACCCGAATTACTGAAGATCTCGCCCGCCGCGGCTACGGGGCACATCGCCTCCAGCGTCTATTTCCAGTCGCGCGAGAGCCCGGTGAACGAGAAATTCGTCAGCGCCTACACCGCCGGTTACGGCGCCGGGCGCGTGACTTCGGCGGATGCCGAGGCGGCGTACAATGCGGTCCACCTGATGGCAAACGCCATCCAGAAAGCCGGTACGGCCGATATCGAGGCCGTCAAGGCGGCTTTGTCGGCCGTCGAGATCGAGGCACCGCAAGGCAAGGTGTGGGTGGACCAGGACAACAACCACTGCTTCCTGACGCCCTCGCTCGGTATGTCCAATGCGTCGGGTGGGTTCGATATCGTCTGGTCGGCCGAGGGTCCCGTCAAACCAGACCCCTATCTCGTGAACTTCGACGCACGCGAATTCAAGAAGAACGTCAGTCGCAAGACCTGGGGGATCCGTACGCTTGACGGCGCACATCTGCGGGTGGTCAAATGAGCACCTTCACGCTTCCAAACTTTTCCGGATGCAAGGCGGTCGTCGTTCATCCGGAGGACCAGAACTGCGAACTTCTGCTTCCCCAGCTGAGAATGCTCGGCCTCAGCGCCGAGACCAACTGGCCGGTGCTACGCGCCAGGCCCGACAGCATGGACGTCGTCTTCTTCGACGCCGATAGAGGCTATGACGGCCAGTTTCCTTGGGATGCCGGCAATGCGCCGGCCCCGTCGATAGCGCTATTGGGATCGGAGGCGCCCGGCCGTATCGAGTGGACGCTGCGTCAAAAGCCGGACGCCTTTATCCAGAAACCGGTGCGGACCGGCGGCATCTTTAGCGTCCTGTCGATCGCATTCCACAATTTCCGCCACCAGCGGCGCGTGAAGCACAAGCTCGACGATCTAAACTGGCGGCTGCGCGCCCGCCCGGCAGTCGTCGCCGCCATCCAACTGCTCGGCTCCGAACTGGGCCTCGACAACGCCGAAGCATACCAACTCTTGCGCACGCACGCGATGCGGCAGCGGATATCGATCGAACCGCTATGCGAAAGAATCTCACTGTTGAACTCGCTCGCGCCACTGAATTTGAGGTCGAGGCAGCAGCAACAATGAGCACGGCGGGCACGACATCCTTCCGATGACTAGTGAAATGACATTTTTTCGGAGATTGCTTTATGAACTGGCTCGATAAATCCTGGATGACCCGCAAGGGTGTTGCGGAGGGCGTTCCGGGGAAGGAACACTCGTTATCTGAGGCGGTTCAGGGAAAGTATCACTATGTCTACGGCCCCTACGCGGAACCGGTCCTGCGGATCGCGCCCGGCGACGTGGTCGTAGCCGAGACGCATGATGCCTTCGAGGGCAAGCTGCTGCACGAGACCGACAGCCCCTCGGAACTTTTGCACATGCCCTTCCTCAACCCGCAATGCGGTCCAATCGCCGTGGAGGGCGCCGAGAAGGGCGACGTGATCGCCGTCCGCATTATCTCCATCAAGCCGCGCGGCGAACAGCCCATCGGCACCACCGCCCTGATCACCGAGTTCGGCGGCCTGGTCGGCACGGGGCACACGGCGATATTGAACGAGCCGCTACCGGAGCGGGTCAAGAAGTTCCACATCACCGAGGATGGCATCGTCTTCAACTCCCGCATCACCATCCCCTACGAGCCGTTCATCGGTACGCTGGGGGTAAGTCCCGAGATCGAGGCGGTGAGTTCGCTGCAGCCAGACTATTGGGGCGGTAACATGGACGTACCGGACGTGGCGCCGGGTTCGATCGCCTATTTCCCCGTGCACCGCAAGGACGGCTACGTCTATCTCGGCGACTGCCATGCGGCACAGGGCGACGGGGAATTGTGCGGCGTGGCCGTCGAGATGCCGGCCGTGGTCACCATCCAGATCGACCTGATCAAGAACGCGCCAATAAACTGGCCGCGTCTGGAGAACGAACGCTTCATCATGACTCTGGGATCGGCCAGGCCCATGGAGGATGCCGCCCGCATCGCATATCGCGAGCTGATCGACTGGATGGTGGCGGACTACGGCTGGGATCGGCTCGAAGCCTATTTCTTCCTGACTCAGGTAGGACGGGTACGTCTCGGAAACATGGTCGATCCCAAATATACTCTCGGTGCCTCTATCCTGAAATCCTATCTCGCTTAAGGGCGCCGCCGAACCCGAAAAGATTGCCGTCTCGTCTTGCGAAGGAGGACGAGGTGGCAAGATCGACTATCGAAGTGTCCGCCTTGTGCGTTCAGCCGATGCTCAATCTTCTCGGAAAATCTTTTGGGCGACGATTGGTACGATTCTTTCTCGTATTGCCCTGAAAGCCGGTTGACAAAGAAATGATCCTCGGCAACAGTAATTGTGACGATATGGCGAAGGTCCAAGAGGTCTGTCGCCCGACCAGATATAGCTTGGCTCGACAAATGAGCCTCGTGGCGATGGTGCCACTTAAGCTTACGGCAATAGAGCCCGCTCACCGGTAACGGTGGCGGGCTTTTTTCGTTCTGAAAAGACATTGGGGGGATTCGACAATGAGAACTTCATAACGCGAAAAAACACCTATCGACGGCGTCAAACGCCGCTGCGCATTTATTCTTAGGAACACTCGTTAGGAGAACAAAATGTCTGATATCGCTCTCAAGTCTATTGCCATTCCGGCTCCCATCCCGGTTCGCGAACTGCTCCCCTGGGCCATTTTCGGCGGACTGATGCTGATGCTCGGCCTCTATTTCGTCGGCGCGGGCCAGAACATGCTTGGCCATGAGATGCTCACGCACGAGTTTTTCCACGACGGCCGCCACCTGCTCGGCTTCCCCTGCCACTGATATATAAAGGATCACCGATATGGTTGGCAGTCTTTTGCTACGTGGGATGCTGGTCGGCCTGGTCGCAGGGCTGCTTGCCTTCGGTTTCGCCCGAGTGTTTGGCGAGCCGCAGGTGGAATACGCTATCGCATTCGAAGAACATCAAGCCCAAGCGGCTGGCGAAGCACCGGAGGCGGAGCTCGTCAGCCGATCTACCCAAGCCGGCGTTGGCCTTTTGGCCGGCATTATGCTGTACGGGGCGGCGATTGGCGGCTTGCTCGCCCTGACCTTCGCCTACGTCCAGGGGCGCATCAGCAGCTTGGGGCCGCGCGGTACGGCTGCATTGATCGCCTTGGCCGGCTTCGTCGCGGTGATCCTGGTGCCGCAGCTCAAGTATCCGGCAAATCCGCCGGCTGTCGGCAATCCGGACACGATCCAAGCCCGGACTGAACTGTTCTTCATCATGCTCGTGCTGTCTGTTGCAACGGCGAGCGCTGCAGTTGGTCTTGCAAAGCGCCTCACCACGAAACACGGCATATGGAACGCTTGGATCGCGGCCGGAATTGCCTATGTCGTGGTCATGGGCATTGCCTTCTATGCCTTGCCGCCGATCAACGAGCTGCCGGAACAGTTCTCTGCCGCAGTGCTTTGGAACTTCCGGGCGGCGACGCTCGGTATCCATGCGATCCTGTGGACCGCGATCGGGCTGCTGTTCGGCGCGGTCGCGGAGCGCAAGCTGGTCGACCAGCGTGACGGACGCGCGGGCCCTACGCATTCCGCAGCCCGCACGGTGCGTTAAAAACCTTACTTTATGCCGCGGCTGTCATTCGTTCGGCGCCGCGGCATCTGTTCCCACTATAAATTGTTTTGCGCATTTCTTAACCCATTGCCGAAAGGTGGGGACTTCCCAGATGCCGCAGTCGTAAAGGCTGCGGCATCTGTGTTTTCAGCCACGGTCCGCATGCTGCCGGCATCGAACTTAACTCCTGGCGCCGAGATCCCTTGCTCCATCGGCGGTCGACCGGCCGCCTGGCGGGGCAACGCACGTAAGAGCGCAGGCGTCGATCGCTTTCTTGTGGCGTCGATCGGCCGAGAGCGTCCGACTCGCGTCCATCTCAAGAAGCCTTCCACCGATAGCGGCGCTTCCCGTCACGCCGGCGCGGCCGAGGGCGGTCGGAGATCTCGCCGGCCTCGCTTTCCGGTGCCAACGGCGGCCCGCCATGAGCATCCCGGCGGACTCACTCGGCAAACCCCGTGTTGCGCGATCTACTGCCGGCCTTCGCCTCCACGCTCATGGCCACAAAAAAATCCGTGCGCGGCCCCGGCAGGGTCGCGCACGGATGTAAGTGACGATAGTCGGGTGTCGCGCGGCCGGCAGCGCTATGCCCGCTCGAGCGCGTCTGTGTCGGCCTTCATCTTGGCCTGGTCATATGCCTTCAGGTCGCCCTTGCGGACGCCTGGCAGGATGATGTTGGCGTAGGCCGTGAGCTCGTCGAAGAACTCGCCGCTATAGGCGCGGTAGTCGCCCTTGCCGTTCTTCAGGAAGGTCGACACGAGCAGCTTCTTCAATTCCTCGGCCATCGCGTCGCTCTGCATGTAGCGCGCGGTGAACAGGTGCGCCTCCACGCAGTCCGCCTTGAAGCCGTCGTTCAGGCCGGAGTATTGCGGGACGAAGCTGATCCACTGCTGCAGCACTGCGTCCCAGAGCGAGCGGGCCTGGCCCGGCAGCACCTGAACGCCGGGGTGGCTGAACTTGGTGACGTTGAACATGATCAGCTTGCCGCCGAACTGGCCGAGCACGCGCACCAGATGCTCCGAGCCGTCCGACACCGCCCAGCGCATGAAGGAATCGGCGACGAAGCGGTTAGTGACCAGCTGCTTGAAATGCTGGCGCACCTCGCGCAGGCCCGTCGTCGTGTAGGCCGAAAGCCGCTGCCAGCTTTGCTCGGTGGAAACGATGAAGCAGCCGCCGGGGAACGAGTTGCTGGCCGTAGCGCCGCCGACCTCTCGGTCGATATCCTCTATGGTCGTCGATTGGGCGACGCTGTCGGCATAGTCGCCGTCGCCGCTGTGGCTCAGCTGCGCGACGCCCACCACCCGTACGGAATCGCTGAGCCCGAGCTTGCCGAGCGCGCGCCCGATATCGAAAGCCATGCCGCTGCCCGTGCCGCCGGCGGCGCCAAAGGCGACGAAGACCGTCGACTTGTGGCTCGACCGCTTGACCTGGTCGGCGAAGCGCTGCAACGCGCCGGCAAGCGGCTTGTCGTCGAGGTGCAGGCCGAAAGCGCCAAGCGCCTTGGCCACGGCGCGCGGCGTATGCTCGCCCGCCTTGGGCAGTTCGAAGGCTTTTGGCAGCTTTGCCAGCAGGTCCTGCCCGCCGGCTGCACGGGCGCTGCCGAGCTTCTTGTCGAACGTCGCCGCATCCGCCGCAGCGAGCACCACGGACTCGTGATGATACCGATCGGCCGCGATCTTGCGCGCGGTCAGCCGCGGCTTGAACGACCGTGCGTAGTCGTTCGCGATGTGGATGTCGTCATCGCCGATATCGACGAGCAGCGAGGCGAATGTCGTCCCGTTGCGCGTAAGATTGTCTTCGATTTCGCCGGTTCTGAGCAGCGCTTCGACATAGATCGCTCCGGTGCGGCCGATGCCGATGACATGAACGCTATGCTGCTCCTGCTCCTGCGCCTTTTCGGCTTCTTTAACCTGATCAACTTTCGGCATTTTCTACTCCTCGGTGGCTTAGATGACTTGTGGGATAATTCTGCCTGGCACATCAATTCATGGTGCGAGCAGCCGCATCAGCGTCTTGCCGGTGTTGCTGGTGAATGCGGCGGCACGTTCGCTGATAAGATAATTCCGCGCGCCGAAGATGCGCCGCACATAGTGATCCGCCCGTCGGTCGAGGGTCAGGCAGAACGTCCGCACATGCCGCGCCGCGGCGCCCGTAACCGCCTCGCGCGCATCCTCGACCAAGTAATTGTCCTCGACGACGTCGACGTCGGACGGTTCGCCGTCGGTCAGCAGCAGGATGACCTTGTGGTCGGCGGTCTCTCCCGCCAGCGCCGCGGTGGCGTGGCGCAATGCAGCGCCCATTCGGGTGGACAGGCCGCTGGTCAGCCCCGCGAGTCGTGCCCGCTGCGGCGCATCGAACGGCTCGTCGAAATCCTTGATCCGCTGGTACAGGACCTCGTGGCGGCCATTGGAGACGAAGCCGTGCACCGCGATCCGGTCGCGCTCTGCGTCAAGCGCCTGCGCCACGATCGTCGCCGCCTGCTTTTCTAGGTCGATCACCCGGGTGAAACTGCCCGGCACGAAACGGTCGGTCGACGCCGACAGGTCCATCAGCAGCACGATCGCGGTAGAGCGCCGCCGCCGGCCGTGGCGGCTGAATATCCTGCCGTCCGGCGCAAGGCGCGCCCGCTGCTGGATGGCGTTGTCGACCAGCGAAGTGAGGTCGAGCTCGTCGCCTTCGGGCAGGCGCGTCAGGCGGATCGAGCGGTCGGGCGTGCGCTCCAGCCCGATGACAGGCGTCCACGGTCCAGGCCTCTTGACGCCTAGCCTGGATCTGCGGCGGCGCTCGCGCGCATCCTCCAAAACAGTCGTCCAGTCTTCCCGCAAGGCTTCGAGGCGGTGGTCCCATTCCGGATAGCGAAACCGCCTGCGCAGATCGAGACCAGAGAGGTCCACCGTCTCCGGCTTTTCGTCCTGCCGGCCGAGCTCGATGATCTCCACGTCGGGAATAATGTCCTCGTCCTCGGGCAGCGCCGCGTCCGGACCCCACAGGACGGAATTGTCGTCGCGATAGATCGGCGCCGGCAGGTAGTTGCGCGGCGGCGAGAGGCGCATCTTGCCGAGGTCGATGGACAATTGCCGGGCGAGCCGGTCGAACGCGTCGACATCGCCGAGATCTAGCGCGGCCGCCTGCTCGAACAGCTCCCTGCCCTTGCCCACCCAAGCATTGGAATCGCTGTAGCCGGGATCGTGCAGCGCGCGCGCCAGCCGTGCGGCGAGGCCGGCAAAATCGAAACCGGATATCTCCTTGGTCGCGGTATGGAAACGCCCCCACAGCGATTGCAGCCCGGGATATTCCCGCATCATCAGGCGTTCGACGCGCGCGTCCTCGACAACCGCCATCATCGCGACCAGCGATGGGCGCCGGTTGCCGGCGGCCCTCCCCAGCGGCGAGTGGCGCAGATGCGCTGCCGCATGCGCGATCATGGCGCGGAACAGGAATTCGCGATCGCCAGGCCCGGCGCCGTCGATGCGCCGCGGCAGGCGGACGACCGCGTCGGCGACCATCGGCGCGGGCGACGGCATGTCGGCGGAGACGGGATCGTGCAGGTCGACCGCAAAACCGTCGAAGCCATAGCCTGCGAGATAATGTTGCAGCGCCTCGCGCTGCTCGAGCACGAGTTCGGTGTCGCGTTCCGCCCCAGCATCCGAAAAGACCAGCGGGTCGGCCCACTCGAAATAGTGGACCATGCGCTTGGGGTCATGCACGTGCCGCTGCAGCCCGTTCAGGACCCATTTGCGCAGGCCGACGGCATCGGCCGTCAGCGAGGGCTGGGCGGCGATGCGGCCGGCGAAAACGCGCGCGGACTCCGGCGTTTCCGTCGCGACCTGCGCAACGAGATCGGCGAGTTCCGCCAGTTCCCTGTCGCCTTCCAGATGGTCGAACAGCCTCGGCAGGCCTTCGACCAGCCTGTCATGCGCCGCCACGTCGATTTCACGCAGCGCCGTCAGCCGCCGCGACAGGTTTGGGCCTTGCAGGATCTCCGCTCGCGCGTTCACGTCCGCGGACCGAACTGTGCTTCCACGAAGCCCGCAAGCGCCGCCTGGAGGTCGGCATCGTCGGTCAGCGGAGCGGTCATGGCGAGCGCGCAGGCGTCATGTGCCGGGATACCCTCGGCGATCAGCCCGCCGGCATGCACCAGCATGCGCGTGCTCATCCCCTCGTCGAGACCGCGGCCGCGCAAGGCGCGCGATTGCTTCGCCACGGCCACCAGCCGCTCGGCGATGTCGGTCGGGATGCCGCTTTCATGCGCGACCACTTCGATCTCGGCGGCGAGTGGCAAGAAGTCGAAGTCGATGGCGCCGAACCGCTGGCGGGTCGACGGCTTCATGTCCTTGGCGATGCTCTGGTAGCCGGGGTTGTAGGACACCACCAGGCGGAAATTGGGATGTGCCTTGACCACTTCGCCGCGCTTGTCCAAGGGTAGGATGCGGCGCTCGTCGGTGAGCGGATGGATGGCGACAGTGGTGTCTTGGCGCGCCTCGACGATCTCGTCGAGATAGCACAGCGCGCCGTAGCGCACCGCGGTGGTCAACGGGCCGTCGTGCCAGATGGTACCCTGTGCATCGAGCAGCCAGCGGCCGACCAGGTCCGAGGCGGTCATGTCTTCGTTGCACGCCATCGTGATCAGCGGCAGCCTGAGGCGCCAGGCCATATGCTCCACGAAGCGCGTCTTGCCACAGCCCGTCGGGCCTTTCAGCATCATCGGCAGTCCGCGCGCCATGGCGGCGCTGAACAGCGCGATCTCGTTGCCGGCACTGCGGTAGTAGGGCTCATCCTCGATGAGCAACGGGCGAATGAATTCGTTCATAGGGCGGCTTTCCGTGATCGGCTGGAGCCGCATGAAGCGGCTCCAGCCTTGTGCTTGAGGGGTCAGGCTATGCGTGTTCCTTGACCCGCGGCGTCTTCGGATCGCCGCCAGGCGTCTTGACAACGGTTTTGGTCATGGCCGAGATCGCCTCCTCGAGGATGACCTTGCGGTTCGGCGGCGGCAGCTTGTCGCCTCGAAGCTGGTCGTAAGGCACCACGACCCAGCATGCGCAGCCCCAGATGCATTCGCCCGCCATGCCCTCGAAGCGGATCGCCGGTTCCGAAAGCATAGGCCCGATATCGACCAGCCAGGCGTGGTCGCGCAGCTTCGTTTCCCAGTCGAGTTTGTCGTAGTTCTTCTGGCTTTCCCAGAAGGCGTGCAGGTCGGTCTTGGCCACGCCGGGCAGGATGACGTTGGCATAGGAGGTCAAGGCGTCGAAGAACTCGTGAGTGTAGGACTGGTAGGTCGAGTCACCGTCGAGCAGGTAGTTCCTGGACACGGTCTCCTTCATCGCCTTATCGATATTCTCGAAGCCCATGTCGCGCGAAGCATGGACGTGAACCTCTGCATAGTCCGTCTTGAAGCCGTCCCTCAAGCCGCTGTACTGCGGCGTGAAGTCGATCCACTGAGCGATGACCGACTGCCACTTCGACCCGGCTTCGCCAGGCAGCACCTGGACGCCTGGATGGGTGAGCTTGGCGACGTCGAACAAGGTCCAGTTGCGCGCCTTTGCCGACAAGGTCTCGTGCGGCGCACCGGTGAAGCCGGCGGGGCGGAGCGCCCGGAACAGCACGCGACCATAGTCCAGCACCGCGAAACGCATGAACGAGTCGGCGACGAAGCGGTTCGTGACCATCTCGCGGAAGCCATGGCGCACTTCCTTCTCGCCCGTCGTGGTGTAGGAGGCGAGGCGGTTCCAACTGTGCTCAGGGTTGACGACGAACAGGCCGCCGGTGAACGGACCGCGATAGAGATCGCCCCAGACAGCGGTGACGCCGGCGTTCTTCTCGTCGTCCATCATGCAGTCGAGTTCGTTGAGCGCGGTGTACTGGCCGGGATTGTTGTGGATCCCCTCGCCGTCGCCCGAATGCGAGAGCTGGGCGACGCCGATAACCGGCACGCGGCGGCCGAGCTTGACGTTCGACAGGTGGCGCGCCAGGTCCACCACAATGCCGCTGCCGGTGCCGCCGGCGAGGCTGAAGGCGATCAGCACCATCGAAGGCAGCGTGGCTTCCTCGACGGTGTCGACGAAGCTGCGCAGCGCGACGTCGAGCGGCCGGTCCCCGGCGTAGTACGCGTTGGCATAGATCGCCTTGGCCACGAGACGCGGGAAATGGCTGCCTGCCTCCGGCAACTTGTACTTGTGCGAGATGTAGGACTCGAAGTTCGGGTTCCAGTAGTAGCGCGGATATTCGAGCTTGAGGAATTCGCGGGTGCGGTTCAGACCCTCGTTGAATTCGTCGCGATCCGGCACAGGCAGGGCGATCGCCTGGAAGTTGAACCGGTCGGGCGAAACGCCGCGCGCTTGGAGCCGCTTCTTGAAGGACTTCGCGTAGTCGGTGGCGATCGCCATGTCCTGGTCGCCGATATCGAGAACCATCACGGCGCAGGTGGCGCGGGCGTCGTCGGCCAGCAGGTCTTCGATTTCGCCCGTACGAAGCAGCGCTTCGATATAGGCTGCACCGGTGCGCCCGATGCCGATCGCATGGATGCAGTGCGGCGATTGCGTGCCGGTGGCACTGTTATACATTGATGATGAAGGCATTAAAATTTCTCCTCTGGCTGCTCGTTAAATCGGGTTGGTAATGGCGCGGACCGGGTGCCGGGTGGCGCGATCGCCCTGGGCCGCCTATTTCAGGTTGGTAGCCACCACTAACAGCGGATGTTGAAGGTCTCCGTCTGGTCGAGAATGCCCAAATCTCGGAATATGTGCGCGACGGAGCTGGCGCGCTCATGGGCGACGTAAAGCATGTAGTCTTCCACGAAGAGGCCCGGATCGCGCGAGATCACGTCCTGTTCGATTAGTTCCACCGCCTGCTCAAGATTCTTGCGGTGCAGCTTCGCGCTCCAGATGGGGCTGGCGATGTGGATCGCCTCGTCGTCGACACTGACGATGTTGACGAATTTCCCGCCCCGAATGGTCGGCACCTGGTATCCGGCACCGTATTTCGCGACGACTTCATTCCAGTCGAGTGACATCAGTTGCCTCCCTCCATATCTTCGCCGCGCAATTGGTCGTAGGGCACCGCGATCCATTGCCTGCCGCCGCCGAAATTGGCGCCGGCCATGCCCTCGATCGTCGTCGATGGCTCGCACAGGATCAGGCCCTGCTCGAGCAGCAGCGCGTGCTGAGCTTGGCGTCGCGCCAGGGGCTCGGCATCGTAGGCTGCCCGCGCGCCGAGGAACACGGCGAGATCCTTCAGCGCTATGCGCGGCAGCAGGTACTGGACCGTGCCGGCCGGCCCGCCATTGACCCTGTGGGTGGGGACCTCCGGCGAAAAGGCGGTGTCCAGCGCATTGGCCCAGGCTTGCGCTGCCGCGTCGTTCGTCGTGCCCGCGGTCCTGAGTTCCAAGAATTCGGGCTGGTATTCGGGACGCAGGCCGAGCGCGGCACGCAAATCGTTGGTTTGCGGACCGGCGCCGTCGGCACCGAAGCCGAACATGTGGATCCAGCGCGAGCCCCACGGCGTCCGGGCGGCCGAATGCTGCGTCGAGGGGGCGGCAACCCAGTTGAGCAGCCGCAACGCCTCCCAGAGATTGGCGCCGCGGCGGTCGAGGAAAAGCGAGGCCAGCCGCTTGTCCACGGCCTCCCTCGCCTGCTCGACCGCAAGGCTCGCAGGCGGCGGCACGACGACGAAGCCTGCCGTGAACGGGTTCTTGAACAGGTCACCGCACGATACCGTCACGCCCTTGTTCTTGGTGTCATCGCAAAGCACGTCGAGCTCGGAGAACACGGTGTGCAGGCGGGCGCCCTGGGCGGCTGAACCTTCGTGCGGATGCGGCGCAATGCCTACCCCGGTGACCAGCACGCGGCGGCCGAACTGCCCCGACGAGAGATGACGCGCGAGATCGAGCGCGATGCCGCTGCCCGTGCCGCCTCCGAGACCGAAGATGATGCACACGATGGAATCCCCACCTGTCGCCTCCACGCTCCTGGCAAACCGCTTGAGCGCCTTGAACATCGGCCGGTCGCCGTCATAGTAGGCGCGGCCGTACGCCGCTTTCGCAACCGCGCGCGGCGTGGACCCGTCTGCATCGCAAATCGGCGTTTCCGGGGACAGCCAAGCGGTCGAGTCCGAATTGGGGTGGTAGAGCGGATATTCGAGCTTCAGGAAATCCACGTAGCGGGCGAGCGAGGATTGCAGCTCGTCCATCGACGGGATGTCGAGCGCCACGGTCTCGACCTGCGCGCGATCCGCCGGCAGCTTTTCGCCGAGCGAGCGCACCGACGCCAGATCTTCATCGCTGATATCGACCGCCAGCGCGGTGAGACGCGACCCCCCTGGGGCCAGCAGGTCCGCGGGAGCATCGCGCAGCACCGACTGGATGACGCAGGCACCGGCGGCGCCGACGCCGACCAGATGTACCCCATAGGGATGCTCGGAGGTTTCCGGAATGCGATGTATGCCACGTTTCAACGCGTCGAGCTTGCGCTGCTGCAACTTAGCTTCCGTTGTTCCGATAGCCGGAAGAGGTCGCCCACGAAGCAAGTCTAAACCTGTATTCGTCGCCATGTAGTTCAGCCTCAAATCATCCCGGGCAAGACCTAAGGGCCAAGCTCGAGCACTGCACGAAAGTTAGGGGAATTGTCTGCTCCAGATGGAGCGTACGATTCCTGCCGCCACAAGCGGCGCTGTTAGTCCTGCCAGCGGATTGCGATGGCTTGCTGGTAGGCGGACACTGCCTAATCTCCAAATTTCCGGCAAAACGAAAAACGCCCCACGCGCTCCGCCCTAAGGGTGAGTGCAGTGAGGCGTTGATGCCAGATTTCTTACAGCGATATCGCTGCCGAAACGCTTACATAAGGGCTTACGTCTGTCAAGCGGCTAACAAGTGCTTCCGCCTTAAGAGTTCAATGAGGCGGCCAAGCCGCTGTCCGGAGCGTGCCAAAATAAAATCTTGCCTACCCCTCAGGATTTCGCCGGCATGGACAACCTAGCCGCGACGGCCTCATCGCGGCCCCCTGAGCTAGCCATGGATGGTCGCCGGGTCTATTCTGAGCGCCAGTCGCTCCACGCGCCGCCCGCCCACGACATGCGACCGCAGGATCTCGGCGACGTCCGCTTCCGTTTCGAACTTGTACCAGGCGCCTTCGGGATAGACGACCATCACAGGCCCGTGCTCGCAAAGGTTCATGCAGCCGGCATGGTTTATTCGGATCCGCTTGATGCCGAGCGTAATGCCCAGCCGGCACATGTAGTCGCAGAGCTGGCGCCCGCGCTTGGCGCCGCAGGAACCGCGCCAATGCGTTTCCGGCCGTTCGTTGACGCAGCAGAACACATGCACGCGATAGACGGGCTCGCTGGTGTGCGGGTCCTCCTCGACCGGTTCTAGAAGCGTGTCACCGTTCATCGCCCTTGACCTAGCCGGCAATGCATTTCTCGAACCCCTTGGCGAACTCGACCCGATCAAGGTTCCTGCCTATAACCACGAACTGCGAGATGCGCGGCTCGTCGTCGTTCCACATGCGGTCGGGCCGCATCGTGGTCAACATGCGCACGCTCTGGAACACAATGCGTTCGCGGAACCCGCGGGCGTTGAAGACGCCTTTTGTGCGCAACAGGTCCTCGCCCCGTGTCAGTGCAATCTCGTTGAGCCAGATCGAGAACCGGTTGAGATCGATCGGACGGCTCTCCTCCAAGATGAACGAGCTGATAGCCTGGTCGTGCTCGTGCTCGTGGTCGTCCAGGAAGCTTGGGTCGACGTCCAGCTTCTGCATCAGGTCGAACGCGCCGACACCGATGATCTTGTCGATGTCGATCTCGGCGTTGGTCGTGTAGTGGATGCGCGCCATGGGGTTCAGCACGCGCACCCTGGCTTCGATCGCCTTCAGCTGCTCGGGCTTGACCAGGTCGACCTTGTTGATGAGGATCACGTCGCTGAAAGCGACCTGCTCGACCGCCTCGGTGCTCTGCTCGAGGTTCATGTTGAAGTTCACCGCATCGACCACCGTCACGAAGGCATCGAGGCGGATGCTGTTTTTCACCTCATCCGCCACGAAGAACGTTGAGGCGACCGGCGCCGGGTCGGCGAGCCCCGTGGTCTCGATCAGGATGCCGTCGAGCGAGTCCGTCCGCTCATGCAGCTTCTGCAGCGTCTCGATGAGGTCGCCGCGCACGGTGCAGCAAAGGCAACCATTGTTGAACTCGATCAGTTCGGCCTGTTCGTCGCGGACGATGAGCTGACCGTCTATGCTGATCTCGCCGAACTCGTTGACGATGACAGCGATGGTCTTGCCATGCTCCTCATGCAGGATATGATTGATGAGGGTCGTCTTTCCAGACCCGAGAAAACCGGTGACCACCGTGGCCGGAATACGCTTGCTTGCTTCACTCGCCGTGGACATGGATCGACTTCCTTTTCAAGCTGGCTGCGCCAGCGATCTTGTTTCCGCGTGGCCTTTCGGCACGGCCCTGTCGGGTTTGATTGCCGGGGCGGCGGGCGCGGCGGGACTTTCCGCCAGCGGCCGGTCGTAGGCCTCCTCCCATTCCGGGCGGTCCCGCACGCCAAGCGACCAGCGCCGCTGCCTCAACGCAATCCTTATGCAGGCCAGTTCGGCGCGGCTCGGCTGGCCGGCATGCCGAAGCACGTTTTGGACGTACTCGGGCGGGCGCCCCCGATCGAGCGCACGCTCTACCGCGCGTTTCAAGCGCACGAGGTCCGGCCTGCCGAAGCGGTCGAGCAGGCGCTGGTACTCGGCGTGGCAGTTCGCAGCCTCATCGGGCTGGGCGTGGCGCGGACTAGGCGGGAAGACATAGCCGAGCGGCACCATCCCTTCGGGAATTGGTGCAGCGTTTGCATGAGTGAGGTCGTTCGACAACAGGCTCGGCAGGATGTGACGCCGCCGGGGCTGGCTCGTCTCAATTCGGCCTATGGCGGTCTCGAACACCCAAACATCGTCCGGATAGTGCGCGGCCAATGAATCAAGGGTTATTTCCCTGACCCGGACGGTTGCGGCCGTCTGGCGCTGCCCGACCCCGGAGGACGGCCGAATAAGGATATCGGCATAGAGTGTGTCGAGGCCGATATCGAAGCAGTCCAGAGGGCGACCGGCTGGATCGATGCCGCCCGTGTCTGGGCCGAGGGGAGTCCATTGCGACCGGCAGGACATGCGCGCATCCTCCTGCGGCAGGCAAAGCGCTACGGCGTGGTTCCATCCTTCCGGATCGGAACTCAGCGTCTCGAAGGCGATTGCCTGCAAACCCTCGCGGCGGTCGAAGGCAATCGACGCGCTGTCCGTCATCGCCACGATGCGATCAACGGTGATGTCGAGGGAAGTCCGGGCTTCACGTGGAAAATGCCCCACGGCGCCGAACGCCCCCAGGCTCATTTCGTAGCGCTGGTCGGCAACGGCCTCGGCCAGCCAGTCGAAGCTTGCGGAAAACGCCGTGGAGCCTGCAACGCCGCCCATCAGTTGTGCCTCCTCGTGCTGGTCAGGACTGGGCGCCGTTTCCGGAGCGCGACCTCAAGCGGCGGATGCCGCTGGTCGCAAGCCCGCCCGCTACCGCCACAGCCGCAAGCCAGCTGCCTGCGGCACCCGGCTTGATCGGCACCACGAAATCGTCCGTGTGGAAGATCTCGGCGCTGTTCTCGCACATGACCAGCAACGGGTTGGCGACACGCTCGGCATCGATGCCACGCAGGATCGCCTGCGCCGACATCTTCCCGGCGGGCATCGTCTCCAGATGCTGAAGGAGGGACCAACTGGCAGCCAGATAGGCATGGGAGCAGGCATTGAAGCTGCTGTCCTCGTTGCTGATCGACCCGGGAACCAGGCCCCAGAGGCAATATGCGTACTGGATCTGCGAATAGTTCAGGAGCCGGCGCAGTCGCTCGTCCGTGTTCGGCTGGCGCTCGGCAAGTGCGATGATGTCGGAATGGTAAGGCGAGACAAACTCCATTTCCGAATGGCTGATGGCCGAGATTTCGAGTCCGACGGCATTTGCGCCCGACGACGGGTGATGCGCCAGCGCTGCGGTGGGCGCTGCGATCCACAGGGCGACGAACAACAGTCCAGCCAGGAGTTGAACCGGCAGCGCGGGGTTCTCGCGCCCAACCATGCGGTTGCGCCGCGGCTGTAGGAGACCGCCGGGGGAGTTACCATGGTTGACCGGAATGCTGGACATTCTGCCTCCAGATCTAGTTAAAAACGAAAACGCCCCACGCGCTCTGCCCGAAGGCGAGTGCAGTGAGGCGCTGGTGCCAGAATTTCTTACAGCGATATCGCTTAAAAAAGCTCGCATAGCGTTGAATATCTGTCAAGCGCCTTGCCGACACTTCGGAAGCCGGGCGATTTTTGCCGTCGCAGCGTTTCTCAGCAGCGATGCCGCCCGCTCCGACGCGACCGGCGTCTTGCCTGCGGATTCTCCGCTGGAGCGATGTCGCGAAACGGCGTCCGTTTACATGTTGGTTGACAGAGAAATTGGTTCTTCATTACGATAATGTGACGGGAAAATCCTTGCGGCAACGGCGCCGAAGCTCTCCCAAGGTCTGCCTTGATGTGCTCGCCGCAGCAGCGGGCGTTCCGTTTGGCCAACCGCAGAGCAAAAAATACAAGAAAAATAGCGTCCTCCCGCATTCGGGAAAACAAACCATGCGAGGCAAAGAAATGGGAGTCCAAAACACACGAACGTCAGAGCCATGGCGGGTCGGCGTGCTGTTCTCGAGGACCGGGTTCATGTCGGTTATCGAGGAGACGCAGCTCAGGGGAACGCTAATCGCCATCGACGAGATCAACGAGAACGATGGCATCAACGGTAGGCCGATCGAGCCAGTGATCTACGATCCCGGATCGGACGTGCGATCCTACGGGCAATACGCCAAACAGCTGATGGTCGAGGACGGGATAAGCACGATTTTCGGCTGCTACACGTCGGCCAGCCGCAAGGCTGTGCTGCCCGTGGTTGAGCGGTTGAACGGCTTGCTGTGGTATCCCACCCTCTACGAGGGGTTCGAATTCTCGCCGAATGTCATCTACAGCGGCGCCACGCCTAACCAGAACTCCGTTCAGCTTTGCAAGCTGCTGATGGAGCATTTCGGTAGCCGGTTCTACTTCGTCGGCTCGGACTACATCTATCCGCGCGAATCGAACCGCGTGATGCGCGAGCTCGTCCGCAACAGCGGCGGGACCGTCGTCGGCGAACGCTATCTCAGGCTGGAAGCGGACCGCACCGAATTCACACCGATCCTGCGCGACATCAAATTGGCGAAGCCGGACGTGATCTTTTCGACCGTGGTGGGTGAATCGACCACCTTCCTCTACCAAGCCTACCATGATCTCGGCCTCAATCCGAAATCGCTGCCGATCGCCAGCCTGACGACCACGGAAGCCGAAATCCGCGCCATGGGCTACGACGTCGGCGAAGGCCACTATACGGCAGCCTCCTATTTCCAATGCGTCGAGACCGAACGGAACAACAGTTTCATAGCCAGGTATCGCGGACGCTACGGCGAGGACGAACCCACTAATGCCTGTCTCGAAGCTGCGTATTTTCAGGTAAATCTGTTCGCCCGTACGCTCGAGGAAACTAATTCGCTCGACACGAAGCTTTTGCGCAGTTCGGTCATGGGCGCGGAGTTCGACGCACCGCAGGGCAGCGTCTCAATCAATCCACTATGGGGCCACGCTGATGTGTGGACGCGGATCGGGCGGGCCAATCGGCAAGGGCAGTTCGATATCGTCTTCCAGTCGCCGTCGAGCGTGTCGGCCGATCCCTACCTGGTCGGCTACGGTCGACGCCTGGAGTATTGTTGAATGAGAGTTGAGACCACTACATATCATACCAGGCAGGAGGAGCGCCCGGGTCACATGTCAACAGCAGAGAATAGTCTACGATCGACGGCTGTCGAGCAGCGCAGGTATGGCAGCCGGCCAGCCGAAATGAATATCGCGGTGATAGCGGAGCGCGATGACCATGGCGAAGCGCTTATTCGGGAGTTGCAGCGGCAGCGCGCCGCCGTGCGGCACTTATGGCCGTTGCCGGGCCAGCTGCCGCTCCAATACGACGCGATTTTCTGCACACTTTCCAGCGACCTGCCCCAGCGCATTCCCTGGGTGCCGGGCGAACCCTCCTCCGCGCTCATTCTCGTGGACGACGGCAAGGAGCCGCTCAACCTGGATCTGATCCACAATTGCGCGGGTCACGGCATGCTGCACTATCCCGCCACATCGCGTATGATCCAATCCGTGCTGATGCTGGCGCGCGAAAGCTTTCAGTACGAGCGCAGACTTCGCGGACGCATCGAGAAGCTCGACGAAAGCCTTCGTACGATGCGGCTCGTCGAGCGTGCGAAGACTCTGCTGGTCAAGCTCAAGAACATCAGCGAGGAAGATGCCTACGGCTTCCTGCGCAAGCAGGCGATGGAGAAGCGCGTGACCATCGGCGCCGTGGCTGCGACGGTGATCGACTCGTACGAACTGCTCAGCTGATCCATCCGGATTTCGGCGGCAACCGGGCGGAACTCCGTTTGCTGCCGAGGATCGCAGTCGGCAGTCTGCGCGTGCCGACAACCGAGGTTGAGGTTTTTGCCTTAGCCCCATGCGGGAACGAAGGCGCGGCATTCCCGTGGCATTGTCGGCGGGGCAAGAAAAGCCGAGTAACTATCTGCGCGACCGTCCGCGTTATTGTTTGACACCCCCCGACATCTCAGTTAGCGTTTGTCGACTGGCGGCAACGGAGCCGCGCACGAAATAACGGTAGTGGAACCTCACGCTATTCGCGCATGCGAGCGTGGGGTTTTTTTGCGAACGACACAGTTCGCTGCGGTGCGAAAGCCCGCGCTGTTAACGGCAATACAGCCTCGAAAACGACCTGCCACCGGGCCGGTCGTTTCGGGGCTTTTTTTTGTTTTGGGAGGAACAAATGAACACAGGACGTCGCCGCATCGCCGAAAGGGTGCTGGACCTCTTCCCCATGCTGAAGGAGTTCCTAAACCGGCGCGGCGGCAACCTCTCGGGCGGCCAGCAGCAGCTCGCCTTCGGCCGCCGCGCCTCGCGCCACTTCGCCATCCTCAACCGGAGCAGCGTCGCTGTTGGCGGTCCGATCCGCCTACTCACCAACGAAATGATCCACCAGCAACTGGTTGTCTAAGCGGACACCAGAAAAACTAAGGAGACTACCACTATGATGCACGGTGATATTTCGAGCAGCCACGACACCGTCGGTGTTGCCGTAGTGAACTACAAGATGCCACGTCTTCACACACGTGAGGAGGTGCTCGCCAATGCGCGCGAGATCGCGAAGATGGTGCAGGGGATGAAGCTTGGCCTGCCGGGTATGGACCTCGTCATCTTCCCCGAATATTCCACCCACGGCATCATGTACGACCAGAAGGAGATGTATGAGACTGCCTCGCAAATCCCAGGCGAGGAAACGGCGATCTTTTCCGAGGCCTGCAAGAAGGCCAAGGTTTGGGGCGTCTTCTCGATAACCGGCGAACGCCACGAGGAGCATCCCAATAAGGCACCCTACAACACCCTCGTCCTCATCAACGACAAGGGTGAGATCGTCCAGAAATACCGCAAGATCATGCCATGGGTGCCTATCGAAGGTTGGTATCCCGGCGACTGCACCTATGTCTCGGAGGGCCCCAAGGGCCTGAAGATGAGCCTGATCATCTGCGATGACGGCAATTATCCCGAGATTTGGCGCGATTGCGCCATGCGCGGGGCGGAACTGATCGTCCGTTGCCAAGGCTATATGTATCCTTCGAAGGAACAGCAGATCCTAATCTCGAGGGCGATGGCTTGGGCCAACAACGTTTATGTCGCCGTCGCCAATGCGACCGGCTTCGACGGCGTTTATTCCTATTTCGGCCACTCCGCCATCATAGGGTTCGACGGCCGTACGCTCGGCGAATGCGGCACGGAGGAGAACGGCATCCAGTACGGGCAGCTCTCGGTGTCGCTGCTGCGCGACGCCCGCCGCAACATGCAGTCGCAGAACCATCTCTTCAAACTGGTGCACCGCGGCTATACTGGCCTGATCAATTCGGGCGACGACGCGCGCGGCCACGCCGTGTGCCCCTACACCTTCTATAAGCAGTGGATTACCGACCCGGAAGGCACACGCGAACGGGTCGAGGCCATGACCCGTCAGACCGTGGGCACGCCGGAGGCGCCGATCGAGGGCATCCCCAACACGCTGGTAACGCACCGCTAGGCGGCCGTCTGGCCAAGGACGCCGCGGCTTTCCATGCGGCTGCGGCGTCCCTAACGACTGTCGATTACCGAGTTTGGAGACTGAAATGGACCAGAAAACGGGATCTTTGGCTGGTCCCGCCGATCGAGCGGATGCGGTCGAGGATTTTCGCATCGCGTCCGAGCCTTACTACCGGCCCGTCCGCAACGAGCTTGCGCAGTTCGAGGCGGCGTTCGACGCGCGCATGCCGGTCATGCTGAAGGGCCCGACGGGCTGCGGCAAGACGCGCTTCGTGGAACACATGGCCTGGCGGCTTGGACGCCCACTGATCACAGTCTCCTGCCACGAGGACATGACCGCCTCCGATCTCGTCGGGCGCTATCTGCTCGACGCCAACGGCACGGTCTGGCACGACGGTCCGCTGACGCTCGCCGTGCGCTCGGGCGCGATCTGCTATCTCGATGAGATCGTCGAGGCGCGCCAGGACACCACCGTCGTCATCCATTCGCTGACCGACGACCGTCGCATCCTGCCGCTGGAGAAGAAAAACGAGGTGCTGCGGGCGCATTCGGATTTCCACCTCGTCATCTCCTACAACCCCGGCTACCAGAGCGTCCTCAAGGACTTGAAGGAATCGACGAAGCAGCGCTTCGCGGCGATCGCGTTCTCCTATCCCGAGGAGACGGTGGAGACCGAGATCGTTGCCGCCGAATCCGGCGTCGACCGGCCGCTGGCCGCGACGCTGGTGCGGATTGCCCACAGGGCGCGGAACCTCAAGGGTCACGGCCTGGAGGAAGGCGCCTCCACGCGCATGCTGATCAATGCCGGATTGCTGGCCAGGCGCGGCATACCGCTCGAGGAAGCCTGCGAGATCGCGCTGGTGCTGCCGATCACCGACGACCAGGACATGCGCGACGCGCTCAAGGCCGCCGTCGCGGCGTGCATCTGACTGTCATGGCGGATCGGACGCAGCACGCGTCGGACCGGCGCGAGGCAGCCCGCAACGCGACTGAGGGCGGCGTGGCACAGGCCTTTCCCGGCGAGTTGCATCAAGCCTGGATACGCGCCTGCCGCCGCCTGTCCGGTGCAGGTTACGGGGAGTCCATCGTTCAGGCCTATATCGACGCATCGCCCGAAATAGCACGGCGGGTCTCGCCGCAGGCGGCCATCGACCTCGCTGGCGTCGTTTCCGGCCTGGCGATCCGCGCCGGCCGCACCGCCGCCGCCCTGTTGCCCGAGACGACGATGGCGGTCGCCGGCAAATTCGACGACAAAGGTATTGCCCGCTGGATGAGGCTGGTCGAATACGCCAACGGTAATGCTCCGGAATCGCTTGCCGCAATATTTCAGCGGACCACGCAGCTTTTGCCGCAGCTCGACCTCGATGGCCTCGAATCCTGGGTCCGCATCGGCATCCGCCTGGCCGAAGGCGATGCCAAGCGGCGCCTGCGGTTCTTCACGCTCGAAGACCCGGCGGGCAGGCGGTGGCTGCAGCGGGCGAGCGGCGAGACCGGCTTCGCCGAGATGGAATCCCGGATCAGACCTTTCCTCACCTCTTTGTGGGGAGATCATCCGCCGCTGCGCGAAACGCCGGTCAACGCACCGGAGCAGGCACGCCGGCGCGCGGGCTTCGACGGCAGTGTGGTGCGCCTGCCGTCCTCCTTTCCCGGCTTTTCTCCGAGCGACTCGGAGACGCTGTATCGGGCCGCGGCCGCGCATATCGCCGCGCATCTGAAATTCTCGCGCGAGCGATTTCCGGTGGGCGGCCTCAAGCCCACGCAGATCGCGCTGGTGTCGCTCATCGAAGATGCCCGCGTCGAGCGCGTTGCCATGCGCGAGCTGCCCGGCCTGGCGCGGCTGTTTCTTCCGTTCCACACCAGTCGGCCTTCCGGCGCCTTGATGGCCCCTGCTCTGCTTGCCCGACTGGCGCGCGCGCTTGCCGACCCCACCTACGAGGATCCCGATTCCTGGGTTCAGAAGGGCCGCAACCTGTTCGCCGCCGCCGAGGGCGAGTGGCACGACCAGAAGATCAGCCGCCGCATCGGCGACCTGCTTGGCAACGACCTCGGCCAGATGCGCATCCGGTTCGATCCCAAGACCTATGTCGTGCAGCCCCCCTATCGCGACGACAACATGGGCCTCTGGGATTTCGGCGACGACGGCCAGCAGGGCGAGGATGCAGAACAGGTCATTTCGACCGCGCGCATCCGCCAGGAAGAGAACGGCGACAGTCCGGACCGGGTGGAGCCGGAGGAGAAGCCGGATGCGGCCGCCGGAAGCGTGGGCATCGACGAGCACGCCGCCAACGGTGTACTGGTCGCTCGCTACCCTGAGTTCGACTATGTCACCGGGCGCGAGCAGCCCGGCTGGACATCGGTCAAGGAATATACGGCAAGGCTCGGGTCCGCCGACCAAATTGGCCGCCTGCGCGAACAGCGCGCCGATCTCGCCGACCGGCTGACCGCGCTCATCCGCTCCGCCCGCGTCAGCCGCGCCGAACGGTTGCGCCGCCAGCCCGAAGGCGAATTCCTGAATATGGACGCCTGTATCGACGCCGTCATTTCCCAGCGCATGGGGGAGCTGCCGAGCCCGCACATCCATGGCCGCTACGAACGCCGCAGCCGCGACCTTTCCGTGCTGCTCCTGCTCGACACCTCGCAATCCACCAGCGAACGCATCCGCGACGGCCGGCAGACGGTGCTCGATGTCGAACGGAAGGCGGCGGCGCTCTTGTCGCAGGCGATGTCCAGCCTCGGCGACCCGTTCGCGCTGGCGGCCTTCTGTTCGGACCGCCGCGAGGATGTGCGCTACACCCGCATCAAGGATTTCGGCCAACCCTATGACGAGCTCGTGGAGGCGCGTCTGGTCGGCCTGCAGAGCGGCTTCTCGACCCGGCTCGGCGCGGCCATCCGCCATGCCGGCGCCGATCTGGCCGGCCAGCGCAGCTACCGCCGCCTGTTGCTGGTGGTGACCGACGGGGAGCCTTCGGACATTGACGTCGAGGATCGCCGCTACCTGGTCGAAGACGCGCATCGGGCCGTGCAGGGCCTGAACAAGCTTGGCATCAACACCTTCTGCGTCGGTCTCGATTCCAGCGCCGATTCCTATCTTGGCCGTATCGTCGGCCAGAGGAACGCTATCAGTATCGCAACAGTAGAGCGGCTGACCGACCTCTTGCCGAAGCTTTATCTTATGCTCGGCCGCTGTTGACAGCAGGCGGCTCTACCGTACTATCGAAGGGAAGAAAATGTCCGATACCCATGTCCACCGCGTTCAACCAGCGTGGAAGAAGAACGCGCTGCTCGACAACGAGACCTACCTGAAATGGTATGCCGACAGCATCAAGAATGCGGACAAGTTCTGGGGCAAGCACGGCAAGCGCATCGACTGGTTCAAGCCCTACACCAAGGTCAAGAATACGAGCTTCACCGGCAAGGTCTCGATCAAGTGGTTCGAGGACGGCCAGACCAACGTCTCGTACAATTGCATCGACCGCCACCTGAAGAAGCGCGGCGACCAGACGGCGATCATCTGGGAAGGCGACAATCCTTACGACGACAAGAAGATCACCTATAACGAGTTGCACGAGCATGTCTGCCGCCTCGCCAACGTGATGAAGAAGCGCGGCGTCAGACGACGTGACCGCGTCACCATCTACATGCCGATGATCCCCGAAGCGGCCTATGCGATGCTGGCCTGCACGCGGATCGGCGCCATCCATTCGGTGGTCTTCGGCGGCTTCTCGCCGGATGCGCTGGCCGGCCGCATCGTCGATTGCGAATCGACCTTCGTCATCACCGCCGACGAGGGTCTGCGGGGCGGAAAGCCCATTCCCCTCAAGGAGAACACCGACAAGGCCGTCGATATCGCCGCCCGCCAGCACATGATGGTCAAGAACGTGCTCGTGGTGCGCCGCACCGGCGGCAAGATCGGCTGGGCCAACGGCCGCGACCTCTGGTATCACGACGAAATCGCCTCGGTGAAACCCGACTGCAAGCCGGAGAAGATGAAGGCGGAAGACCCGCTTTTCATCCTCTATACCTCCGGCTCGACCGGCAAGCCGAAGGGCGTTCTGCACACCACCGGCGGCTATCTCGTCTACGTCTCGATGACCCACCAGTACGTCTTCGACTACCATGACGGCGACATCTACTGGTGCACCGCCGATGTCGGCTGGGTGACCGGCCACAGCTACATCCTCTACGGACCGCTCGCCAATGGCGCGACCACGCTGATGTTCGAGGGCGTGCCGAACTATCCCTCCCAGTCGCGCTTCTGGGAGGTCATCGACAAGTACAAGGTCAACATCTTCTACACCGCGCCGACCGCGCTCCGCGCCCTGATGGGCGCCGGCGACAGCCATGTGAAAAAGACGTCGCGCGCAACCCTGCGCGTTCTCGGTTCGGTCGGCGAGCCCATCAATCCAGAAGCGTGGGAGTGGTATTTCAACGTCGTCGGCAACGGCAAGGTGCCGATCGTCGACACCTGGTGGCAGACCGAGACCGGCGGCATCCTGATCACCCCGCTTCCCGGTGCGACCGACCTCAAGGCGGGTTCGGCAACGCGGCCCTTCTTCGGCGTCCAGCCGCAACTGGTCGATGGCGAAGGCGCCGTGCTCGAGGGCGCGGCCAGCGGCAACCTCTGCATAACCGACTCATGGCCGGGCCAGATGCGCACGGTCTATGGCGACCACGAGCGCTTCATCCAGACCTATTTCTCGACCTACCAGGGAAAATACTTCACCGGCGACGGCTGCCGCCGCGACGAGGACGGCTACTACTGGATCACCGGCCGCGTCGACGACGTGATCAACGTTTCGGGCCACCGCATGGGCACGGCCGAGGTGGAGTCGGCGCTGGTCAGCCACCCCAAGGTCTCGGAGGCCGCCGTCGTCGGCTATCCGCACGACATCAAGGGCCAGGGCATCTATTGCTACGTCACGCTGATGGCGGGCGAGCAGGGTTCGGACGATTTGCGCAAGGAACTCGTCGCCCATGTCCGCAAGGAGATCGGCGCCCTCGCCTCGCCAGACAAGCTGCAATTCGCCCCCGGCCTGCCGAAGACCCGCTCCGGCAAGATCATGCGCCGTATCCTGAGAAAAATCGCCGAGGACGACTTTTCCGCGCTCGGGGACATTTCGACGCTAGCAGACCCTGCTGTCGTCGACAATCTGATCGCCAACCACCAGAACATGAACGGCTGAGAAGGCCGTCCCCCATGGAACCTGTTACATCAGTGGCGAGACGAAAACTGCTGACTACCAACTTCTTGTCTCCCGGCGAATGCACCACTTTCCTTGCCGGCGCCGGTTCGAAACCGACTCTTCAATCTATTGGAAATCCATCGTTTTCGCTTGTCCGCATGCAGCCTTCAAATCGACGGCAAATTCCGTCTTTCGTTGCCTCCGCTACGCTACCGTCTCTGATTTATTGGCAGGATAGATCGACGGCGCGCCTGTGCGCCTTTGCTGCGCCGCGGTTGCCATGGGGGACACGGCCATACTGTTTGAAGCGATGATGACCAAGGGATGCGCAAGCGACGCGTGTCACTGCATGGAGCTTGCCGGCCCGGGCGCGCCTGTCCATCCACGGTGCTTCGAACAGATATGGCTGTTCGAAGGCGCGGGGTCCGAGGCACTCTGCGTGGTTGCCAAGGAATTGATCCGCAAGAGGCTTGCCGCTGGCGAAGATTTGTTTCGTCAGGGCGATAGCGCCGACAGCGTCTATTTGATCAAGATGGGTTCCGTGAAGCTTTGGAAGATCACGGAGGACGGGCGCAGTGTCACGCTGGATATCCGCAAGGCTGGCGATCTGCTTGGTGAAAGTGTGCTGTTGGTTCGCGCCGTTCGCTTCACAGACGATTCCGGCCACCGTCAGCGAGGCGCCGTATATTCTCGATGGCCTCCTGATGAACGAGGTTGGCCGTCAGGTTCGCGAGCAGTATGCCGACACGGCCGGCTTCACCGATCATCTGTTCGGGACCAGCGCCATGCTCGGTTACCGGCTCGTCCTGCGCATCCGAGACCTGCCATCGAAGCGGCTGTACGTGTTCAATCCCGATGCGACACCCAAAGAGTTGCGCAAGTTGGTAGGCGGCAAAATCCGCGAGGAACTGGTCGTTGCGAACTGGCCTGATCTTTTCCGCTGCGCCGCCACTATGGCCGCCGGCAAGATCAGACCCAGCCAGCTCCTGCGCAAGCTCGCTTCCTACCCGCGCCAAAACGATCTCGCGGTCGCGCTGCGCGAGGTCGGCCGTATCGAACGCACACTCTTCATTATAGAGTGGATCCTCGACACGGACATGCAGCGGCGCGCCCAGATCGGGCTCAACAAGGGTGAAGCCCACCATGCCCTCAAGAATTGCGCTCCGTATCGGTCGCCAGGGTGAAATCCGCGATCGCACGACAGAGGGACAACATTACCGGATTGCCGGCCTCAATCTTCTGACCGCGATCATCATCTACTGGAATACCGTCCATCTCGGCCATGCCGTCGCACAGCGGCGGGACGAAGGGCTCGACGTGCCGCCCGAGCTGCTGGCCCACATATCCCCACTGGGCTGGGCGCATATCCTGCTGACTGGCGAGTATCTCTGGCCCAAAGAAAAGAATGCTTAGGGTGTCATTTCGCCCCCAGCCGGAACCGACCCCTATCTCCCGCCAGCAGCTTCTCCTTCGACAGCAGCCCGGCATCATCAAGCGCCTCAAAATCCGGCAAGTCGCGCAGCGTGTCGAACCCGAACTCCAGCAGGAACTCTTTCGTCGTGACATAGGTGTAGGGCGCGCCCGGTGTCGGGCTACGCGGACCGGAAACTATCAGGCCGGCACCGCGCAGATGACCAATAAAATCGCGACTGATCTCCTTGCCGAAAAACGAAGACAGTTCGGCGCGGGTGATCGGCTGGAAGTAGGCGATGCACATCAGCACCAGCACTTCGGATTGCGTGAGGTCCACGGCCTTCTGACTTCCACCGACGGCGGCGCGGATCGCGTCGGCATATGGCGGTCGGGTCAGGTGCTTCCAGCCGCCGGCAACGGAGACCAGGTCATAAGGCCGGCCGCGAAGCTCCTCGCGAATATCATCGATCAAAAGATCGATGCTGCAGCTTTTGCCGACAATGCGTGCCAGCGTCTCGCGGCCAACGGGCTCGCTGGCGGCAAAGATCGTTGCTTCGACGCGGTTCATCCACTCGCGCCAGCGTGCCTCCGGCGGCAAATGATCCAATTCACGATCGAACAGTGCATCCCCGTCGTCCCGGCCTCGTCGTTTGCGCGTCGTCTCCGCCATGGTCGTCAGAGCCCGTAAATGCGGAAGGTCGTCCGCCCAGAGAGTTCGCGCACAGCGCCGAGCTCAACCAGCCGGTCGAACAGGCGGCGCAATCCGCGATCGCTCATGCCGGAGATTTTTTCGGAGGCGACGATCGCGTCCTCGGACAGCAGTTTGTCGACAACGGTGTCTGCCGCCTTGGCCCGGAGTTTCGGCGCAACGGCAAGCAGCCGGTCCGCGCGGCGCCCGAATTCGGCCGATAGATCGATCGCGCGCAGTGCGGCCCGCGCCTGGGCGGCGAGCAGACTTTTGGCCCGCTCGGGAATTGTCTCGATGCTTGTCGCCACAAAACTGGCTGCCGATCGAGGCGAGCGCGCGCTTATACCCAAGGCTGCTTCGGCGCCGAGCAGCGGCAGCGTATGTGGCCAACCCAGCCGTTGCGCCAGCAGGGCATCGGCGAGCCAGGCTCCGACGGCGCGCGCAAAGCCGTGGCGTTCTGCGGCCATGAATGTACCGGTCAGCGTTGCGACCATGCCAGCGCCGGTCGCCAGTTGCCGGAGATCATCCGCCAGATCGCTGACCACCTCGTCATCCGGAGCGTAGCCGAACTCCTCCAACACCGCTGCGAGGTTTTTCAACGTCAACAATTCCTCCGCCGGCCTCGATGCCAGCCGGCGCCAGGCGAGCAGCAAAATCCCGGCGGGGCCGACTGACAAAAACTCGCCCGGGCGCGTGAGCAGCACGGCATCGCGCAGCGCCGCCTCATCCTCGACGCGGCCCACCTGCTTCGCCGTTACCGCGGCCGCCGCAAGCGCCAGCCGCTGTCGCCAGGCGCCGGCCCAGCGCTCCTGCCGGCGGACTATTGCATCGAGCGCGCCGATGGCGGCACCCGCGGAGAGCGCGAGGTCCTCAAGGTCCTTTCCCGCAAGGCTTCGCGCATCCGGTACGGCTCGGCGCAGCCAGGCCGGCACGGTTGCCAACGGCGAGGTCGAAGGGGCACCGGCAAGCGTGGTGTGGTGGCGCGGAAAGGGTTTGGGGCGATGAATCATCGAAAGCACGATGATTCATCGCGGCGCTTTCTGCAAGTCTTTCTGGCACAAACCGCCGCGCCTGTCGTACAAATAAAACGACTGATAATGTTGCATTATCGGTCGTTTTCTTCTTTATATAGTGAATGTCGCATGTCGCTCGGCCGAGATCGCTGGATTGGCTCGAAACCACGCGGTTTTTCGGCCTCGCTCACCCCAGATTGATGGATTTCTCGCCCTTATTGAGTGGACCGTGCGTCCTAGATCAGTGGATTCTTGGCCCTCCTGGGCCGTCAGGGCCCACGCCAGCCGCCGGATTGAGCCCCGCACGCGTGTTTCTGGCCTCGTTCGGTCGCTAGACCTCTGTAATCGCCTGATTTCCCTTCAGAAGCCCGTAGACGGCTCTTCTGCCTCTCGCCGGCTGGGAGGGCCATCAGAAGCGCGCGATCGGGCTCTATGGCCTTCTGACGGACTCGATAAAACCAATATGTGGATATTGTACAAAAGGGCCTGAATCACCCCTGAAAAGCCCATGGCCACCGCTTACGCCTCCCCTGCCCCACCGATCCGTCGCCTGATCGGCTATGCCCGCGTCTCGACCGAGGAGCAGGCGACGGACGCCCAGGTCGACGAACTGCGGGCCGCCGGCTGCCAGATCCTGCATCAGGAGCACGGATCCGGCGCTTCACGGGCCCGGCCAGAGCTGGCCCGCCTGATGCGCGAGATCGGCGCCGGTGATGTCCTGGTGGTGGTGCGGCTCGACCGCCTGGCGCGCTCGGTGAGCCACCTGCTTGCCGTGATCGAGGACCTTGAGCAGCGCGGGGCGCATTTCCGGTCGCTGCGCGACCCGATCGACACCTCGACGCCGCAGGGCATGTTCTCCCTGCAGGTCCTGGGCGCCGTGGCCCAGCTCGAGCGGGCGCTGATCGCGGAGCGCACCAAGGCCGGTATGCGTGCGGCCAAGGCACGGGGCAAGTTGGCGGGCAATCCGGGCCTGCGCGAGCGGCGGCCGGAGGCGATCCGGGCTGCATCGCAGGCGCGCCAGAAGGTCTATGTCGGCGATCTCATCGCTTCGGCCTCGACCTGGTTGCCGACCGTGCAACGGATGCGGCCCCAACACAGCTGGGACGACGTCGTGCGGGTGCTGAACCACAAGGGCCAGCATTGGACGGTCGAAAAGCTGCGCCGGGCGGTTCACCGGCTGGTCCGCGAGAGGATGGCGGCGGCGGACTTGATCAAACGATCGCCGCGGCGGCCTCCGGAAGATCGGCTGATGACGCTCGTCGCCGGCATCGCCATCGCCGATCCGTGTCACACTCGATATCGCCGCCCAGACGTCCGAAAATCGCGCTCCGGAAGCCCTCCGTGCCGCCTGAAACCCGCTTTCCGGCGTCGATCTTTCCGCGCCCGAAACGCCGGCGCCCAGCCTTGACCTCAACGACAACGGCCCTTAGAAAGATAGCTAGACAGTCTAGCTAAAAGATAGCTAGACTGTCTAGCTAGGAGTGTGCAAACATGGAATGGCCCCTGCAGGACGCCAAAAACCAGTTTTCCAAGGTGGTGCAGAAGGCCCGCCTCGAAGGCCCACAGGTCGTGACCCTGCGGGGGATGCGGGCCGCCGTGGTGCTGTCGGCCGCCGATTACGATGCGCTCCGGTCCGGCCGGCCGACCTTGGTCGACGACCTGCTGGCCGGGCCGGGCTGGGATGACGACCTGGCCGAGACTGTGACGCAGCGTGCCAAGACCCCCAGCCGCGACGCGGCCTTCTGATGTATCTCGTCGACACCAATGTGGTTTCCGAGGCCCGGCGCGGCTCGGCGCAGGCCACCGGCTGGCTGCGCTCGGTCGAGCCGGCCAGCGTTCACCTGAGCACCCTCACCCTCGGCGAGATCATGCGCGGCATTGCGCTCAAGCAGAAATCGGACCCGAAGGCGGCCGCCCATCTGGCCGAATGGTTGCGCAAGCTGCGCCACGACCACGCCGACCGCATCCTGGCAGTGACCGATCAGATTTCCGTCGAGTGGGGTCGCATCGCCGCGATCCGGCCGCGCGGCGACATCGATGGGCTGATCGCCGCCACCGCGATCGTCCACGACCTCATCCTGGTCACCCGCAATGTGGGGGATTTCGAGGATACGGGCGCCACGGTGATCAATCCCTGGGAGGCGTCGGCATGAGCCGCCCTCCAGCGACCGCTCCGGAACCGCTCGCGGCCGCCCCGTCTCATGTCCTTGAGACGGAGATCGACACAGATCCTGCGGCATCCCTCCCCTCCCCTCTCCCGCCAGCAGAAACCGGCCTGCCCGCGCATCTGGAGCGGCTCGCCGAGCGCGCCCGCGACTATGTTGAGGCGGCGAGCTCGGCCAATACGCGCCGGGCCTATGCCTCCGACTGGAAGCATTTTTCCGCCTGGTGCCGGCGCCAGGGGCTCGAGGTGCTGCCGCCGTCCCCGCAGACGGTCGGACTTTACATCACCGCCTGCGCCTCGGGCGCCGCAACGGCCGATCGCCAGGCGAATGCGGTCGCGACGATCGAGCGCCGGCTTTCGGCGCTGACCTGGAATTATGCGCAGCGCGGAACGCCGCTCGACCGCACGGACCGGCATATTGCGACCGTGCTCGCCGGCATCCGCAACACCCATGGCGCCCCGCCCCGGCAGAAGGAAGCGGTGCTGCCGGAAGACGTCATCGCCATGCTCGAAACGCTCAATCGCGGCACGCTGCGGGGCCTAAGGGATCGGGCCATGCTGCTGCTTGGCTTCGCCGGCGGCCTGCGGCGCTCGGAAATCGTCGGCCTGGATTGTGGCCGCGACCAGACCGAGGACGGCCGCGGCTGGGTCGAGATCCTCGACAAGGGCATGGTCGTCACCCTGCGGGGCAAAACCGGCTGGCGCGAGATCGAGATCGGCCGCGGCTCGTCCGACGCGACCTGCCCGATCGTCGCCCTGCAGACCTGGCTGAAGCTCGCCCGCATCGGCCATGGGCCGCTGTTTCGCCGGGTCCGCGGTCAAGGCAAGGACGTCGGGCCGGACCGTCTGGCCGACCAGCAGGTCGCCCGGCTGGTCAAACGCGCGGCGCTCGTCGCCGGCGTCCGCGCCGACTTACCCGAAGGCGAACGGAAGGAAAAATTCGCCGGACATTCGCTGCGCGCCGGCCTCGCCTCCTCGGCCGAAGTGGACGAGCGCTATGTCCAGAAGCAGCTCGGGCACGCCAGCGCGGAGCAGACCCGCCGCTACCAGCGGCGGCGCGACCGCTTCCGCGTCAATCTCACCAAGGCCGCGGGCCTATGAGCGCTGAAACAGCCACCTCCTCGAGTTCGAAAGCGTGACCGGCTGATAGTGCTCACGTCGTGCGCGGCACGCTTTGGTGCGGCGTGCTCGTTTCGACCTCACCGCGGGCGATCGCCACGAAGCGCCGCTTCACCTCGGTAAACAGCTTTGGCGGCAGCGCGCCGTAATAGCCGCTATCGCTGTCGATCGGCCGCAGGTCCGGCCCCGGCCAGGTGAAGCGGTTGCTCTCGATCAATACAATCCAGGAGCGCTCGTCATCGAGCCGGAGCCGCGCCTTCACCGCAGCCGGAACCTCGATCGCATCGGCTGGATTCGCCGGAGGGGTGTGGGTAATCGGCAGCACGCGGACGATGGACGTGCCCTCTTCGTCAGTCGCGACGATCGCCAGCACAAGGCAAGGCCGGTCCTTGTCGCCCTCCTCTCGCCCTTCGCGGTGTTGCCAGTCCCACAGATAGGCGTAGCGAAAAATCCAGCCGACCCGAATCTCAGTCGGCAGCATGTCTTGTGTCGAGCTCGGAGTTGAGGTGCTCGGAACCTGGTGCCATCTCCGAGGCCTCGACCGCGGCGATGTCCGCCTCGTTCAGATCGACGGTGCGCTGCACACGGCGCTCACGCTTCGACAGCCGCACGAAGTCCTCGTAGGCCATCAGCACGGTGCGCGGGCGGCCATTTTTGGTGATGATCACTGGCTCGCGCACGGCAGCGTCCTGATAGGCACCAAAGTTCTTCGATATTTCGGCGGCTGTGACGGTCGAACTCATCGTTCAATTCTCCTAACTTCCGTAATATACGGAAATCCCGGCAATCCCGCAAGCCCCGGGCAACGGCGGCATCTGGCCCGCCGCGTTGATGTCTTGGACCGATCAAAGCTTGAACCCTGCGTGCGGACGCCGCTCTCCCCGGATGATAGCTTCAAGATCAATGTCGGGATCGCAACTCGCCTTTAGGCGGGCGTAGAAGACCGCTGGCGGTTCGCGGGCGGACGTACGCTCCTCGTAGGCTTCGAGGGCCCGCTCGACCATGTCAGCGATCGAACGGTTCTCCCGTTGCGCCAGACGACGGGCAAGATCTCGCGCCTTCGCGCTTCGGATTGAGAGCAGGGGCTGGGGCATATCGGATCTCCACCTTTCGGGTCGCGTCATTTGGGCCGTTTGGTATACGGAAATCCGACAAGCTGGTCAGGCTTACGAATTCAGCCCCTGGCGCCGTGAGAGTTCAGGCGAAGCGCGCATATTCCTCATCACCTCGCCCATCGCCATTCGAAGCTCGTCCTGGGCGTCATTCAGTCCGACATGGCCGGTATAGGCCGCGAGTGCCGCGAATTTCAGTGTCGCTAACATGGCGGCTTCGCTGCCCAGCTCCCGCGAGACCTGATTCGCCGGATGCTTCTCCAGCACGGAAAGTGCCGACTGGCTGATCGTTTGCCCGATCTCGTCGATAAGATCGTCGAACGCAGCAAGCTCAAGATCGTCTTCCGAACCCGAGCCGGGCGGTCGCTGAGGCTGCGCAGCTCCTCAGCCCGTTCGAGGGCCGCCGCGATCACGCCGCCGACGGATGCCGTATCTCCAGCCAAATCACCCTCCCCGATCTCTGCCCGAAAATCGTAACCGAGTCGTCTCCAGCGACGGAGTCATTCCTGGCGCGGTTTCGGGTCATTTCGGCCGCCTGGCCAGTGAGGCGCGTAATTCGGCGCTGGCCTGGTAGGCACCGGTTTGCGCGGGTTTCCCCGGCTCGAATTTGGCGGGACCGCCCCCGGGCGGCGGGATTGGCTTCGACCCGTCAAGCTTGGCGCGCAGCAAGGCCATGATCATCGGCCAGACGGAGAATTTCCCGTCCTTGGCGCGGTCGGTTAGACTGCGCAGATAGCCGCCGGCGCTGCTGATCTGGTCCGTTTTCTGGTGGATCGCGGCCAGCGTGATCGCGGCCTGCTGGTCGCCGAGCACCTCCCTGGCCTCGCGCCACGCGCTCGGGCTGATCCCCAACAGCGGCCGGGCAAGCTCGGCGGCGGCCAGCATATCCCTCCAGTGCCGGATTTCGCCGCCTTTGATCAGCCAGCGCATATTCGGGCAGGCGTCCAGCACGATTCCCAAGGGGAGCTCACGCTTCGGCAGGCTCCGCAGGTTGTGGTTCGCTGCGGCGTTGCCGCCCGCTTCATTTTCTTTTGCCAGGCCGCTTTCAGATTCAAATGGAAGATCTGGGTTTGAATTCTGTATGTGGCAACCGGAATGGGACTCATTGGCGTCCGGATTCTGTGTTTTCGCGAACGTCTCCAACAGCTCACGGATCTGGCACCAGAGCGTTTCCATCTCTCCACCAATGCTTTCCAAGACCTGCCGTGGTGCGGTCCGAGGAATCCGCCCTGCGATCTCCTGGTAAGCCTGCTGAAACCGCCTCCAGTTTCCCGGCACGCCCTCCTCAACCCCGGCCTCTATCATCTTCACGATGTCCCGGCGCAGGAGGGTGAGGCGCTCCTTGGCAACGCGGAATGCCTTCTTCTCGGCCTGCACGGCTTCCGCGAGCGTCTTGTACTCCTCGGCGCGAGCCACCATCGGAGCCAGGTCAAAGCCGTAGGCTTGCTCGATCTCTCCAGCCCGCCCTTTGCGCGCATAGCGCTTGCCGTTCGGGCTGTCCCTGCGAATGATCAGACCGCAGTCGACCAGGACGGCGAGATGCCGGCGCAGTGTCGTCGGCGGCATCCCGTTGGCCCGCGCCATCAGCTGCTCGTTGGAGGGCCAGACAATCAACTCGCTGTCGGCCTCGAGCGCGATCTCAGGATGGAATGACAACAGCGCGTGCAGGATCATCAGCGCACGGTCGGTCGCGCCGAGAACCTGGCGCGCCTCCTTGATGTGCTGAAAGACGTGCCATTTGTGAACAATGGCGGTCTCTGGCTTTGCCTTCGCGGCCAGCTGGCTTGAAATCATGCCAAGCGTCATCGGCCGCCGCCCAAAGGGCGTCGTTGCTATGGATTGCGTCATGGTTGTGTCTTTCAGCTTTTAGGCAAAGCGAAAGCGCTCACCAAAACGGTGTCCAATGCCTCGAGGAGGCTCTTGACTGTGATTCGCGGAAGTGAGATTCTCGTTGTCGCCAAACATACGAGAGGGGCTTCCGGGACACTGTTTCGGGGGCCTTTCTTTTTACCGCATGCTACCTCTGTGTTTGTTGCGCCATCGCCCGGCTTCGGCCGAGGCCTCCGCCCTTCCCGCCACCCAACCAAACCTTGTCAGCTGACAAGGTTTGGCCGCGCGCCGAAAATCACTCAATGCCCTCCCGGGCAAAAAATCTTTCCACTAGACCCGGCAGTTCTTCCTCGAGGAAGACGCCGAACTCCGACGCGTGCTTGTCGGAGACGGTCAGTTTGATATCGCCCTTTGAGAATGTCGCCTTGCCCAAGACCCTTCCTGCGGGGCTCCGCAGCTCAATCTCGTTATGAGATCGCGCCGGCGGCTGCCTTACAGCGGCAAAGACGAGCCTGAACCGATCGTCAGACGGCAGCGTCGAAACCTTGTCAGCTGACAAGGTTTTGCGCGCCCGATCCAACGCGGCCGCGTCTTCTCCGATCGCAGCCGCGAGCGCGACCCAGCGGGGCCGGCCCGCCTTCGGCGCCCGGCCAATCGCCTCGATCACCTCGACTGGGACGGCTCGGAAGACCGCCCTGAGGCGAGCGAGCTCCGGATCGTCGATCGAAAGAGCGGCTCGGATGTCGCGGGGCTTGATCCCGGCCTGATCCATTCGCCAAGTGAAAAGCGCGCGCTCTATCCAACTCAGATCTTGACGCGCCGCGTTCTCGATACCCTGCGCGACGACAAGCTCGCTATCCGAGAGCGCGACAACCGTGGCTTTGACTTTGACGCCGAGATCCAAGGCCGCCCGCCAGCGCCGATGGCCGTAGACGACTTGGTACCGGCCGCTGACAGTAGGATGCCGCCGGACCTGGATCGGCACCTTCTGGCCTTCCTCAGCGATGAGTTTCTTGAGCGCCTCGAAATCAACCTGGCTGTCGTCAGGCAGCCGGTCCGGGAAGGGCGATGGATCGATAGAGGAGGGGTCAAGCTCCGAGCCGCCGCCGGCGTCGACCAGCGCCTGGAGCCGGTCACGCTCTCCTCTCAGCTCGGCCAATGAACGCTGTGTTGCTCCGATCACCCCGGCTCCGACACGGGCCGGAGGCTGGATCGGCGCATCCGCGCGGGGCGAAGGTGAGGGACCGCGTGGCGCCGTCTCGGGCTCGGAGAACGAGCCGAAGTTGGCAAGGATCGATCGACCTGAAGGACGTTTGTTGGTCATGCGCGCCCCCAAGCCTGAGCGATCAGTGCGAGGATCTGATCATTGACCGCGTCAATGGATTCCCGTGCGCGCTTGGTGGTCGCGGCCGAGATGTTGCCCGGCTCCAGCTCATACAGTGTGCGCTTCGCCAGACCGGCGGTCTCGATTGCTGAGCTTGCGATAGCTGTCGCAGTCAACACATCTTCAGTGAACAGATGCCGCAGCATGGTCACGACCCGGACCTGAGACTGGTCGAAGGGATCGTGCCGAGTCACGACATAACGAAGGAAGTCCTGCTTCATCGTCGCGCCGGCGTCGCGGATGACTGAGATCAGATCGCCCATCATCAGCAGAAACTGGCTCATCGACATGACGTCCAGCATCGCAGGGTGGACTGTCACAAGAAGCCCGGTCGCCGCATAGATGGCACCGAGCGTCAGGAAGCCGAGCGAAGGTGGCGTGTCGAGGATGACGACGTCGTAGACGTCCTCGACGTCCGTCAATGCGAGGCGCAAGCGCTCGAAAAAGATGCTTTCGGGAGCCGCCTGCCGCTTCGCCAAGTGCCGCGGCGTCTCGTGTTCATACTCCATGACCTCGATGTTTCCCGGGATAAGGTCTATGCCCGTGAAATAGGTCGGCCGGATGATGTCAGCGATCGGTCGGCGTTCATCATCGTAGCGCAGGGCCGCGTAGATGGTCTCGTTCCGCTGGACATCGATTTCCGGCTGCGCACCGAACATCGCCGACAAGGAGGCTTGCGGATCCAAATCAATCGCCAAAACGCGATACCCGCAGAGGGCCAGATAGTGGGCAAGGTGCGCGCTCGTTGTCGTCTTGGCACTCCCACCCTTGAAGTTCGCGACCGCCAGAACCTGCAGGTGTTCGCCGTCCCTACGATGAGGCAAGAACCTCAAAGCGTCCGCGGGTCGTTGAGAGGCAAATAGCTCGCGAAGCTCGTTGATCTGCGCGAGGGTATAGGCGCGGTGATTGTTCTCCAGCCGGGCGGGGAGGGGGCCTTTCCCTTCGTTCGACAGCAACTTGAGGGTTGATTCCGGGATCGAGGTCAGCTTCGAGACCTCATGGATCATAAAATGCCGTAAGCTTTTCTGAGCGTCCGGGGGATACATCTGCTGACGCCTGGCCTGCAGATGTTCAGAAAGCATTCCCGCGTGACGGATGATCCTGTCGGCCGGATCCTCGATTTGGATACTGGTCTGGGCCTGCGCAGTCATTGCCGATTCATTCCTTTGTTGTCGGCCAGTAGGCGGTTTGTCGCCCTTTGCCCGCTAAAACTAGGTCACGATTCTCGGCGTTCGTCCAGTCCTTTAAGGTTAACAGATACTTAACGGCGCCTTCGCATCGCGCCGCTCAAGCCGCTGATTCGTTGGAATTCGCTCAATGTTATCGCGGGCTTATCTTTCGAGTCCAAAACGCAGCGGTGACGTTTCGCCTCCCGTTAATCTTCCAGTCGAGGCGTACTCTCAGCTGCCGGATTTCGATCACTGACAGACCCAGAATCGACGCCCAAGACGCGACTCACCGCGACTCGGGCTTCACTGGCCCCCCGTTAATTCAACAGAGCGTACAAGCCGTCGCTCCATGCTGACTTGCCTCCGTTCACCTTGGACGCGATGGAGGATTCGGCGAATGCGGGCAATTGCGATTGATCTCAACGAACGCGGCGGATTGGGGTCTCTGGTCGATGAGATGCATCAGTTGCGCTCCCGGGTGTTCGCCGGCCGGCTCGGTTCGCGGGTCAAGATCCGCGAGCGCGATGAATACGACGCGCTCGACCCCACCTACATCCTGGCCCTGACGGACCGCGGCGACGTCGCTGGCTGTGCCCGTCTGACGGGCCCAACCATGTTGTCGCAGACCTTCCCGCAGCTGCTCCCGGGTGGCCGGCTACGGGGCAAATCTACCATGGTCGAGGGTCCGCGCTTTTGTGTCGACTCGCGAGGCGAAAGGAGGGGAGGCCGGTTCCTGCACGAGGCCACGCTGACGATGTTCGCGGGGATCATCGAGTGGTCGATGTTGCACGGCTTCGACGAAGTCGCCACGGCGACAGATCTGCGGGTCGAACGCATCCTGCAACGGGCGGGCTGGCCGATGAGGCGCCTTGGCGGCGTGGAGCGCATCGGCAAGACCATGAGCGTCGCTGGCATCCTGCCGGCCGACCAGGCGAGCTTCGAGCGGGTCCGCCCGCCTGGCTATCGATCCGACCTGCGCCGCCTTCAGCGCGTCGCTGCGTGAGCGAGGCAGCGATTGCCATGGCCGAACTTCGTTCGCATCCGCGGCTTGTCCGCAAACTCCAGGACGCCCTCGGCGACCAGATCTGCGCCGCGCTCGATGATCCGGCGGTCGTCGAGGTGATGCTTAATCCAGACGGCCGGCTGTTCATCGAACGGCTCGCCCACGGGATGACGGCGGCCGGGAACATGCCTGCCGCGACCGCCGAAATCATTATCGGCAGCGTCGCACACGCGCTGCAATCGGAGGCTGACGACGAGCGCCCGATCATTTCAGGCGAACTGCCGATCGGCGGTCATCGCTTCGAAGGTTTGCTGCCGCCTGTCGTCGGCGCCCCCACGTTTACGATCCGAAAGCGCGCTTCGCGTCTGTTCGATCTCGAGGATTACGTGACGCAGGACGTAATGACGGCCGACCAACTCGCGGTCATCCGCAACGCCATCGGATCGCGCCTGAACATTGTCGTGTCGGGCGGCACGGGCTCAGGTAAGACCACACTCGCCAATGCCGTGATCGCGGCGATCGTGGCGCACGCGCCTGAGCACCGCCTGGTCATTCTCGAAGACACGGCCGAGATCCAGTGCGCGGCCGAAAACGCCGTCTCGCTTCATACGAGCGACACAGTCGACATGGCGCGTCTGCTCAAGAGTACCATGCGGCTACGACCCGATCGCATCATCGTCGGAGAGGTGCGCGACGGCGCGGCGCTCACGCTGCTCAAAGCGTGGAACACGGGCCATCCCGGCGGCATCACGACCATCCACGCCAATAGCGCCATTTCGGCGCTGCGCCGTCTGGAGCAGCTCACAGCCGAAGTCAGTCAACAGCCCATGCGCGAGGTCATCGGCGAGGCGGTCGATCTGATCGTCTCGATCGAACGAACGGATCGCGGCCGCCAGGTCCGCGACGTGCTCCACGTCGAGAGCTTCTCGGCGGGCCAATACCAAACCCAATCCTTTGCCCCCAAGGAGGAGCGCCATGTCGCTTAACCGCATGATGATCGTAGGTGCCGGCGGCCTGCTGCTCGCACTCGTGATGTTGGATCCAGTTTTTGCGTCGACCAGCGGCGGCGGCAATCTTCCTTGGGAGAGCCCGCTTCAGCAGATCCAGCAATCGATCACGGGTCCCGTGGCTGGCTTCATCGCGCTTGCAGCTGTCGCGGTTGCCGGCGGCATGTTGATCTTCGGCGGCGAGCTCAACGATTTCGCGCGACGCCTGATGTATGTCGTGCTTGTCGCCGGCATTCTCCTCGGCGCCACGCAGATCGTCGCCTTGTTCGGTGCGAGCGGCGCGTCGATCGGCGATGTCACGAGCACCATGCCGACCGCCGGTAGGGCAGGGGACCTCAATGGCTGAGGTCGGCGCAAATCTCAGGCGCAATCGTATCCATCGCGCGCTGTCGCGGCCGAACCTTCTGTTCGGCGCCGATCGCGAGCTCGTGCTGCTGATCGGCCTTGCCGCCGTCATCTTGATCTTCGTCGTGCTCACCTGGTACGCCGCGATCCTCGGCGCAGCGATCTGGATCGTCGTCGTGGCGGCGCTGCGGATGATGGCGAAGGCCGACCCGATGATGCGGCGGGTCTATGCCCGTCACATCTCCTATCGGCCTCACTACCGGGCAACCTCGACGCCCTGGCGTCGCTACTGAGATCCCCCATGGTCGCGCTGCGCTCCTTCCGCCATTCCGGCCCGTCCTTCGCCGATCTCGTGCCGTATGCCGGGCTCGTGGCAAACGGGATCGTGCTGTTGAAGGACGGCTCGCTGATGGCGGGCTGGTATTTTGCCGGACCGGACTCGGAGAGCTCGACCGATCCCGAACGCAACGAGGTCTCGCGCCAGATCAACACGATCCTGGCGCGCCTTGGCTCCGGCTGGATGATCCAGGTCGAGGCGGTGCGGGTGCCGACCACGGATTATCCGGCGCGGCAGGACTGCTACTTTCCCGATCCGGTGACGCGCGCGATCGACGACGAACGCCGCAGCCGGTTCGAGCAGGAGCGGGGACATTTCGAGAGCCGCCACGCGATCATCCTGTCCTGGCGGCCGCCCGAGCGGCGGCGCGCGGGACTTGCGCGCTACATCTATTCCGACGTCGAGAGCCGATCGGCCTCCTATGCGGATACGGCGATCGAGAGCTTCCGCACCTCCATCCGCGAAGTCGAGCAATATCTCGCGAGCGTCCTGTCCATCCGGCGCATGGAAACACGCGAGATTGAGGAACGCGATGGCATGCGCATGGCACGCTATGATGAACTGTTCCAGTTCATCCGCTTCTGCATCACCGGCGAGAATCACCCGATCCGCTTGCCGGATATCCCGATGTATTTGGACTGGCTGGCCACGGCCGAGCTCCAGCACGGCCTGTCGCCGATGGTCGAGCACCGCTTTCTCGGCGTCGTGGCGATCGACGGTTTTCCAGCCGAGAGCTGGCCGGGTATCCTCAACTCCCTCGACCTGATGCCGCTGACCTATCGCTGGTCGTCGCGCTTCATGTTCCTCGACGACCAGGACGCGCGGCAGAAGCTCGAGCGCACTCGAAAGAAGTGGCAGCAGAAAGTCCGCCCCTTCATCGACCAGCTCTTCCAGACGCAAAGCCGCTCGATCGACCAGGATGCGGCGGCCATGGTGGCCGAGACCGAGGATGCGATCGCGGAAGCCTCTTCGCAACTCGTCGCCTATGGCTATTACACGCCGGTCATCGTGCTGTTCGACGAAAGCAGCGCGCGCCTGCAGGAGAAGGCGGAGGCGGTCCGTCGCCTGATCCAGGCCGAAGGTTTTGGCGCGCGCATCGAAACGCTGAACGCGACGGAAGCCTTCCTCGGCAGCCTGCCCGGCAATTGGTACGCCAACATCCGCGAGCCGCTCATCAACACGCGCAACCTTGCGGACCTGATCCCGCTCAACTCGGTATGGTCGGGCAATCCGACCGCGCCATGCCCGTTCTATCCACCTAGCTCCCCACCATTGATGCAGGTCGCATCCGGCTCGACACCCTTCCGGCTGAACCTCCATGTCGACGACGTCGGCCACACGCTGGTGTTCGGGCCGACAGGCTCCGGCAAGTCGACGCTGCTCGCGCTGATCGCAGCGCAGTTTCGCCGTTATGCCGGCGCGCAGATCTTCGCCTTCGACAAGGGCCGCTCGATGATGCCGCTGACGCTGGCCGCCGGCGGCGATCACTACGAGATCGGCGGCGATGACCCGGACGGTGCGTCAGCGCTCGCGTTTTGTCCATTATCAGACTTATCAACGGACACCGATCGCGCCTGGGCGGCGGAATGGGTGGAGACGCTCGTGGCCGTGCAAGGCGTCCTGATCACGCCCGATCATCGCAACGCCATCTCGCGGCAGATCGGCCTGATGGCCGAGGCGCGCGGGCGATCGCTGTCGGATTTCGTGTCGGGTGTGCAGATGCGCGAAATCAAGGACGCACTGCACCACTACACCGTGGACGGTCCGATGGGCCAACTGCTCGATGCTGAGAGGGACGGCCTGCAACTCGGATCGTTCCAGACCTTCGAGATCGAGCAGCTGATGAATATGGGCGAGCGCAACCTCGTCCCGGTCCTGACCTATCTATTCCGTCGCATCGAGAAGCGGCTGACCGGCGCGCCAAGCTTGATCATTCTGGACGAGGCCTGGCTGATGCTCGGCCATCCCGTCTTCCGCGACAAGATTCGCGAATGGCTGAAGGTGCTGCGCAAGGCCAATTGCGCCGTACTACTCGCGACGCAGTCGATCTCGGATGCCGAGCGATCCGGCATCATCGATGTGTTGAAGGAAAGTTGCCCGACGAAGATCTGCTTGCCGAATGGCGCGGCGCGTGAGCCGGGCACGCGCGAATTCTACGAGCGTATCGGCTTCAACGAGCGGCAGATCGAGATCGTCGCGGCAGCTAGCCCCAAGCGCGAATATTACGTCGCGTCGCCCGAAGGTCGGCGGCTCTTCAACATGGCGCTCGGCCCTGTCGCGCTGTCCTTCGTCGGCGCGTCCGGCAAGGACGACCTGAAGCGCATCCTGGCGCTGAAGAAGGCCGAGGCCAACTGGCCCGTTCACTGGCTCAAGGAAAGGGGGATCGACCATGCCGAGACGCTTCTCGCCGATTCGTAAGGCGCTCTTCGTCGCGATCATGATCGGATCCTCCTCGGCCGGTCCGGCCTTCGCCGGCGCCGCGGCCGGGGGCGCGACCGAGTTCACGCAGATCCTCAACAACGGCGAACTGATCAGCCTCGTCGGCCAGTCGACGACGCAGATCAACAACCAGATTCAACAGATCGCCCAGCTCGCCCAGCAGATTCAAAATCAGTTGAGGATTTACCAGAACATGCTGCAGAACACCGCGCAGCTGCCGTCGCATGTCTGGGGGCAGGCCGAGAACGATCTCAAGCAGCTACAGAACATTGTCAATCAGGGCCAGGGCATGGCCTTCTCGATGGGCAATATCGACGACGTGCTCAAGCAGCGCTTTCAGAGCTACGCCCAGTTCAAGACTAATCTGCCAAACGGTGCGAGCTTCGCATCGACCTACCAGACCTGGTCGGCGACGAACCGCGACACGATCTCGAGCACGCTGCAGGCGGCGGGGTTAACCTCGCAGCAATTTGCGACTGAGAACTCGACGATGGCGCAACTCCAGACAGCCTCCGAGAGCGCCGACGGCCAGATGAAGGCCCTGCAGGTCGGCCATGAGATCGCCGCGCAGGAAGTCGCCCAGATGCAGAAGCTACGGGGTCTCATCGCGCAGCAGACCACGATGATGGGGACATGGTTCCAGTCCTCGCAAGCGAGCAAGGACCTCTCGCAAGCGCGCCGGGAGCAGTTCTTCAACGCGACCGCACCAGTGACCTCCGGCGGTCAGACCATGGAGCCGCGTTGGTGAGACCGTCCATAATCATCATCATCGTCGTCATCGCGATCGGCGCCGGCGCCGCGGGGGCCTGGCTATTCTTCGCGCCGCGCGCTCCGGTACCGGGACAAGGGACCGCGTCGCGCGCCAGCGATTTCTTTAAACCTCCGCAGGACTACAAGACGTCCGGCGGCCAGCAGATGAAACCGCGTTGGTAGAGGAGGGGGCAGGGGGTGCGTGGGATTAAACCGGGGCTCGTTTTGATCATTGCGATCGGCATCGCCGTTGCTGCGCACCCTGCATTGGCGCAGCAGGACGGCAGCGTCCTTACGACGCTCGAAAATTCGGTGACGACGGCCGCCAAGGGCTGGCAGACGACCGTCATGCAGGCGGCCAAGTCGTTGTTCTGGATTCTCGCCGGCATCGAGGTCGGCCTCGCCGCGGTCTGGCTCGCCATTCAGACCGCGACGTTGGATGCCTGGTTCGCGGAGATGGTGCGGCGGATCATGTTCATCGGTTTCTTCGCCTTCGTGCTCGACCAGGGATTCATCTTCGCGAAGGCCGTTGTCGACAGCCTCTATCAGATCGGCGCGGGTGGCGGCTCGGCCTCACCGGCGGATGTGTTCAACGCCGGTCTCAAGGTCGCCTCCGCGATGTCGCAGAATGCGCAGTTCGGCCTCTTCCAGGACAATGCGCTCGCGATCGCCTCGGTATTCGCGATGGTGATCGTGGTGATCGCCTTCTCGCTGGTCGCGGCGATCTTCGTGGCGGTCATGGTCGAGATGTATGTCGGTCTGCTCGCCGGCATGATCATGCTCGGTCTCGGCGGCTCGTCCTTCACCAAGGACTTTGCGATCCGCTATCTCGTCTACGCCTTCTCCGTCGGCATGAAGCTGATGGCGCTGGTGATGATCGCCAAGATCGGTTCCGACGCCCTGCTGAACCTCGCCAACCAGACGGGCACCGGCAAGGACGCCTTCGTCGGGACGCTGGCGATCGGCGGCATCTCCGTCGTCGTCTTCATCATCTCGATCTACGTGCCGAACATCGTGCAAGGCGTGGTGCAGGGCGTCTCGGTCGGCAGCGGCATGGAAGTGGTGAAGCATGCGGGACAGGCGGCGAGCTTCGCGGCCGGCGGCGCCACCCTCGCCATGGGAGGCGCAAGGGCAGGCGCGGCCGGGTTCAGTGCCGCGCGTGCCGACGGCGCCTCGTTTGGCGCAGCCGCCCTCAAGGCGATGACGCAAGGCATCGGCACGGCGGGCGGCGCGCTCGCCTCCGCCGCGCGCGATCAGGCGATCGGCGCGCCGGGCTCGTTCGGCACGTCGACCCTCGGCCTAGCGAACGCCAAGCTCGATCAGCGGGTCGCCCAGAAGAAATCGAGCGGAAAGACCTGAACGACACGACCCGATAGATGGTGAATGGAGATGCTTTCTCGAATGGCTGCGCCTGATCCGCCCGACAATCCCTATCTCGCCGCCCGTCAGGAATGGAACGAGCGCTACGGCTCGTATGTGAAGGCGGCCGCGGCGTGGCGCACCGTCGGCATCATCGCCATGGTCATGGCCGTGATCGGCTTCGCCTATGCGCTGTTTCAGAGCACGCAGGTCAAGCTCGTTCCCTACATCGTCGAGGTCGACAAGCTCGGCACCGCCGCGAGCGCCGGCTATCCGCAGCAGATCGAATATGCGGATCCGCGCGTGGTGCGCGCGACACTCGGCAGCTTCGTCGCAAATTTCCGATCGGTGACGCCTGATGCAGTCGTGCAGAAGCAATACATCGACCGGACCTATGCGCTGCTGCGAACCTCCGATCCCGCCACGCAGAAGATCAATGACTGGTTTCGCAGCAACTCGCCGTTCGAGAAGGCGAAGACGACGACGGTCGCCGTCGAGGTGAACAACATCGTCGCTCTGTCCAACCAGTCCTATCAGATCGACTGGACCGAATTCGAGCGCGACAGGAAGGGAAAGGAAACCGGCGCGCACCGCTTTCGCGGCATCGCCACCGTCACGCTGACTCCACCCCAGGACGAGCAGACTATCCGCCTCAATCCGATCGGCCTCTACCTGCGTGATTTCGACTGGACGGCGCAACTATGAAAGGGGCGGGGACGCCGATGCAACCAAAGACGAGCAGACTTCATACAGGGATTGTTCTCGCGGCGTCCGCCGTCGGCTTGCTGCTTGCCGATGTCAGCGCACGCGGGCAGGCGATGACCGCCAAGGAGCGAAAGGGCACGAGCATCTCGAGCCAATGGCGCGGATCGACTGGCGTCGTCACACGCGGAGCTGATGGCAAGGTCATCTTCCTGTTCGGCGAGGTCCAGCCCTCCGTCGTCTGCTCGCCGCTTGAGGTCTGCGACATCGAGCTCCAGGCTGGCGAGGTTGTGCGCGACGTGCTGGTCGGCGACACCGTGCGCTGGAAGGTCGAACCGGCGACGTCTGGAGCGGTCGGCGGACAAGCCATCCACCTGATCGTCAAACCGTCGGAGCCAGGGCTCGTCACCTCGATGGTGGTGACGACCTCGCGGCGGACCTATCACATCCAGCTCAAGTCGAATGCGACTCAATACATGGCGCGCGTCGGCTTCGAATATCCGGAGGATGTCAGCGGCCGGCTCGCGGACATCAACGCGCGCATGGGCGCCGACACGATTCCAGGCGCTGGCGTTCCCGCCGAACAGTTGAGCTTCGCCTACAGCGTGAGCGGCAGCGCGTCCTGGCGCCCGACGCGCGTCTACAGCGACGGCGTGAAGACCTACATCCAGTTTCCATCGTCGCTCTCCGGACAGGATGCGCCTGTTCTCTTCGTCGTGTCGGGCGGTCAGAACCGCATCGTCAACTATCGGCTGAAGGGCGACATGATGGTGGTCGACTATCAGATCGACACCGCCATTCTGGTCTCCGGCGTCGGCTTTTGGAACCAGGACAAGGTGACGATTCGGAGGGGAGGCTGATCATGCTGCAGATCTCCTCGACGCGCCGGCTCGTCCTTCTCTCCCTGCTCGGCCTGCCGCTCGCCGGATGCGCGTCGTTCGGCGGCGGCGCCCTGGTGGCGAGCTCGGCGCCGGCCGATCTGTCCGGTCCCGCGGCCTCTGCTATCGCGGGCGACATGGTGACGAAATTCGCCGAGCAGGTCGGGCCCGGCTCTGGCACCATCATCCTGAAGCCCGACGGTACGCTCTTCGGCCAGGCGCTGGAGACGTCGCTCAAGAGCTGGGGATATGCGGTCGCGACCGATCAGAAGACCAAGGGCGAGAAGACCATTCCACTCGCCTATGTGATCGAGTCCTACAACGGTCAGGTCCTGGCGCGCTTGTCGACCGGCAGCGTCGAGCTCGGCCGCGCTTATAGCGCAACCGCTGCTGGCGCATCGCCGGCGAGCCCGCTCTCCGTTATGCAGCGCGGCTAAAGGGGGTCATCATGGCGCAATCGCTGAAGCTCGGCGGCGCTCCGGAAGAAGCGGAGGGCAGGGGAATCCGTCGCCTGAACCGGCTGCCGATCATTGTCGCCATCGTGCTGGTGATCGTGTTCTTCGCCGTCATCTTCTACGGCCTGACCTCGCGTGGACTGTACTTCCGTCGCGAGGCCGGCATCGACACCGCCTCATCGAACCCGGCTTCGACCTATGCCGATCAACTCAAGAAAGGCGTCTCCAACGGCATCATCGGCGACCAACAGGAAGCACAGACATTCCAACCGGCACCGCCGCAGCCCGAAACGCCAAAACCCGCAAACAATCCTTTCTCCGGCCGACAGCACACCGAGGCGCCGGCCGGCTCGCAGCTCGAGTCGGAAGCGTTGTGGCGCGCGCGCCTCAAGCGCGAGGGGCATGAACAATATCTGCGCGAACGGCAGCGCCAGCGTATGGCCCGCGTGCAGGCGAACGATGCCGCCTACGATTCGCCACTCGCTATCAATCTCAGCAAGCAAACATCGAGTACGGCGGCCAGCAATGCGACAACGCCCGCGAAGATGATAACGTCCGGACCCGGCGGCGGCGCGTCCGACCTTTACGCCGCTGCGCTGCGTGCGGGCTTCGGCACGCAGAACATCGACCCGAACGGGCAGGGGGCAAAGGAGGATTTCTTTAACGCGGACCTCAAGAAGCTGGGTTACCTTCCCAACAAGGTGGTCGCGCCGACCTCCGCCTACGAATTGAAACGCGGCTCCGTCATTCCAGCGACGCTGATCACCGGCATCAATTCCGATCTTCCCGGTCGCATCACCGCCCAGGTCAGCCAGAACGTCTACGACAGTGCCACGGGCCATCAGCTGTTGATCCCGCAGGGGGCAAAACTCCTCGGGCGCTACGATTCCAAGATCTCGTTCGGTCAAAGCCGTGTGCTCGTGGTCTGGACCGATATCGTCTTTCCGAACGGCGCGACGCTGCAGATCGGCGGCATGGCGGGCACCGATGCCGAAGGCTATGGTGGGTTCAATGACCAGGTCGACAATCATTATTTCCAGGTGTTCGGCTCGGCGATTCTGATTGCCGCGATCGGCGCGGGCATCGATATGTCCGTGCCGGCGAGCTCGCCGTATGGATACAGGCAAACGCCGTCGGATGCCGCGCGCAACAGTTTTGCAGAGACGTTCGGCCGCGTCGCCGAGCAGACGATCGGCAAGAACCTGAATGTGCAACCCACTCTGGAAATTCGCCCGGGCTATGTGTTCAACGTCCTCGTCGACCAGGACATGGTTTTCCCCGGCGCTTACCACGGATAGGACTTCGAAGATGAACGATAAGTTACGTCTTTACCGAGAACACCGCGCGTGGCACCTGTCGCAATCATTCCAACACTCGTTGCAAGAATGCGGACGATTTGGTGCCCCAAAACGCTAACGTTATGACTTAAGGAAGCTCTGAATAACCCGACGATCATGGCACACTTGGATTATTGATTCGGGGAGTGCTCGGATGGACCAGCTGAGTTTTGCGTCACTCGATCATGCGGCCAAGAAGAAGCGCACGAAGCGTGATTTGTTTCTGGCTGAGATGGCAGCGGTGGTGCCCTGGGTCACGCTTGAAGCTGTGATTGAGCCGCATTATCATAGCCCCTTCTGCCCTTGCCACCGCTGCGGACATTGCCATTGAAAGCGCGAAAGCACCGGCGAAAATTCTTGTGTATTTCATGTGTTGGCTCCTCGTTGATCGTTCTGTGTTTGGTTCGTATTGGTCGTACCAGCTCCGGCCTTACCTTGGAACCGCGTCGGACCCCGAACATGAGCCAGCGCGATGAGGCCGCGAAGCGTTCTTGTTGGTCCACGCCGACGCTGCAACAAGCGCAGCTCCATCAGCGCGATGAAAATCTGTTCTCCGATTCTCATATGCCGCTCCGGTTGCGCTCTCATAATCGTGAACTCGGCGTTCTCGTGCGCTCCTACGTCGGCATCTTCATGCCCTTCATTCGCATGGGTTTTGCATCCTTCTTGTCCTTCGTGAGTGATTTCGCTCCATCCTGCCGTGCCGGTTCTGCGGCCGGCGTATCGACGAGATAAGCGAACGTGCCTGCTGGATTCTTAGGGTCTGTACCTAATCATTGCCACGTGATTCTCTTGTCCGCATATTTTGATTCGGGGACGAGAGATGCGTGGTGGCCTGTTTTGGTTGAACGATAAGC
>Ga0307492_10000066_pt1 | contig 51601 bp, 53 predicted proteins | sample SI3LmetaG_FD_202365 | JGI IMG/M metagenome (GOLD analysis project Ga0307492, IMG submission 202365) | Sea-ice brine microbial communities from Beaufort Sea near Barrow, Alaska, United States - SI3L | ecosystem: Environmental > Aquatic > Marine > Coastal | place: USA: Alaska | collected 2017-05-06 | reverse complement strand
AAACCCGCAATTAAGCGGGTTCATTTGAATATGGCGGATAGCGAGGGATTCGAACCCCCGGTAGGTTTGACCCTACGTCTGATTTCAAGTCAGGTGCATTAAACCGAGCTCTGCCAGCTATCCGTGTTTACTACAATTCGTTACTGCAGAACTAAACTTGTTTGCTGCCCCGAATTGAGGATGCGAATAATAGTGACGTTTCTAAGGCTTGTAAAGTCCTAATTTAATAAAAGCGACTGATTGATTATTGTTTGAACGGATTGAGCGCATTTACATCAAGTTACGATTGGAATGAAGAATTAATGAAAAATTAAATACGTTATTACTTGAAAAAGTGAACCAAACCCCATACAAAGACACTATAAATATAGAATCATTTTTAACTTACGTTTTGGAGAATACAATGGAACAAAGATCTTCTTACAGCAGTGCAGGTGAAGCCTCCGCATTGCAAACCAACAAAGTACTTCGTAATACTTATATGTTGTTGGCGATGACATTAACATTCAGCGCAGTTTGTGCCGGAATAGCAATGTCAATGGGTCTAGGCCGAGGCACAGCTATGATGATGAGTCTAGGTGCGCTAGTAATGATTTTCTTCCTTAATAAAGCAGCACAGAGCTCAATGGGCATTTTGTTTGTGTTTGTCTTTACAGGTTTATTGGGCGCTTCTTTAGGGCCAATGTTAAATCATTATGCAGGCTTTCCAGGTGGTTCTGAAACAATTCTTCAAGCTCTTGGTACAACAGCATTAGTATTCTTCGGATTATCTGGATATGTATTAACCACCAAAAAAGACTTTTCTTTTATGGGCGGTTTTTTACTAGTGGGTCTAATTGTTGCCGTAGTTGCCTCAGTTGCTAACATCTTCTTAGGCATTCCAGCACTTAGTCTTGCCATTAGTGCAGCCATAGTATTTATTATGTCTGGCTTAATTTTATATGACACAAGCCGCATAATTAACGGTGGCGAGACTAACTACATACGCGCAACTGTATCTATGTATTTGAATATATATAACTTGTTCACATCCATTCTCCACCTTTTAGGTATTTTCGGTGGCGACGATTAATTTCAAAAAGTATCAACTTTAAAAACGCCTCAGCTTGCTGGGGCGTTTTTTTATGTTACATTTGCCAAAAGCACTTAAAGTTTAATTATGTCGTCATTTACATTATTGGTTACCTCAGCCCCCTATTCTAATCAAAGCGCCTATAGTGCTTATCGCTTTGCTGTTGCAGCAGTAGAGTCAACTCATATAATAAAAGGTATCTTCTTTTATCAGGATGGCACGTTAAATGGCAGTGAATTACAGCAAATACCATCAGATGAATTCAATTTACATCAAGCATGGAAACAACTCTTAGTTGATCACAACATTCCACTTATGGTGTGTGTCAGTGCTGCTACCAAGCGTGGCATTACCAATGTCCAAGACGCTGAGGACTATGACCAAATACATCATAGTTTGTCGCCTGAATTTCAATCTGTAGGCCTAGGCGATTTAGCCATATTATTGGCTGATAGTGATAGATTGGTGCAATTTTGACGGCCTCTACTATCGCCATCCTGAATAAATCAGCCCCTTACGGAAACGTTAATGGTCAGGAGAGTCTGGATATGGCGTTAGCTATGAGTAACTTTGGTCAAGACGTGAATTTGTTTTTCATCGAAGATGGTGTATTACAGTTAGTTAAAGGGCAAACACCAGATTCGATACAAAACAAGGCCTATCACAAGACGTTTGCTGCTTTGGGCTTTTACGATATAGATAATATCTACGTTTGCCAACAGAGCTTATTAGAGCGAAACCTAGAGGTAACAGACCTATTGATCCCCGTCACCCTAATTGAACCAGATCAACTTACCGCTTTAATGAGTGAAAGTTCACAAGTGATGGTGTTTTAATGATTTTACATAAAATATCGACCAGTCCATTTGCAGATCAAACATTGCTGCAATGCCTAAAACGAATACAGCCGACAGATAAATTATTGCTAATACAAGATGCCGTATATGCCATAGTTAAAGGGGATTTAGTCGATAGTTTTTTCGAACAAGGGCCGATTTATGTATTAAATGAAGACGTGCAGGCCAGAGGGTTAAAAATAGAGAACAATCTATATCATGGTATATCCTATCCTGAATTTGTGGCTCTCACCCTTGAATGTAAACAAGTCATAAGTTGGTAAGTCATGGAATATAGTTTTGAATTTAATGGCCAACAATTAGCAGTAGATAAAGCCGGTTATCTACTTAATGTTGAAGATTGGCAAGCTGAATTAGCACCAATTTTGGCTGCGACAGAAAATATTGAGTTAACCGATAACCACTGGGAAGTGGTGAATTTTGTGCGCTATTTTTACCTTGAATTTAATACCAGCCCAGCGATGCGCGCTTTGGTCAAAGCCATGGCCAATGAATTTGGCCCAGAAAAAGGCAATAGCCGCTATTTGTTTAAGCTTTTTCCCAAAGGCCCTGCCAAACAAGCCACCAAAATAGCAGGGTTACCAAAACCAGCTAAGTGTTTGTAATCGATGCGTAAAAACAGCAACTAAAACTATGGCGTTGGTTAAAAGTTATCTTAATGAAATATGAGCGTTAATCAATATTTTCACTTAATTTGACTACGATCTCTTTATTTACTTTGCCAGCCCATTTTTAGGGCGCTCTATTAGAAGGTTTACCAAAGTTCGGCAACACAATGCCAGAAAATGATTTTTCAAATGCTTCTTATATTCCAATCATCTAAATTCGTTTAATTGCAATTTTATAAACCTGATTACGATCACGTTTACCTACAGCAACGACTGATATTAATATTTCACTATCACGCACTTGATAAACTAATCTATAACCAGCGCTACGCAATTTGATTTTATAACAATCTTTCATACCATTTAATCGAGAAGATTCAACCCGTGGATTGCCTAATCTTTCAGTCAGTTTTTTTTTAAACTGGGCCTTAATATTTGAATCTAATTTGTCCCACTCTTTTTTAGCATCTTGCTTAAAAACAAGATTAAAGGTCACTTATACTAACCTTAATTTCAGGTTGGTTTTGACGCTCTTTAACTAATTGAGTCAATTCAAAATCTTCTAATTTGTCCATCATAATTTCATAAGCATCTGCTGGAACACAGTAAAACACAGGTTGATTTCTATTTAATACTGCAACAGGAAAACCATCACCTTGCTCAACAACTGCCATAGGGTTTTTCTTTAACTCACTTATGCTAGTAGAGTTATCAGCTAATATGGGTCTAGTTGTTTGCATAAACAAAACTTTGTGACTTATTAAGAACATCAAGTATCAGTCTTTATTTTATCAAGATCAAATCAAAAGACCTTTTAAGAAGTCTTTTATCTGTGTTATTTACTCATTTGAAGTTTCACCATCATAATTCATAAACAAATTAACAAGATATCCCTGCCAATTATTGATGTATGCCAACAGAGCATGCTAGAGAAGTATTGACAGAGACAACCATGATAATTAACCGATAATTACGAAGGGTGTCATTGTAATTAGGCTTTATTTTTTCACTTCGTGAATGGAGCATATGCTTCGCATACGGCATCTCGATAACTGCTCCTGCGTTATTCTACCTTCCGCCATCTTTGGCGGTCGCATGTCTTTTTTCAAAAAGCATCCCTGCTTTACGACCTACTTCTTTGCTGCTGTCCCGTCCGAAAATACGTTGACGATTTTAAAGCCGACTAAAATTAGTGTTCCTCTCATTCTTAAAGTCTTATTAATCAAGCAACTTGACCCCCAAGCGCTGGTAAATTCTCGACAGGCCACATTCGAACATTGCAACGAAGAATCAATGAATGGCGGCTAAGTAGCAAAGATTATGAAACAAAACTGAGCGAATTAATGATTTAAGTAAAGTAGATTTGAGCTTTACGTTGATAGTTTGTTTTTTAATGAGGCAATACGACCGGTCAAGATAGTTGACGCGCTATACCTTGCCATTTGCCCCTAAAATAAGCCTTTTTGTGCTGAAACTTTAAATGCGGGAAATGTAGTGGCGGAGCCACCATAGATTGAAATTAGTGCGTTAGAACGGCTCTTTTGAATAAATTATTATCGTGGCTGTCCTGTTAGTCGGGTTATTAGGGGGTTATTAGGTGATCGGGTTGGATGTTAATATGCAACCCCTTTGCACCCTCAATAAAGCCACTAAAACCTCGTCTAAACGCCCGTCAAAACAACACTCAATCACTATTTTTAATATTGAAGGTCAAATTAAGTAATCGATTGAATCGAGTTATGAACTCAGATATCGTTTGTGGATGACCTAAATGAATTTTAAACGAGTTAATCTACAGCCTCGTTATGCAGTCTGATCACTTGACATACCTAAATGGGTATATATACTTTATAGTATGTGGAAGATATTAGAACATAAACGACTAGATAAACAACTTTCGAAAGCTCCGATAGAAATCCAAAAGCGTTACGAAAAATGGAAAGACATTGTAGAGATCACAGGGCCATCAGGCTTGAAGATGATCAAAGGGTTTAAGGACGAAATGCTATCAGGTAATTGGAAAGGATATAGGTCATCTCGCTTAAATCAACAATATCGGGTGATTTACACTATTGAAAATAACGAATTATTTGTCAGTGTCGTTGAGGTAACTCCCCATGATTATCGAAGGAGGTCATAATGAGTGATTTTAAGGTTGCAAAAAAACGAATAGCAATATCAAGTGGTGAATCTGTACGAATCATGCGTGAACTACAAGAGTTAAGTCAGAACGAATTAGCTCAACTTGCCAATATTCCTCAATCAACAATTTCAGCTATAGAAAACGAGAGAGTCAATTTAGGAGTAGAGAGGGCTAAAGCTCTTGCAAGGGCGTTAAAATGTCATCCTGCTGTGCTTGTATTTCCTGGCTGGGATGTTGAAAGTGAGAATGCTGCATAGGCGCGTCACTCAGAAAACCACTCGCTGGCCTTCGGCCAAAGCACTCACGTTTTCTGGTGCGCTTGGCGTTATGTTTCAAGATCAATAATTTGAGCTCAAGGAATCACTTTGAAAATTAAAGGATTGGCGATTTTTCTGTTAATTCCATTTGTACTGTATACAGCTTACACAATGTCTATAGCAGAGCAATCATTGCTTAGTTTCGGCTATCAGTTAATGACTAGCCCTGACACTGCCCAAGTAGTAATTGATTTATACATTATGGCTATATTGGCAATTGTATGGATGTATTACGATGCCAAGCAGCTCAATAAAACAGTGATGTACTGGATGCCATTTGCTCTACTAACAGCTGTGTTTGTGTCTGTTGGGCCTTTGCTTTATTTAGCATTACGCAAAAATGTTCACGTAAATGTAACATAACAAAAACATTATTTCGCTCGCAAGCTCACTGGGACAATTACTCACTGGCTGGCGCTTCGCGCAGTATAGCCAGCAAGTAATTACCCCATATGTTAAGCCTTATACGCAGCTCACTTTGCTTGCTGATTAAATACGGCGATGCCGTATAATTATGCAAATGATTTTTATTGAAACTACCAAGTTCACAGAGATACTTCCAGATTATTTGTCTGACGATGATTATCGTGGATTACAATCTTACTTGCTTCAAAAGCCAGACGCTGGTGATATTGTTAGAGCCTCTGGGGGAGTTAGGAACAATTAACAGAACATCCATGATCATTAATTGCGAAGCAACCTTTTAGTCGGCAACGCCGATGCTCTTAATTTACTATCAACTCAAAGCTCGCCAATTATTAGGTGAATTTAGTAGGGCAATTTGCAGGGGTGAAACTGGTTTTCTTAGAAGCACGGCTTTGCCCAGTTGAACAGCTCGACATGGAGGACGAGATTGGGTGCCGATCATCACGGACGTGTGAGTGACTAATTTGAAGCGTTAACATCTGGCAGTGAAAGAGTAAGTGCTAAATTCACCTAATAATTGGATGAAGAGCATTGCCCTCGAGCGGCATTTTTTGCCTACTTTTTTTGGCTTTTGGCAAAAAGTAGGTCGCATAGAAGGGATGCTGTGTGAAAACTGCCATGCGACCGCCAAGGACGACGGAAGGTAGAATAACGCAGGAGCAGTTATCGAGATGCCGTGTGCGAAGCACATAAGTGAACGAAGTGAATGCTTTATAAGCGAAGCGCATAGCTTTAAAAACAAAAAAGGTGAGCCCAAGCTCACCTTTTCCATTTCAAATAAAACCCAATCCTCTAACCAATCTTCTGCACCCCCCCCATATAAGGCTGCAATACTCTAGGCACAGTCACAGACCCATCGGCTTGCTGATTATTCTCTAAAATCGCAACAAGAGTACGCCCTACAGCTAATCCAGAACCATTAAGAGTATGCAATAACTCAGGTTTATCACCTTGAGCACCACGAAAGCGGGCTTGCATTCTGCGAGCTTGGAAGTCCCACATATTTGAACATGATGAAATTTCACGATAGGTATCTTGAGCCGGTAACCACACTTCGAGATCGTAGGTTTTACAAGCACCAAAGCCCATATCACCCGTACATAACAACATTTTACGATAAGGTAATTCTAATAACTGCAGTACTTTTTCGGCATGCCCTGTTAACTCTTCTAATACTGCAAAAGAAGTTGAAGGTTCAACCAACTGGACCAATTCAACTTTTTCAAATTGATGTAAACGAATAAGACCACGAGTATCACGGCCATAAGAACCCGCCTCACTGCGAAAACAAGGTGTAAAAGCTGTCATTTTCAGAGGTAGATCTTTAACTGCGTAAATCTCATCACGAGCAATATTGGCTAAAGGTACTTCTGAAGTAGGAATAAGTGACAAACCCTGCCCTTCTTCTGTAGCAGGTTGAGTATGAAAAGCATCACCCATAAATTTAGGAAATTGCCCCGTGCCTGTCATACTTTCATGATTAACTAATAAAGGTACATTGGTTTCTTCATAACCGTGCTCTTGAGTATGCAAGTCCAACATAAACTGAGCAATAGCCCGATTAAGTCGAGCAACTTGGCCTCGCATCACTACAAAACGTGAACCAGCAAGTTTCGCTCCAGCATCAAAATCGACACCTTTATTGAGACTTTCACCAAGGTCTACATGATCCTTTACTTCAAAATCAAATTGACGTGGTGTGCCCCAACGACTGATTTCAAGGTTGTCATTTTCATCTTCACCTTGAGGCACTGAGTCGTCAGGTAAATTAGGAATAGTTTGTGACTTAGAGGCAATTTCTTCTAACAACTCAGACAACTCCGCTTTTGCAGAATCTAGTTCATCACCTAACTTGCCCACTTCTGCCAAAAGAGGCTGAATATCTTCGCCCGACGCTTTAGCTTTACCAATAGATTTAGAACGTACATTGCGTTCGTTTTGTAATTCTTGGGTCTTAATTTGTAATGACTTGCGCTTTTCTTCAAATTCTATAAATGAATTTACGTCTAATTCAAACCCTCTTCTTTTAAGTTTTTCTGCAGTCAGTTGAATATCGCCACGTAAACATTTTGGATCTAACATTGTGTTTTATCTAACCTTTCACTAATTGAGTGCCTAACCATGCTGCAAATAGGCAACATAATATGTTTAAAATTACGTTAAGTGCGGCTTTGAACCACAGGCCCTGTTGAAAGAGCATTAACGTGTCTACTGAGAATGTGGAAAATGTGGTGAGTGCACCAAGAAAACCAATTCCGATTGTTGTGCGCCATAGGGCAGCTTCTAATTGACCATGCTCCAGTAATGAATACAAAAAGCCAAGGAAAAATGAACCAACAACATTGACTAGAAGTGTACCAAAAGGAAAGCCTTTGCCAAACCATTGAAGCATCAGTTGTGAAAGAAAATAACGCAAACATGCGCCAGTTGCACCGCCCAATGCGATAAAAATATACATCGTTGCTGTATGCATATTATTTATACCTTTGCTCTGTGCTGTTTAAATCGAGCTCTTTTAAAAAGTTTAATTTTTCTAGTAGCTTTTTTTCTAAGCCACGGGAGCTAGGTTGATAATATTGAGTGTCACGCAGGTCTTCGGGAAAATAGTTTTCTCCTGCTGCGTAAGCATGAGCTTCATTATGGGCATAACGGTATTCTTTTCCATAACCTAAGTCTTTCATCAGGCTGGTCGGGGCATTTCTTAAATGTTCTGGCACCGCAGAATCAGGTGTATCTTTGGCGTGTTGTACAGCGGCATTAAACGCCAGATAAACAGCATTACTTTTTGCTGCACTCGCACAATAGAGGATTGCTTGGGCGATCGCCCTTTCACCTTCTGCAGGTCCAACACGCTGAAATATATCCCATGCGTTAAGGCATATTTGCATCGCCCTAGGATCAGCGTTACCAATGTCTTCTGTGGAAATCGCCAATAGACGCCGAGCAACATAAAGTGGGTCGCATCCAGCTACTAACATACGTGCGTACCAATACAGTGCAGCATCAGGCGCGGAGCCACGTACCGACTTATGAAAAGCTGAAATTAAATCGTAAAACTGATCACCATTTTTATCATATTGTGCAACTTTTTCGCCTACTGCGAGTTTTACCATGTCTACGCTGAGTATTTTGTCTACAGAGTCTGTTGGCAAAAAGTCAGCGCTGAGTTCTAGATAATTTAACAAACGTCTTGCGTCACCTGCTGCCATATTAATCAACATTGACTTTGCGTGATCATCTAAAGTAATACCGGTAAGTCCTAAACCACGCTCTTTATCGGTTAACGCTTGAGTAATGACGTCACTGAGATCTTCGACGCTTAAGCCTTTAAGTACATATACTCTAGCTCTGGATAACAAAGCATTGTTGAGTTCGAAAGAAGGGTTTTCAGTGGTCGCACCAATAAACGTCACTGTGCCGTCTTCTATGTAAGGTAAAAAGGCATCTTGTTGGCTCTTATTAAAACGGTGTACTTCGTCTACAAACAAAATGGTGCGCTGTCGATGCTGATTCGCGTAATGTTTAGCGTTGTCTATGGCTTGACGAATATCTTTAACCCCACTACTGACAGCTGATAAACGTTCAATATGGGCTTCGCAATGGTTGGCAACCAACTCAGCTAACGTGGTTTTACCTGTGCCTGGTGGCCCCCACAAGATCATCGAATGACATTGACCACGCAATAGTGCGGCTCTTAGAGGTTTATCTGGACCAATGATATGTTGCTGACCAAAATACTGGTCAATCACTTGAGGTCGCATACGAGCCGCTAGAGGAGCAAACTGAACAACTGAGTCATTTTTCATGTCGCTATTTGAGACGTTATTAGTATCTGCAAAATCAAATTCAACTGTCATAGTTATCGCTGATTATCCAGCTCATAACCGTCAGGCATGACAAAAATAAAAGTTTCCGCAGGTAATGCATGATTTTGTTTTATTTCGGTAAACAACAATAAGCTCTTTTGTTGTTGTCCATCTTGGCTTTCAAGCTCAACTAAGCTGTCACCTTTAAATACCAAACGTAATGACTCGATACCGCCATTTAGCTCACGTGGCGTAATGATAAATTGGCTTTCTACTTGGCTTACTTCAAATTCTTGCCACTTACTGCTATCAGGGTTAGTTAATAAAATCAGCGGATTATTTTCTAGTGCAGAGTCAGCAGCGTAAACCACAACTTGTTCTAAAAAGGGGTCAATATTCCAAATGTTTTCACCATCAGCTAATAGCACACTTTCGTTAGGTTCAAACAACTCCCAATATAATTTGTTAGGTTGTTGTAATACGATCCGTCCAGTGGCTTGCTGCAGTAATGTATTTTCAATATCGACCACAGTTTGCGTAAAATGGGCTTCATAAGTTGCAAGCTTAGCCAGCTTAATTTTTAGATGCTGTTTGGCATCCATATCCGTTGCGAAGGCAAAGGTACTATTTATTAAGACTACGCTAAATAAAATCAGCTTTTTAAGTCGGTATAATTTGTTCATTTATTATTACTTCTTGTAGGGTTAATCTCTAGGGGCAGCAGCGGCCAATACTTCACGATTGCCATTATGCCCAGGTGAAGTTACGACGCCGCTTTGTTCCATTTGTTCAACTAGTCTTGCTGCGCGGTTGTAACCAATTCTGAACTTTCGCTGCACGCCAGATACCGATGCCCGTCTGCTCTCTGTCACAAAGGCTACTGCTTCATCATAAAACACATCATATTCTTGATCGGCATCTTCTGACTGTTCACCTGGTAAAAGGATCTCTGTATTTGCATCACCGTTTAAAATCTCATCTATATATTGTGGTGCACCGCGCTTTTTCCAATCAGCGACTACAGCATGTACTTCGTGATCATCCACAAATGCACCATGAATTCGAGTCGGAACGCCTGTTCCAGGAGGTAAATACAACATATCCCCTGCCCCTAACAATGCCTCTGCCCCACCCTGATCGAGGATAGTCCGAGAATCAATTTTAGAGGATACCTGAAACGCAATACGGGTTGGAATGTTAGCTTTAATCAAACCGGTAATCACATCAACAGAAGGTCTTTGCGTTGCAAGCACTAGATGAATACCAGCAGCACGCGCTTTTTGAGCAATACGCGCAATTAACTCTTCGACTTTTTTACCAACAATCATCATCATGTCGGCAAATTCATCCACCACAACGACTATCGCAGGCAGTTTCTCTAAGAAAGGAGCCACTGTTTCCATGCTTTCTTCAAACTTCCACAAGGGGTCGCGAATAGGCTCACCCGCTTCAATCGCATTCAATACTTTGGTGTTATAGCCTTTTAGATTCCTGACCCCAAGGGAAGACATCAATTTATAACGTCGTTCCATCTCACCCACACACCAACGCAGTGCATTGGCAGCTTCTTTCATATCTGTTACAACTTCGGTTAACAAATGAGGAATTCCTTCATAAACCGATAATTCCAACATTTTGGGATCAATCATGATCATCCGCACATCTTCAGGTGTAGATTTGTATAACAGGCTGAGGATCATAACGTTGACACCCACCGACTTACCAGAACCTGTGGTACCCGCAACTAAAAGGTGTGGCATTTTTGCCAGATCGACCACCACTGGTTTACCCGAGATATCCGCGCCTAACACCATAGTCAGTGGCGACTCAGAAGTTTGAAACACATCGGCGCTTATTACTTCGCTTAAACGCACCATGTCGCGTTTTTTATTTGGCAGCTCTAAACCAATAACAGATTTACCAGGAATAACTTCAACCACACGCACCGAAATAGCGGACATAGAACGAGCCAAATCTTTTGATAAAGTCGTAATTTTACTGACTTTTACACCCGGCGCTAAATCCATTTCAAAGCGTGTGATAACAGGACCAGGATATACCCCTACCACTCTGGCTTCGATATTAAAATCAGCTAGTTTGGCTTCGAGCAAACGCGACACAATTTCTAATTCTTCTGGTGTAATGGGGTTTTTAATTTTATCTGCGCGTTCTAACAAATCGAAAGAAGGCATGGGTCCTTGCTCTTTATCAGCACCTAAATCCGATACAGATTCCGGTTCTAGTTCGGCTTCTGTCATGACCGGCTCTACTTTTGGAGAATTCCTCGAAAGGCTAATCTTCCTTTTTAATTCGCTGATGGAAACAGGGTTTTTCTTTACAGGCGGTGGTTCATCTAAAATACTTTGCGGCACAACAGGCTCAGCTGAATATACCTTGTCGTTTTGTAGATCATAACTACTATTTTTGGTTTCACTACCCCAAAAATCATCATCAGCATTAGCTATAGTAGCAGGCTCAGGCTCTGCCTTTTTAAAGGGTAAAAGAAGATGAGAAGATCCTTTGAACTTAGCGGGTGTATGATAAATATAACGGCTAATGTAAATTGTCCACTCGCCAATTTTGTCAACAATCGCAACCCATGAAATACCACTTAAAAGTGTAAAACCGGTGCAGAAAAAACATAATAATAAAAGTGTCGTGCCTACCAAACTAAAATAAGGGATTAATGACGAACTCAACACGTCACCGACCATACCACCTGAAGTATAGTTATGGATGTCTTCTACATTCAGACTTAACAAACCCGTCGCACCTAATACTAGTAAAATTACACCTATCAGTCGCAATCCAATCGTCAGATAATCAATCTCTAATAACGTTTTAGTTTGTTGAAATAAAAACCAACCTAAAAACGCACAACAAAAAGGCAAGCTATACGCAAACGATCCCAAAATAAAAAACAAAATGTCTGCAAACCAAGCACCTATTGGCCCTACCCAGTTATGTACATTACTTTGTAACCCTGCTTGACTCCAACCTGGGTCAGCAGGATGAAAAGAAGCCATAGCTAGTAATAGAAAAAACGCGAAGACACAACTGATGATCATGCCTACTTCCATAATTCTTTGAATGCCTGTGAGTCTCGCCATAGTGTCTATTATCGTTATAAGTAACTAGGATTCTAGGTCCTATTAAAATTCATGCGTATAAGATACCAGTGCAGTCCTAAAAATCCTAGTTTGCTGGTACTTACCGCTCGCAAATCAATCAATCCAGAGCAATGAATGTTATCTCAGGCTTATTTTGACTTGAGTCGACTCTTTTATCTCCTCCATGACCACATAAGTTCGAGACTCACTCACTCCCGGTAAACGTAATAAGGTATCACCAAGTAACTTTCGATAGCTGGACATATCCGCAACTCTAGCCTTAAGCAAAAAATCGAAATTACCTGAAACTAAATGACATTCTTGAATATCTTCATGTTTTCGCACCGCAGTAGAAAATTCTTCAAAAATGTCTACAGATGTTTTTGTTAAGGTAATTTCCACAAAAACTAACATAGCAGCGCCCAACAATGAAGGATCAACTCGAGCATGATAACCTGTAATATAACCTTGCGCCTCTAACCTCTTAACCCTTTCTAAACAGGGGCTAGCACTCAAACCGATTTTATTAGCAAGCTCCGAATTAGTAATTTTCCCATTTTTTTGCAACTCAATAAGAATATTTCTATCGATCCTATCAATATGTTTAGGGGTTTTTATTAACATATAATCTTCTGATAAGTAGTTATTTAACAGAATAATATACTTTTGAATGTCAGAATACAAAACAACTTACTTCTAATAATAATTTATAATTTTGCTTCTAGAATATTTATAATTGGAATGAGTCATGTTGATCGGCGTACCAAAAGAAATTAAGAATCATGAATATAGAGTGGGCTTGACCCCTGCTGCTGTTAAAGAATTTGTGCAGCACTCACATCAAGTATGGGTTGAAACCCAAGCTGGCCATTCCATTGGTTTTACCGATGAACACTATATAGAAGCTGGTGCAGAGATAATTGATAGCGCAGCAAAAATTTTCGCCAAAGCCGATATGATAGTGAAAGTAAAAGAGCCCCAGGCAAATGAATGTAAGATGTTGCGTCCGGGTCAGACCTTGTATACCTATCTCCACTTGGCACCCGATCCCATACAAACTAAATTATTAGTCGAATCAGGCGCAACCTGTATTGCTTATGAAACCGTTACTGACAATAGAAATACCTTGCCACTTTTAGCGCCTATGAGTGAAGTAGCAGGAAGAATGTCAGTACAAGCCGGAGCACATTATTTAGAGAAAGCTCAAGGTGGAAGTGGCACTCTATTGGGTGGAGTGCCTGGTGTGGCTCCAGGTAAGGTAGTGGTTATAGGTGGTGGAGTTGTGGGTTTAAACGCAGCCAAAATGGCAATGGGCATAGGTGCTGATGTGACTATATTAGACAGGTCACTGAATCGTTTGCGTGAACTAGATGATATTTTTGAAGGCAGACTCGCAACAGTTTTTTCAACCGCAGAAAGCATCGAATATTATACTTCCAGAGCAGACTTAGTAATTGGCGCAGTATTAGTGCCAGGTGCTGCAGCACCTAAGCTGCTCAATCGTGAACATATCAAAAATATGAAACCAGGATCGGTCGTAGTAGATGTTGCTATTGATCAAGGTGGATGTTTTGAAACATCAAGAGCCACCACACACCAAGATCCCGTATATATCATAGATGAAGTTGTTCATTATTGTGTCGCCAATATGCCGGGTGGTGTCGCTCGCACATCAACTATGGCACTCAATAACGCCACGCTACCTTTTGGTCTAGCCCTAGCCAATAAAGGCCCTAAACAGGCCATGTTAGATGACCCACATTTATTAAACGGTCTTAATGTGCATCAAGGTAAAATTACTTACAAAGCAGTTGTTGACGCTTTAGGTAAAGAACTAAATCTTGAGTATATGGATGCTAAAACGGCGTTAGAAACTCTTTAATTCGTTAAAGACTCTTAATTCGTTAAAGACTCTATAAAATGATTGAGTTATTAATCTCAATTATGGTGTTAAGTGGGTCGGCTGATTGGGTAATCGGCCGGCCTATCACTAAATAGTCAGAACCCGCTTGCATCGCTTCTTTTGGTGTCATCACTCGTATTTGGTCGCCTTTGGCTGAACCTTCAGGGCGGATACCTGGAGTGACTAATTTAAAATTATTAACAGTGCTAGGTTTAAGAAAGTGGGATTTAAGTAACTTAGACTCTTGCGCCGAACACACTACCCCATCTAAATCACTATCATACGTCAATTGAGCCAATTTCAAAACTTGTTGCTCAGGTGTTGAATTAATACCAATGGCGCTTAATTGCTGTTGATCCATACTAGTCAAGACTGTAACAGCAATCAAAAGAGGCTTGTTAGCAGCATACTTATCTAAGCTTTTCCTAGCATACTCCATCATTTTAGGGCCACCGGAGGCATGTACATTAACCATCCATACTCCTAAGTCTGCAGCTGCTTGGCAAGCTTTAGCGACGGTGTTAGGAATATCATGAAATTTTAAGTCTAGAAAAACATCATAGTTTTTATTTACAAGGCTGGTTACAAAACTAGGCCCGAAATGAGTGAACATTTCTTTGCCCACTTTTAGTCGACACAGTTTTGGGTCGAGTTTATCAACAAAAGCTTCAGCATTGCTTATTTGATCAAAATCAAGAGCCACTACAATTTTTGGATCTGATTTAATTCTTGTCACAGTCTTGTCTATCAAATTACTCTCCGTCTAAACCTTTAATAGGTTTAACCACTCCCCATTTTTTACATGAAGGGCAAAGCCAGTGAATTTTACTCCCAGCAAACCCACAGCTATGACATTTATATTTAGGTCGTTGTTGTATTTGTTCTTCAACTAAGTCTTTTAGCAATATCAGACTATTAGTCGATTGCTCATGGTCTTGTAAATCAATGTACAAACCCATTAGGGTTTTGAAACCTTTCATAGTGGGATGTTTTTTCAATTGTTCTAGCAACACTTGTGCTGCATTTTCCACTTTGCCGTCTTTTGCCATAAGTTTAACTTTAGCAAGGTAAGCCGTAGCGCACTGTTGCCAGTATTCATCTAATACTTTGTTCAGCTTTGCATGATCATTTAGTTGCTCAGCACACTCCTCAATTAAAGGTACGGCCTCACTTAACCAACTCACATCACGACTAGGAATTTGACTTAAACAATCAATAGCGTCATCGTATTTTAGTTGTTGCATGGCAATTTCACCTAACAACAGCCACGGACGTACCGCTTTTTCATCAGCAGTCACTGCCTTTTTGAGATTCGCTTCTGCTTCTATTAAGTTATTATTTTTTATTTCAATACTTGCCTGCTCACAGTAAAAGTGAGCAACCCGAATGCAGAGTTCATCACTGTCACCACCTGCACCTATCATTTGTTCTGCTAATTCAATGGCTCTTGGCCACTCTTTGGTAGTTTGATAAATATTGAACAATTGAATTTGCGCATTAATGAAGTGTTTTTGGCTATTCAACAACTGCAAAAACGCGTTTTCTGCCCGCTCTAAAAATCCAGCCAGAATGTAATCTCGACCCAATTCATATAAAGCAGATTCTCGTTGCAAGGCTGAAATTTGTTCTTTACTGACTAGGTTTTGATGAACTCTAATAGCTCGGTCAAGCTCGCCTCGGTGTCTGAAAAATTTGCCCATTGCAATATGGGTTTCAACAGTATCACTGTCCAAATCAATCATTTTTATTAAAGTATCAACCGCTTTATCAGGCTCATCAGAAAGTAAAAAATTTAGGCCTCGATAATAGTGCTTGGCTAATATACTTGAGTGTCTTTGTTGCGCTTGACGGGCACTGTTTCGACCCATTACCCAGCCATATCCGGCGGCAACTGGTAATAACAAAAAGAGGAGTTCTAACATTATATAACGTTAGTGGGCTGTGAGAGTTTTTTGTTTTTGCGTTCTAAACTGCTGATACGCCACTTTAAACGTAGAATATAACCAATAAATATCAAAACTGAGAATAAAACGCCTAAAAAAAACGTCACAGCTAACAATACTGACATACGTATTTCTGTCTCAGCTAATATATAATTTATTGGCACTAGGTGACTGTTCTGTGAACCAACAAACCCAGCAACAATAAGCATTAATAATACAAAGAGTAGTAACAATAATCCTTTAACTTTCATTTCGGCCCCTTTGGCTTTTCTAATTTAAAATGATAATGGTTGCTAGCGTGTCTTTGGATACAACTTTGATTACTCAATGTGTGTCTGCATGATGAAGTGATATAACATTGTAGTAACTCTAACAAAAACGGCACCCTAATTGGAGTGCCGTTCTTAAAAATATTATTAAAAAATCAACTAACTAAACTCTCGTTGACTCTTTCTCGTAATTCTTTACCTGGTTTAAAATGTGGGACGTATTTACCGTCTAATTTCACAGTTTCACCAGTTTTAGGATTACGACCAACTCGCGGGGCACGATAATGCAAAGAAAAGCTACCAAAACCTCTGATTTCTATACGCTCACCTTTTTGTAAAGTTTGCGCCATCTGTTCTAGCATTTCTTTTATCGATGACTCCACGTCCTTGGAAGGAACCTGACGCATCTTATCGGCCAGTCTTTCTATAAGTTCTGACTTGGTCATTAATTAAACTCTCCGTCAATTAAAAAACTGTTATTACCGATAATAAACGTGTTGAGCTATTTGTCAAAACTATTCAAGTTTAAAAAAATAACTAACACGTTTGAGTATTACGTCAATTAGTCGCTTTTAGCGGCTTTAAATGCATCAGCAAACGCGTTGGTGAAACCAACATCTTCTTGTTGATTCACTTTATCTAGCGCGTCTTTCTCATCTGCATGGTCTTTCGCTTTAACAGATAAGTTAACGATGCGATTCTTACGATCAACGCCCATAAACTTGGCTTCAATCTCAGTATCAACACTGACTACTGTAGTTGCATCTTCAACACGGTCGCGAGCTAAGTCAGCTACACGGATATAACCTTCAACTTCATCACCAAGCTTAACGGTTACGCCTTTAGCGTCAACTGCCGTAATCATTCCAGTTACGATAGTGCCTTTCTTAGTATCAGTGATGTACTGATTGAAAGGGTCTTCTTCGATTTGTTTAACACCAAGAGAGATACGTTCACGCTCTGGGTCAACTTGAAGAACAACAGCAGATATTTCGTCGCCTTTCTTATAGTCGCTAACAGCTTCTTCGCCAGTCTTGTTCCAAGAAATATCAGACAAGTGAACTAGACCATCTATGCCGCCATCAAGACCAATGAAGATACCGAAATCAGTGATAGATTTGATCTTACCACTAACTTTGTCGCCTTTGCTTTGTGCTTTAGCGAACTCTTCCCAAGGGTTAGGTATACATTGTTTAAGGCCAAGAGAAATACGACGACGTTCTTCGTCAATTTCAAGCACCATAACTTCACATACGTCACCAAGGTTGACCACTTTAGATGGGTGGATGTTTTTATTAGTCCAATCCATTTCTGAAACGTGAACCAAACCTTCAACGCCGTCTTCGATTTCTACAAAACAACCGTAGTCAGTTAGGTTAGTCACTGCACCGCTTAATTTAGCGCCTTCAGGGTAACGGTTAGCAATTTCTTGCCAAGGATCGTTGCCCATCTGTTTCATACCAAGAGAAACACGAGATTTCTCTTTATCGAATTTCAATACTTTAACGTTGATTTCGTCACCAACATTAACGATTTCACTTGGGTGCTTAACACGTTTCCAAGCCATATCTGTGATGTGTAAAAGACCATCTACGCCACCTAAATCAACAAACGCACCGTAATCAGTAAGGTTCTTAACGATACCTTTAACTTCATGACCTTCTTCAAGGTTAGCAAGAAGCGTATCACGCTCTGCACTGCTTTCTGCTTCGATAACAGCACGACGAGAAACAACAACGTTGTTACGTTTTGCATCAAGTTTGATGACTTTAAATTCTAACTCTTTACCTTCAAGATGAGTCGTATCGCGAACTGGACGTACATCGACTAAAGAACCTGGTAAGAAAGCACGAACTGTGTTTACTTCAACCGTAAAGCCACCTTTAACTTTACCGTTAATAACACCTATGATGGTTTCTTTTTCAGTGTAAGCTTTTTCTAATTCTACCCAAGCTTCATGACGCTTCGCTTTCTCGCGAGATAAGATCGTTTCACCGAATCCATCTTCTATGGCATCCAAAGCAACATCAATTACATCGCCTACAACAACATCTAGTTCGCCTTCGGCGTTTCTAAACTGTTCTACAGGGATGGCACTTTCAGATTTAAGACCAGCATCAACAAGTACGATATCTTTATCAATAGATACGATAGTACCTTTAACGATAGAGCCAGGACGGGTTTCAATTACTTTTAAACTTTCTTCAAATAGATCAGCAAAATTTTCAATCATAGTGTTTTAATATATTTCTTTTTGACATCCACGTTACAATCCAGTGAGCGCGGGGTTGTTATTCATAACCAAATCATCCTAACTTGGCAGGCTTTTTCTACTAACTATTTACTGAAGTAGATGCTTTAGTTAATTTCTCTTCAATAAATATTTCAATCTTTTCAAGCACTTGCTCTATATTCAACTCGGTTGAATCAAGAACTAATGCATCTTTCGCTGGCAACAAGGGAGCAATGGTTCGATTTGCATCTCGCTCATCACGTGCTTTTATGTCAGCTAAAAGGCGCGGCATACTAACATCATGACCACTGGCTTTCAACTGGTTAAAGCGTCTATCTGCACGTTCCTCGGCACTGGCAGTTAGAAAAATTTTGACCTGCGCTTCAGGGAACACTACGGTGCCCATGTCGCGACCGTCGGCTACTAAACCAGGCGCTTGTTTAAAGCCCCTCTGGCGTCTTAGTAAAGCTTCTCGTATTGAAGGTAATGACGCTATTTTTGAAGCCGTAGCCCCCACCTCTTCGGTGCGGATAGTATCGCTAACATCTTCACCTTCTAGAATTACTCTGACACCATGTTCAGTAGTTTCAAAATTTACATCCAATCCTGACGCTAAAGGTAACAAACCTGCTTCGTCCTCGGCTGGAATTTGGTGATGCAATGAGGCAACAGCCAAAACACGATAAATGGCGCCACTATCTAAAAAGTGCCAACCCAACTTTTTAGCTAACAAAGTACTGACTGTACCTTTACCTGCTCCGCTTGGACCGTCTATAGTGATGACAGGTTCTGTGTACATGCGCTCTCCTGAGCATAAGAAAATCGGGCGCAATTATACGGATAGATACTAGATAAGCAATAACACTAAGGTTACATTTTTTTATTCTTATAAATATTCATAGTAAAACCTTTAATATTCAGTGGCATGCGCCCCCTTTGTTATAAAATTTACTTACAAATAGTCGCAAATCTGTCGAAATAATCAGGGAAAGTTTTTGCGGTGCAACTAGGATCATTGATCGTTACGGCAGTGTTACTTAAAGCAACCAGAGAAAAACACATCGCCACACGGTGATCATTGTATGTATCGATTTCTGCATGAATTAACTGTTTTGGTGGAGTAATCGATATAAAATCTTTACCTTCTTCTACAATCGCTCCTACTTTTCTCAGTTCGCAACTCATTGCAGCTAGACGGTCGGTTTCTTTTACTCGCCAGTTGTATATATTTCTAATTGATGTAGTGCCCATAGCAAAAAGCGCTGTGGTAGCTATGGTCATAGCCGCATCAGGGATATGATTCATATCCAAATCTACTGCTTTTAATGGTGCACTCGTGACTTCAATAAATTCATCTTGCCAGTTCACTTTTGCGCCCATTTGTTCCAATACTTCGGCAAACCGAATATCACCTTGAATACTATTTTTGCCTACACCTGTAACCCTGACTGTGCCGCCTTTAATAGCACCAGCGGCAAGAAAATAAGAAGCAGAGGATGCATCGCCTTCCACCATAAAGTGCCCAGGTGACTGATATTGCTGCTGCCCTTTGACCACAAACCTTTGGTAATTTTGATTTTCAACCTCAATACCAAACTGCGCCATGGTGTGTAACGTAATATCGATATAAGGTTTAGATACTAACTCACCGCTAATATCAATAATTGTATCTTGGTCAAACAAAGGAGCACTCATTAACAAAGCGGTCAGAAACTGACTCGATACGCTACCGTCCACTGTGACATTGCCCCCTTGCAGAACATGGCCTTTTATTAATAAAGGAGGATAATCCACATTTTTCAAATATTCTATATCTGCACCTGCTTGGCGTAATGAGTCGACTAAAGCACCTATAGGACGTTCTTCCATTCGAGGCTCCCCCGTAAGCTCGAATTCGCCTTTGCTACAGGCTAGTGCAGCACATAAGGGCCTCATTGCTGTACCTGCATTCCCCAAAAATAAGGTTACCGGCTTTGGCACATTAAACACACCTGCGTTACCTGTTACCCAACACTGGGTTTTACAGTCAGATAAGCGATAACTGACATTCAGCTTAGTGAGTGCATTCAGCATGTGATGAATGTCTTCACTGTCTAACAAGTTAGTTAGATGAGTTTCACCACTTGCAAGTGCTGCGAGCAGTAACGCACGGTTAGACAAACTTTTTGAACCCGGTACGTTTACGGTTCCGTCCACTTTACTGATAGGCGAAATATACAGTTGATCCATTATTTATGTCTCCTAGCGAAATCTCGCATAAATTCGGTTAGCGCCTGAACACCTTCGATAGGCATAGCGTTATAAATACTGGCGCGCATCCCCCCAACATTTCGATGGCCTTTGAGGGCTTTTAGTCCTGCTTGTTCTGATTCTTTAATAAAAGCAGCGTCAAAATCCGTATTAGGGAGATGAAAGGTCACATTCATCTTTGAACGATAGTCAGGGTGTACCTTATTCAGATAAAAATCGCTTTCATCAATACATTGATATAATAGAGCCGCTTTTTGAGCATTTGTCTGGGCAATAGTTTCAACCCCGCCTTGCTCTTTAAGCCATTTAAATACTAAACCAGCTAAGTACCATGAATAAGTGGGCGGCGTATTATACATAGAGCCATAATTAGCCATCGTTTGATAATGTAAGAAGGTGGGTGTTTCTGGCATCGCAAAATTTAATAAATCGTCTCTGACTATCACCACAGATAATCCCGATGGCCCAATATTTTTCTGAGCACCCGCATAAATCACACCAAATTTAGAAACATCAATTGGCTGGGATAAAATATTAGAGGACATATCAACTACTAATGGCACGTCGCCAGAATCTGGGATGTCATTGATCTCTACCCCTTCTACCGTTTCATTTGAACAGTAATGGAAATAAGCACTTTTTTGATCAACTTGTGCAGCAGTGATACTTGGGACAGTACTTAAACCGTCTTGCATAATTATCTCGCCCACTACACTTGTTTTCAAGAATTTGCTGGCTTCTTTTAATGCACCTTCGGACCAAGAACCGGATAGTAAAAAATCTGCTGAGTCGGCTCTCAATTGCAAGTTCATCGGTACCGCAGAAAACTGCCCTCGACCACCGCCCTGTGCAAACAATACTTTATAATTGTCAGGCACTTTGAGTAAATCCCTTAAGTCCTGCTCTGCCGTCTCGGCCAGCGAAATGTATTCTTTACTGCGATGGCTGATTTCCATCACAGAGCGGCCCATGGATTGCCAATCTAAAAATTCTGCTTGTGCTTTTTGCATCACAGCGACAGGTAACATGGCAGGACCAGCAGAGAAGTTATAAATTTTTGTCATTTCTACACCAAAAAAAAACGAGCGGCATTAGCCACTCGTTATTGTTTCTAATTTACCAGTATTAATACCTATAAATCAGTTAGTTTCCATATCTTTCAATATAAAAAATAGGACTCTCTTATTCGTCTTCGTTATCTTGGGTGCTATCATCAGTGCTGTTATCAATAATGTCATCCGTGCTCGCATCAATTACTGCCTCAGCCACTTCACTTTCTTCACCTTCGGCTAACTCAATTTCAAGTTCTTCAATTTCATCAATACGCTGTAAACCAACAACATGTTCTCCTTCAATGGTTCGTATTAAGCGCACACCTTGAGTATTACGACCAACAGTCGAGACTTCTTCAACATGGGTTCTAACAAGTGTACCTTGATCACTGATAAGCATTATTTCATCGCTATCGTTGACTTGAACTGCTCCGACAACTTTTCCATTACGCTCAGATACCTTGATAGATACCACACCTTGAGTCGCACGACTCTTAGCAGGGTAATCTGAGACTGGGGTACGTTTACCGAACCCATTTTCAGTGGCAGTTAAAATAGCACCATCACCTTTAGGTACAATCAACGAAATAACTTTTTGCCCATCTTTCAAACGGATACCACGAACACCTGTTGCGGTTCTTCCCATGGGACGTAATGCCAATAATTCTTCACCCGTTTCTGGATCAAGTTTGACATTACCGGTATCAGCTTCACGTTGTTTTTCGTTAAAACGAACTACTTTACCGGCATCAGAGAACAACATAATGTCATCGTCGCCATTTGTAATATCTACACCAATTAACTCATCACCGTCATTCAAATTAACAGCAATAATACCGTTTGCTCTGGGACGAGAATAGGACGTTAATGCTGTTTTCTTGACAGTGCCGTTAGCCGTTGCCATCAACACATATTTACCTTCTTCAAATTCTTGAATAGGCAGAATAGCAGTAATGCGTTCGTTTTCTTCAAGCGGAAGAATATTAACGATTGGGCGACCACGAGCGTTTCTGCTAGCCAGTGGTAATTGATACACTTTTAACCAATATAAACGTCCACGAGTCGAGAAGCACAAAATATGATCATGGGTGTTGGCTACCAACAGCTTCTCAATGAAGTCTTCATTCTTCATTTTGGTAGCTGATTTACCGCGGCCACCACGACGTTGTGATTCATAATCATTGAGTTTTTGATACTTCACATAACCTTCACGAGATAAGGTCACGACCACTTCTTCTCTTTCGATTAAATCTTCAATATCGATATCATGTGATGCTGCTGTAATGACTGTACGACGCTCGTCACCGTATTCATCACGTATCGCTTCTAGCTCTTCACGAATAATTTCCATTAAACGTTCAGGACTGTTTAATATGTGCAATAACTCAGCAATAAAATCAAGCAGCTCTTTGTATTCAGACAATATTTTGTCATGTTCCAAACCAGTAAGCTTGTTCAAACGCAAATCTAGAATGGCTTGCGCTTGTTGTTCAGTTAAATAATATAACCCGTCACGAATACCGAACTCTGGTTCTAACCAATCAGGCCTTGCTGCATCGTTGCCTGAACGTTCTAGCATTTCAGCAACATCACCTAAAGACCAACCTTGTGCGGTCAAAGATACTTTGGCCTCAGCTGGACTTTTAGACGCTTTAATCATCGCAATGATTGGGTCAATATTAACCAGTGCAATTGCCAAACCTTCAAGTATATGAGCACGCTCACGTGCTTTTTTCAGTTCGAAGACTGTGCGTCGTGTGACAACCTCGCGGCGATGTAAGATAAACGCTTTAAGGATGTCCATAAGATTGAAGATTTTAGGCTGAGTCTTGTCTAATGCCACCATATTGATACCAAACACTGTTTGCATTTGGGTTTGAGAATAAAGGTGGTTTAGCAGTACTTCTGCAGATTCGTTACGTTTTACTTCAACCACAATACGCATTCCGTCTTTATCAGACTCATCACGCAGAGCAGAAATACCTTCTATTTTTTTGTCTTTAACCAAATCGGCAATTTTTTCAATCAAACGTGCCTTGTTCACCTGATAAGGAATTTCGTGAACAATGATTGTTTCTTTGCCGTTGTCTTCAGTCTCAATTTCAGCACGGGCGCGCATGTATATTTTGCCACGACCAGTACGATAGGCTTCTTCAATGCCCTTTCTACCGCTTATAAATGCGGCAGTGGGGAAATCAGGCCCTGGAATATGTTCGATTAATTCTTCAATAGTGATGTCAGGGTTATCAACCATGGCAATACAACCATTAACTACTTCAGTTAGGTTGTGTGGCGGTATATTAGTCGCCATACCTACCGCAATGCCTGAAGAACCATTGATCAGTAAATTAGGAACCCTGGTTGGCAAAACGTTAGGAATAAATTCCGATTCGTCGTAGTTGGGTACAAAGTCAACGGTTTCTTTTTCTAAATCAGCCAATAACTCGTGCGCTATTTTTGACATGCGAATTTCGGTGTAACGCATTGCCGCAGCTGAATCACCGTCGACCGAACCAAAGTTACCTTGACCATCGACCAACATATACCTAAGCGAGAAAGGTTGCGCCATACGTACAATAGCTTCGTAAACGGCTGAATCACCGTGAGGGTGATATTTACCTATTACGTCACCTACCACACGGGCAGACTTCTTGTAAGGTTTGTTAAAGTCATTTTTTAGTTCGTTCATGGCGAATAAGATCCGGCGGTGAACCGGCTTTAAGCCATCTCGTACATCAGGCAGCGCCCTGCCAACAATAACGCTCATCGCATAGTCGAGATAAGAGTTTTTAAGTTCTTCTTCTATATTAATTGGAAGAATTTCATGGGCGTGTTCAGTCATATACAGCCTTGTCCCTAGTCGTTATTATTAGAATACTAATCAAGTAAAATTCGTTTGGTCAATTTTAAGCTAGGACTTAAAATCAGGTTTACGTTTTCACCCAAATTTATCTTTATTTTCAACCGCTCGATTCTATCACCTACGAATTAAAATGAATAGCCAGAAGTCGCAGCTATAGTTAGCAATCAACAAGAGAATTAATATATCTACGATTTTATTTGCTCAAATAGTAGATTAAGATGGCCTCAGTTTAAGTAATAATGATGATCAGGCCAAGTGTGCAATATGCAAAATACACAAAATGTGGACCATAACGAAATACAAAAATTCTCTGAGTTAGCCTCAAGATGGTGGGATCTTGCCGGTGAGTTCAAACCTCTGCATCAAATCAATCCCTTAAGAACAGATTATATCCAACAACATTGTGGCGGTTTATCAGATAAAAATGTATTAGATGTAGGTTGTGGGGGTGGCATTCTGGCTGAGAGCATGGCCCGTCATGGTGCCCAAGTAACAGGCATCGACATGGGTGAAGCACCTTTAGAAATAGCTCGGTTACACGGTTTAGAATCAGGCTTAACAGTAGATTACCAACAGACTACAGCAGAAGAATTTTCCGATAAACACCCAGCACAGTTTGATGTAGTCACTTGCATGGAAATGTTAGAACATGTACCAGATCCTAGTTCTGTAGTCATGGCATGTTATCGGTTAGTAAAGCCAGGTGGACACGTGTTTTTTTCAACTTTGAATAGAAATATTAAGTCTTACTTGATGGCTATTGTGGGCGCAGAATATGTATTGGGTTTAGTACCTAAAGGCACCCACCAACATGACAAGTTTATTAAACCTTCAGAGTTAATATCTTGGATAGATGACACTCAATTAATAGTGCAAAGGATGATAGGTTTGCACATGAATCCGATTAGCCAAGAATATTATTTGTCAAATCAAAATGTTGACGTCAACTATATTATCCATTGCCAAAATAGTGATTCTTAAATGTTAAAAAAACCTAATGCAATATTATTTGACCTTGATGGCACACTACTCGATACCGCCAGAGACTTAGGAAACGCACTAAATCAAATTCTCAAAAAGTTAGATCGTCCAACTGTAGATTATGAAATCTATCGTAACATTGCTTCTGATGGGGCCAAAGGTATGCTCGAATTAGGTTTGGGGGAAGAGCTAAAAGATTATGATCTTGCTGTTTTACGGAAACAATTTTTAGATTATTACGAAACCAACATTTGTGTAGACACTGATTACTTTTTGGGTGTTGAAAGCTTATTGTTAGCACTCAATCAAAAAAATATTCCTTGGGGCATAGTTACCAACAAACCAGAGTTTTTAACGTTACAGCTGGTTACTGCATTTCCTCTATTACAAAACTGTGGGGTGATTATTAGTGGTGATACATTAAGTGAAAGAAAGCCCCACCCCTTGCCGTTATTACATGCCGAAGAAAAGCTTGCTCTCGATTCTCCTAATACTTGGTACATAGGTGATGCAGAGCGTGATATTCAAGCGGCTAATGCAGCCAATATGCACAGTGTGATTGCCCAATATGGTTATATCTCAGATATACAACAAACTAACAGTTGGAATGCGGACCTTAGCATTCATAGCCCTAGCGAATTATTAGATTATTTTTAAGTCAATAATACAACCCCACTTTCCTGATAAACACGACATCTAGTGCCTACCGCTTGTTTTTACCCCTATATATCGATAAATGTAAATCCTATTTTTTTACATTAAAAAATATTTAATAAAAATAAATCGTTATTTTGTACTTGCTTTTTGATTAACCGAAAGTCAAAAGGCGCTTTTAGGTGAGTCCCTACTAACCTTTATTTTGCTGCACCAAGATCGCACACAAAACCACCACATATTGGGTTGCATTGCATCCAAAACCTCACTATCTTGTGTTCTGTTAATTATGAGATCTTAACTGAATCATACAAATTATGATCAATGAAAGGTTTTAAGAGCAGCAAAAAGTTGTCAAACATAAACCATCAAATTAACAAACATTAGAGGGCATAGTGGTAAGCCACTCTAACGACGCATTTTCGCGCTAAATAAAAGTCATCTATACGACTTAAGATAATAAAGTAACGGCTGAAAACATGAATAACAATTTATACGTCACCAAACGTACTGGCGAACGCGAGATTATTGACTTGGAGAAAATCCATAAAGTAATTGAATGGGCAGCTAAGGGATTAAATAACGTTTCCGTTTCACAAGTAGAGATAAAAGCACATATTCAGTTCTACGATGGAATTAAAACTGCAGATATTCACGAAACACTTATTCGTTCTGCTGCTGATCTTATCTCCACAGATTGCCCAGATTACCAATATTTAGCCGCCCGATTGGCCATATTTCATTTACGTAAGAAAGCTTATGGCCGTTTTGAGCCACCTATTTTAAAAGACCATGTCAGAAGTATGGTTGATAAAGGTAAGTACGATCAGCACTTGTTGAAAGATTATACTGATGCCGAATTCGATGAACTGGATGAATACCTTGATCATTGGCGTGATATGAATTTCAGTTACGCAGCCGTTAAGCAACTCGAAGGTAAATACCTCGTTCAAAACCGCGTGTCTGGCGAAATTTATGAAAGTGCGCAGTTTTTATATATATTAGTCGCGGCTTGTTTGTTTGCTAACTATGAAAAAGACACACGTATGGACTACATCAAGCGTTTTTATGATGCCACGTCCAAGTTTAAAATTTCGTTACCTACGCCTATTATGGCAGGTGTTAGAACCCCTACCCGTCAATTTAGTTCTTGTGTACTTATTGAAGCTGGTGACAGTCTAGACTCGATTAATGCCACAGCCAGCGCTATAGTAAAATATGTCAGCCAACGTGCTGGCATTGGTGTTAATGCAGGGCGTATTCGTGCATTAGGCAGCCCTATTCGTGGTGGCGAAGCCTTCCATACTGGTTGTATCCCTTTTTACAAACACTTCCAAACTGCGGTAAAAAGTTGCTCACAAGGCGGTGTCCGTGGTGGTGCAGCAACGTTGTTTTATCCCTTGTGGCATTTAGAAGTCGAATCACTCTTGGTTTTGAAAAATAACCGTGGTGTTGAAGAAAATCGGGTTAGGCACCTAGACTATGGGGTGCAATTTAATAAGTTAATGTATACCCGTTTGATCAAAGATCAGCACATTACATTGTTTAGCCCTTCAGACACACCTGGACTTTACGACGCATTTTTTGCTGACCAAGATGAATTCGAACGTTTATATGTACAGTACGAAAAAGATGAAAGCATTCGTAAAAAACACATAAAAGCCATCGAGTTGTTTAGCTTATTCATGCAGGAGCGAGCCAGTACTGGGCGAATTTATTTGCAGAATGTCGATCACTGCAATACTCACAGTCCATTTAATCCTAAATTGGCTCCAGTTCGTCAGAGCAATTTATGTTTAGAGATAGCCTTACCAACGAAACCTCTACAACATGTGAATGACGAAAACGGCGAAATTGCTTTGTGTACCTTGTCAGCATTTAACTTAGGTGCAATTGAAAGTGTAGACGAGTTCGCTGAGTTATCTGATTTGGCGGTACGTGCATTAGATAATTTACTTGATTACCAAGACTACCCTGTTCCAGCAGCGTTAAACGCCACCATGGGTCGTCGCACATTGGGTATAGGTGTCATTAATTTTGCTTATTATCTAGCCAAGAATGGGGTCAAATACTCAGACGGTAGTGCTAATGGCCTAGTGCATAGAACTTTCGAAGCGATGCAATATCACTTAATGCGGGCGTCTTGTAACTTAGCCAAAGAAAAAGGTGCTTGCCCTAAATTTAACGAAACCACTTATTTCCAAGGTTTAATGCCAACTGATACTTATAAAAAGGATTTGGATAAAATATGTGACGAGCCACTGCACTGTGATTGGGATTCACTTAGAGCTGACATTAAACAATATGGTTTACGAAACAGTACTTTATCGGCCTTGATGCCCTCAGAAACATCGTCGCAAATATCAAATGCTACAAATGGAATTGAACCTCCTCGAGGACATATCAGTATAAAGTCCAGTAAAGATGGAGTGCTGAAACAAGTTGTACCTGAATACGAAAGACTCAAAGATAAATACGAGTTGTTATGGGACTTACCATCAAATGATGGATACCTTCAGCTCGCTGGTATTATGCAGAAGTTTGTTGATCAGACCATTTCTGCTAACACCAGTTACGACCCGAATAAGTATGAAGGCGGCAAAGTTCCCATGAAGTTACTACTCAAAGACTTGTTAACCACTTATAAACTTGGCATCAAAACCTTGTATTACCATAATACTCGTGATGGAGCAGATGACCCGACTCAACAAGAGTTGTCTAGCCAAAAATTTGTGCCAAAAGAAGTGGTAATAGAAGAAGACGACGATTGCGCAGGCGGCGCGTGTAAAATATAAATTTCAGTAAGCTGCTTATGCAGCTTTTCTGAGTGGTTTAAATTTGTAATGGCAACTATAATCAATGAAATATACGACTTTTAATCAAGTAAATAACAACCCCCTGACAGAACCGATGTTCTTTGGTAACCCAGTCAATGTGGCACGTTATGACCAACAAAAACACCCGATTTTTGAAAAGTTGATTGAAAAACAGATTAGCTTCTTTTGGCGTCCTGAAGAAGTTGATGTAAGTAAAGATAGAGTCGATTTTCAAAAGTTAAGCGACTCAGAAAAACATATCTTTATTTCTAACCTAAAATATCAAACGCTACTTGATTCAATTCAGGGTAGAAGTCCTAATATCGCATTTTTGCCGATTATTTCTATTCCAGAGTTGGAAACTTGGGTAGAAACATGGTCATTTTTCGAGACCATTCACTCTCGCTCATATACGCACATTTTGCGAAATCTATTTGGTGATCCCAGTAGCATTTTTGAAGATATTGTTGAAAATGAAGAAATCAAAAAGCGCGCGGCAGATATTTCAAAATATTATGATGATTTGATTTTTGCGACCCAATTGTGGCAAACCTTGGGTGAAGGCACACACACCATAAAAGGTGAGACTCATGTCATCACAATGCGTGTGCTTAAGAAAAAATTGTACCTCTGTATGAACTCAGTTAACGCCTTAGAAGCCATACGTTTTTATGTCTCTTTTGCTTGTACCTTTGCGTTCGCAGAGCGTGAATTAATGGAAGGTAACTCTAAAATCATTCGCTTGATTGCTCGTGATGAAAACTTACACCTTACCTCTACACAACATGTTTTGAATTTGTGGGCTAAAGGCAAAGATGATCCAGAAATGGCTGAAATTGCTGAGGAATGTAAGGAAGAAGCCACACAAATATTCCTGCATGCCGTAGAGCAAGAAAAAGAATGGGCTGCATTTTTGTTTCAACATGGTTCTATGATAGGGCTAAACAAAGAAATACTCTGTCAATATGTTGAATTTATTGCTAATCATCGTATGTCGGCAATAGGCTTAGGTCAGCCGTTTGACATAAAAAATAACCCACTACCTTGGATGAACAACTACCTAAGTTCTGACAACGTTCAAGTTGCACCTCAAGAGTCTGAGATCAGTTCTTATTTAGTGGGGCAAATCGATTCTGAAGTCAGCGCCGAAGATTTTGGTGATTTTGACTTATAAACGCTGACTTATAAAAGTAATGCAAAAAAACAGCGACAGTTTTATGGTGACAATACAAGATCATAAAACTGTCAAACATGCCCCCCCAAATACCCTACTAGAAACCATAGAGCAGCATGAAATTGAAATTCAATATCATTGCCGTGAGGGTTTTTGTGGTGCTTGTAGAAGTAAGCTAGTATGCGGAAAGGTAGAATACACTACAGATCCACTAGCCTTTATTGACGATGATGAGATATTACCTTGTTGCTGTATTCCAATAAGCAATATTGAAATACAGATAGGCTAGAAACTAGTTTCGAGTTTCTCAAACAAATGACTTCTCAATCAATTAATTGATAATTATTCTTCAGAATTTGAATGATTTCGGCCTTTGGATTTTCACTCAACACTAGAGATTTTCCGGTTATTTTTTCTGCGATATCAATATAAGTCTTAGAAACCTGCATTAATACCGCAACAGGTAGCGTATTCTCTTTAGCTAATTTTTGGCGTTCAGGCATTCGCTCTTTGTTCAACAAAATATCTGGATCTGGAAAATGCTTAAGCAATAATTGACGAAAGCCCTCTTTGGAGTTCTCTAACACATGACCTTGTGCATATTGCTGTGCATCCCAAATTCGTGAGGAATCTGGGGTGCCTACTTCGTCCATGTAAATCAGTTGGTTATTGCCATTTAAGTCTTTGACGTAACCAAACTCAAACTTAGTATCTACAAACACTTGCCCCAACTCAGCCAAAGCCTCACTAATTAGTGAAAATCCTTCAGTTAATAATTTTTCGTACAAAGAAACGTCACTCTGATTTTGGAAATTAAATGCTGAATAGTTATCAAGGATATTCTGTCGGGTGATATTTACATCATCCGCTTCAGGTACATTAGGAATGCCCTTTAAAATACCTTTTGTGGACGGCGTCATAAGTAAGTTTGCTAACTTAGAATCTTGGCTAAGACCATCTTCAAGCTGGATACCACAAAAATCTCTTTCACCTTTGTCATAAGCGCGCCACATTGAACCGGTAATATATTGACGACAAATAGCTTCAATCATCACAGGTTTAGCTTTTTGGACAATCCACACAAAAGGATGAGGGATATCGAGTATATGGCTGTCTGCTAGGCCTTGTTGTTTAAATAACTTAAACCAGTGATTAGAAATGGCATTTAAAGCTGCACCTTTACCTGGTACACCCAACATGCCATCTGCACCATGCCAAATACAATCAAACGCTGATATACGGTCGCTGATGATCATAATAGCCAATGGCGTATCATGAGGCACAGGATATGCCTTATCTTTAATTAAACGACAACTGTCTTGCTTAGTTAACCAATAAACAGAGCGTACTTTACCGCTATGCACCGGTAGTTCGGTTCGAATAGGCAGGTCATTGTTAATCGATAAAATTGAATCCGCGATCGACATACTATGCCAACTCCTTAATGTGAAGAACGTACAAAGCTTTTATGCTGATTATTGTAGAAAGAATACCTCTAGCCGCGCTAACAACCAGAGGTAAATAGTCTATATGTCTAGATCGTCGGCCGACATGGTTTTTGAAAATGCGGGATACAAATCGGTTAGTTTATTAACTGCAAAGGGCTTGCTCTCGTCGTCCAATAATGTGACAGAAGTTTTCTGGCCTACACTAGCCACTTTAATACGATACTCTTCCGTGTCTAAGTTCATCTCACTTTTGTCATCAGACCAAATATTGCTCCACCAACCGTCTTCAGCGCCATTGTATTTAACAAACAACAAACCATTAGACTTGTCATAATCTTTCACATCAAAGCCTAACTTTCTCAATACAAGTAACAGTCTGGGCCAAGTAATATCATAATCAGCGTCGACTACAAAAGCGGGCTCACCATCACTATCAAATCCTAAGTCCATCTGTAAACCTTCACGAATTTGACGAAAACGTTTGACGTCAGCTACTTTTGTTTCAAATTCATAGTTTTTCACTACTCTATTTAGGACATCGACTTCGTTACGTCTTTTGTTCTTAGATTGGGTGATCTCGGTGCTTTGAGAATTTAGTTTTTCCTTGTATTCAACTAATTCAACACTGAGCCCTGCCGTTCTTCCATGAGGTTTTTTATCTAAGGTAAATTCAAAACGTTGTCCGACAGTACGTTCTGATTTAGACCAGCTGTACCATTTGTCGTCTTTGCTTTCATCTAACGTCACCCAGTCTGTGATTAAGCGCTGATTGTCTTTGTCAAACATCTCAACACCAATACCGTCGGTTTCTAAAAATCTAATAAGGGAATTCCATATCGCTGTATCTAGAGGAAGACTGTCATCCACTTGATCAAACCATACGATTGCATCCTTTGAGCCCTCTTCTATATGAGAGCCCGCCACAACTGGCAATACTAATGAAGGTGAGAGCACACTTAATTTGTTCCCCATAGCAGTTTGCGGTGCATCTTCACCTAAATCTGGCAGTTTATAAGCGTCATTAAATTTAGGCGAGTCCACATCATCTGGAATCTTTATCTTTTGGCCAGGTTGCTCTTTGACGTAATCAAATGAGCCACTGGCAACTTCTCTTTCTTCTAATGAACTACAAGCGGTTAAAATAGTGGCTGCTATCACAGTGCATTTTAATACACTAAACAGTTGAAAATTATTGGTCATGCTATCTCCTTAGGATAATACGCCAGAACTGCGCATGACTTGTTCGATATGATTTTGGCTAGCTAGTTCCGATTCAACTAAAGGCAATCGTAAAAAAGCTGAATTAGTCAGCCCCATTTTGTGTAAAACCCATTTTGGTAACACAGGATTCGGTTCGACAAACAAGGCGGTATGTAAGCCAGCAATTTGTTTGTCAATTTTTTCTGCCAACTGGAAATCCTTCGCCAATGCAGCATTACACATATCAGCCATTTGTTTAGGCACAATATTAGCGGTAACAGAGATCACTCCGTGGCCACCGTTTGCAAGAAACTCACAACCTGTTAGGTCATCACCACTTAAAAACAAAAAATCGTCTGAAACAAGTTTCTGTGTAGCCTTCAAGCGCGATATGTCACCTGTGGCATCTTTCAAGCCGACAATTTTAGGATGGGTAGCTAACTCTGCCACCGTCTCTGGCAACATGTCAGCTACGGTTCGGCTGGGCACATTGTATAACAATACGGGTAAGTCAGTTGCATCAGCAATGGCTTTAAAGTGCGCAACCATACCTTTTTGTTGTGGCTTATTGTAATAAGGCACAACACTTAAAAATCCTTTTATGCCAGTACCTGACATCTGTTCACTCAAGAAAATGGCTTCTGAAGTTGAGTTAGCACCACTCCCAGCGATGATAGGTATTTTCCCCTGAGCATATTCTACAGTTCGCCTAACTACTTCTATATGTTCAGAAAAAGGCAACGTCGCAGACTCACCTGTAGTACCAACAGACACAATGCCATGAGATCCATTTCGAATATGAAAATCAACTAGCGCCTCTAATGACGAATAATCTATTTGCCCATTATCATACATTGGCGTAATTAGCGCCACAATACTGCCAGTAAACATGAATACTCCCAAAAAATTAGCATCTAATGGTAAAGATCTGGCCCCCTAAAAACAAGCATTGAATAGCCCATTTTATGGATTAGAATTGAAACTGGATCAACCCACCTACAATCATGTATGTTATAGCCAATTTGAAAGCAACGAATTGGTTAAAAATGACGCAACAATTAATCATTACCATATTAGGTTCAAACCAATTTGGTGTATTAAGTAAATTGGCAGACACGGTATCTGAAGTAGGATGCAATATTTTAGATAGTCGCCAAGCCGTTTATGGGCAGGATTTTTCTCTCACTATGATTATCGAAGGCAGTCAAAGTGCAATTACCCAAGCCGAATGTTTGTTGCCGCAAACTTGTCAGAAGCACAATTTATTGTCGATGATGAAACGCACAAAAAAACATTGTAAACAAAATCTTGAACACCTTGCGGATGTCATTATAAATGGCGAGAGTACACCTGGTCTGATTGACCAGATCACCGATTTTTTCGAACAACACAAGATCTCTGTCAGTGCATTTAGACTAAAGTTTTTAGATACAAATGAAAACGACAAAAAGATGAAGTGCAAAATGGTGATATCTATCCCCCATGAACTCGAAGTTGATAAAATTGAACATGCTCTTCAAGCACTTTTGCAACCACTCAATTTAGAAGCTTCGATCAAACAAAATCACTGATAACTTGGTATTTTCCTTTTTATTAATAACTTAAGGTAATTATTATGCAAATGCTCAAAGCGGGCGATATTGCTCCGCAATTTTCTCTACCAGATCAAGATAACCAAACGGTTACGTTAAGCGACTTTACTGGTAAAAAAATATTGATTTATTTTTACCCCAAAGCCATGACACCTGGCTGTACAACTCAGGCGCAAGGTTTACGGGATAGCCAAGCATCATTGGCGGCATTGAACGTTGAAGTCTTAGGTGTAAGCCCTGATGCAGTTAAAAGACTCCCAAAATTTATTGAAAAAGAGAAGCTCAACTTCACACTTTTGTCGGATGAAGATCATGCAGTAGCAGATGATTTTGGGGTCTGGGGTCTTAAAAAGTTTATGGGTAAAGAATACGACGGTATTCATCGCATTACATTTTTAATCAATGAAGACGGCAAAATAGAACATGTATTTGATAAATTCAAAACCAAAGATCACCACGAGGTGGTATTGGCATATCTGCAGAAGTAAAAGGAGCTTAAAGAGTTAAACATAATGAAAAGTTGGAGCCGATATTATGTATGTCGGCTCCGCCTTAACTAAGTTTCAGTCGCTAATTCCTTGGGACTTGACCAAGCATTGCCAACAGCTTTGACTAATGTTGCTAAAGGAATAGCGAAGAACACCCCCCAAAAACCCCATAACCCACCAAAAAATAACACCGCTATAATAATATACACCGGATGTAAGCTCACCGCTTCTGAGAACAATATAGGGACTAATGCGTTACCGTCTAAGGCTTGTATTATGCCGTAAGCAATCATTAAGTACCAAAAGTCAGGTGTCAAACCCCATTGAAATAAGGCGACTATCGCCACAGGAATAGTCACCACTGCGGCACCTATATAAGGGATCAGTACTGAGAAGCCCACTAACACCCCCAGTAACAAGGCATAACGCAAGTCCATAAACGCAAAAGTCACTGCGGACACGGTACCAATAATGACAATTTCGATGACTTTACCGCGAATATAGTTAGCAATTTGCAGGTTCATTTCAGTACCCACTTGTTTAATTAAACGGCGTTCGCTGGGCAATAGTGAAGAGATATTAGAGACCAACATTTCTTTATCTTTGACCATAAAGAAAACCATTAACGGTACTAAAATCATGTAAATCAATAAAGCACCAAACCCGCCTAGAGAACTAAATGACGCAGACAACAATTGCTCAGCTAACCCCACTACTCGTTCATTGATTCCGTCCAACACATCCTGAATTTGAGTCAGCTGTACAAGATCTGGATAGGTGTCGGGTAGCGTTAATAACCACGCTTGACCTTTTTCCCATATTTGCGGCATCTCTTTAATCAAATTAATACTTTGCTGCACAACAACGGGTACTAGTCCCACAAGAGTCAGAATTGATACGCTTATAAAACCAAATAACACCAACACAGTTGTATAGCCACGAGATAAGCCTAGCCTACATAGCCGGGCCACTGGCCAATCCAATAGGTATGCAATGACAGCAGCCACCAAGACAGGCATTAAAATTCCGCCCCAAACTGCCAATAATAACGAACTGATGAGTAACAGCAATAACAACATCATTGAATCAGGATCTGAAAATTTTCGCTTATACCAACGTTCAAAAACGTTTAACATCTATTGTCCTTGTATATTAATAGGCATCACCAAACAATAAGTTGTTGATGATAGTTGAAGTTCAACCATATGATGTCAGCATTATTGCACAACCATTGCGTGATAAAATAGAACTTAACTGATATTACACAAATAAAGAGAGGCTATTTTTGCAATTAGATTGGACATGTCGTTTTGGTAACGTAAAAGCTATCTTGCAACTAAAAAAATCCCTCAATTTAGGAGAGGTCCCTGATAATTTTCAAATAATAGCCAGTAAACTATTAGAATTAGAAGGCACATTTACCGACGGTTTTGATAATAATATAAAATACTTACTGAATAAAAAAAACTGGTGTTTAGCCAATTGTAAGCAAGGTAAACCCTCAATAGCGCTGAAAAATCACTGTAATCACTACGCTTTTGATTTGCATTGTTTTCCTGTTGTAAACAACCAACCACAAGCGCTGATTAAACCTTTTGATGTCGATTCACCGTTCAAAGAATTCAATCCTTCTATTTTAGGTCCTTTAATCAGTATCCCCAAATTAAGCGACTTTATCGCCCTGACAATACGTTGTGGAGACGAGGCAGATATGGAATTACTTAAATATGCCCATATATTAGTAATTCAGCTAATCGATTTATTGAGCACATCATTGCACATAGTTGAAAATAGTGGGCAGTCAATCCAAGAAATATTTTTATCTGTTGAGCAACCATTAAAAGAAATAAAACCAACTTATTAAATCAGCTAACATTGAACTAATTGGCGGGTTGTTGATCCATAACACACGCAAGTATTTAATAATTAATACTGTCATGTAATATAGACATACTAAAATTAGACGTAATCTATGATAAAACCTATTGCTACCATCGTTGTTTCTGCCTTGAGTATATTTTTATTAGGCACCATGTCAGTTGGCGCAGTAAATAAGAAAAACGTGTTACCTGAAATAGGCGTGGTGGCATCTAGTGCTATCAGCTTAGATAAAGAGGTATTGATTGGCGATGCGCTAATGCGTCAACTTCGCGGGCAAGCGCCTATTATCAATGACCCATTATTGGATGAATATATTCAAGACATTGGTAATCGTTTAGTTGCGCAGGCCGACAACGTAAAATTCCCTTACAAATTTTTTATTCTCAATAGCCCAGACATCAATGCATTCGCTTTTTTTGGAGGACATATTGGTATTCACACCGGGCTTATTTTTAACGCCAGAAATGAGTCGGAGTTAGCCTCGGTATTAGCCCATGAAGTCAGTCACGTTACCCAAAGACATATAGCGCGTAGTATTGAAGCGCGACAAAAATCGTCACCTTTGCAGATAGCCAGTTTGCTGGGTAGCATATTAGTCGCAGTGGTGAATCCAGAAGCAGGCATGGCGGCACTTTCAGTGAGCAATGCAGCTTCGGCGCAATCTTCAATCAATTACACCAGACAAAACGAACAAGAAGCAGACAGAGTGGGGATTAGTATCCTCGCAGAGGCGGGCTTTGACCCAAATGGCGCCAGCAGTTTTTTCAGTATATTAGCGGAAAAAAACCGCCTTAAATCCACACCATTAGCATTTTTACTCACTCACCCTTTACCTGAATCACGGATTGCCGATGCGAGAACCCGAGCCGCATCATTTCGCCCACGGGATATACCTGAAAGTATTAACTTTCACTTGGCTAAGACCAGAATATTGGCGCGCTACTATGCCAATCCTAAGCGTAATATCGAATACTTTTCTGATATATTAAAAAAACAAAATTATATTTTTAAACAAGCAGCTGAATATGGTTTAGCTTTATCTTACTTAGCCAATGAAGAGTTTGAACCCGCCCTTAAGCTAATAGATGTTCTGTTGGAAAAAAATCCAAGTAACTTATTTTATTTGGATACTTACACCGATATTGCTATAGAAATGAATCAACATCAAAAAGCGATAGACAAATTATCAGTACAAATTGTGCACACACCTTTCAACCGGGTATTGACCCTAAACTTAGCGAATGTGCTGATTAAATCCGGAAACATTGAAAGAGCGACATCTTTGTTAAGAGATTATTTGTTAATTAATCCAGACAATATGTTGGCCTATGAATTACTTTCAGATGCTTATCGCAGTAGCGAGCAAAAACTCGAAATGCATCAAACAAAAGCCGAAGTTTATGCATTATTGGCAGCCTATCCAAGGGCAATAGATGAATTACATACTGCTTACAATTACGCTAGTGATCGAAAAATTGAGAAACAAAGAATTAGAGCTCGAATAGAACAATTTAGAATTGCGCAAGAGCGATTACAAAGTCTTTAGCAGATTGATAGTTTGCATTAGCTTTTCCGCACTTTGCTCGCCTTTTAATTGTTTTACCACTTTGCCATCTGCATCTAGAATATAGGTTGTGGGTAAACTATTAGGTGGCTTGATCCACGGCATAGTATTAAGCCGCTCTATAATAGGAAATTGAATACTATATTTTTGTTGAAGGGTGATGAGTTTGTCTTTATTCAAAGGATCAAAACTTACAGCAAAAATATCTATGTCATCACTATATTCTTGGTGAAAATGGTTCAACTCTGGCATTTCTCGCAAACACGGTGCGCACCACTCAGCAAAATAGTTGACGACTCTCCACTTTCCCTGTGAATTATTCCATCGGTGTTCCTGTCCATCAAGACTAACGAAGTCAACTTTAAAGCTTTGCTGGGTCCACAAACCGACGAACAGAGCTAACAAAGCAGTCAATACAACCACGAATTTTTTCAAAATATTAATGCCCTAAATATGGGTTACTCTCGTAACAAAAAGAATAAAATGTAGAATACACCGTATACATACGATATCTCATTCGAAGTGAAAATAAATTTATGACTGATCTTAAAATTTTACACAATCCTAGATGTTCTAAAAGCCGTCAAACTCTGCAATTATTGCTTGAAAAAGGTTTTGAACCGCAAATTATTGAATATTTAAAAACACCAATCAGTGCCCAAGAGTTGCAGCTTATTGTTAAGCAATTAGGCTTTTCTTCAGCAAGACAACTAATCAGAAAAGGCGAAGACGCTTACAAACAACAAAACTTAGCTGATAATACGTTAACTGAGGAGTCTCTGATAAGCGCAATGCTTAATTCACCAAAACTTATTGAAAGACCTATTGTTGTATTCAATGATAAAGCCGCTATTGGCAGACCACCTGAATCAGTTTTGAGTATATTATGAGTAAAATAGTACTAATTTTATACTACAGTCGCCATGGGGCTACTCAAGCTATGGCGAACAGCATAGCCTTAGGCGTTGAGAAATCAGGACTTGAAGCACGCTTGCGTTGTGTGCCTGAAGTAAGCAATAATTTCACCCGTATCCAAGACTCAATACCCAGCTCGGGCGATCCCTATGTGGTAAAGCAAGACTTAGATGATTGTTGTGCATTAGCACTTGGCAGCCCCACACGTTTCGGCAATATGGCGGCACCTTTAAAATATTTTTTAGATGATACTAGTGCTCAATGGTTAGCGGGTACATTAGAAAATAAACCAGCTTGTGTTTTCACTTCTACATCGAGTATGCATGGGGGACAAGAATCAACGTTACTCACTATGATGATCCCCTTGTTCCATCACGGTATGATACTGTGCGGTTTACCTTACTCCAACCCTGAATTACACACCACTTTGTCTGGCGGAAGCCCTTATGGTGTGACACATTTGGCACAAGGCGATAGCAAAAACAAACTCTCTTATGAAGAACAAACATTGTGTATCGAACAAGGTAAAAGGCTGGCAGTACTAGCAGCGAAATTAGACCATTAACCAGTATACGAGATAAGTAACATGACATTTAACAGCACTTTTTTTCGACGATTAACCTTAACCAGCTATTTACTTTTAATTATCTGGCTAGTGGTCTGGCACTTTTTCTTAACCATAGATAAAACCACCTCAACTTTATTCACCTTATTATTTTGGATAGTGCCAATTTTATTACCTGCTAAAGGACTATTAGAAGGTAAACCCTATACTTATGCATGGACAAATTTTATTGTGATGTATTATTTGCTGCATGGTTTGACAGCAGTTTATGCCGTCGAAGGGGAGAGGTTGTATGCCCTAGTTGAGATAATATTATGTACACTATTATTTACTGGTTGCAGTTTTTATGCCCGGATTAGAGGACGTGAACTTGGATTGGGTATTCGCAAATTAAAAGAAGAGTTACTAGAAGAAAAACAGGCATTTGAAGGAAGCAAAACTAAAGAGTCAAAATAGTTTTAACAAAAGGTATAGTGAGCTTTCGCTGCTGTTGTAGTGATTGCTCATCAAGAATATCTAAAGATGCTATCAAGGCTGGCATATCTCGCTGCCAATGATTAACCAGATATCTTGCAACATCTTTAGACATATTTAAGCCCCTATGTTGGGCTTTAACTATCAATGCCTGCTGTCGCTGCTGATCAGTCAGTGAATAGAGTTGAAAATTAGTGCCCCATGACAGCCTAGATATCAAATCGGGTAGCTCTAGGGATAATTGCTGAGGAGGTTGGTCCCCAGTTATTACTAAGCAACTATTACTCTGTTCTTTCACTCTGTTGATTAAATCAAACACCGCTATTTGCCAATCACTTTCACCCTGTAATTCTTGCATGTCATCAAGGCAAATCAAACGGTAATTTTCAAGACCGACCAGTACATCTGGAGACATATGTGTCTTTTCATTAAAACTTAAGTAGATGCAAGTCTCACCCGCTAATTCGGCTTGTTGGCAAGTTGCATACAACAAGTGACTTTTACCCATCCCAGAATCAGAAAATAAATATGTCAGCCAATTATTGACCTTTTTGCATTCAGGTTCAGCAAATAGCTGCTTTAGATAGCTGCAAGCTTGTGCATTTTGACCAGGGATAAAGCTAGCAAATGATTCGGTATCTTTTAAGCCAATAGGCAATGAAAGTTGACTGCTTACTTGACCCAAAAGAACTCCAAACCAACTATTGGCTGACCAAAATCGTCAACTACTGGCCTAATTTTACTATCCAAGCTTAGAGCATTTGTTAAATCGTCAATGTCACCCAACAAATCCAATTCAAAGGTTGCACGTGAACCTTGCTGCTTAATCAAGGTAGCATCATTAACAATACTCATATTTTCTAAAGACCTTAAAGCAAGACTATAATAAGCAAGGGTATCGATGTTGTTGACGACAATTTGAACCTTAGTATCTGCCCGATCTATTTGAGCCAAGTCAATCGAATATTTTAAGGATAACTGATCCGCCAGTGCATCAATCAAACCCTCTGCAATAATTAATGGGGTATCACCTTGTACTTGCCCAGCCAATAAACCGCCTCCCTCAATCATTGTCCAGTCTGCAGACCATTGAAATTCCGAATTTTCATTCGTCATCACTCTATTTTGAGTGACATCAGATGATTGATTATCAGTCAAATAAATTCTCGCAGAAAGCACAGACGGAACAGCGTACCTTTCACTAGCTTGAGATATTTGCGAACTAAAACCACCCCAGATGTCATATATTCCCAAACCTTGTATATCATCAAGATCCCACAGAGGAAACATCAAAGAAATGCCTCTTTGAGCAGCGCGAGTGCTCAGTTGTTGATAAATTTCCGAATACTCAGTTGGCCTAGCAATTTTTCTGTCTGAATCAGCAGACGACTTGATAGCCAACCAAATTAAAGAATCTGGACGCCTTTTATCCCAAACAGGGAAACCCGCGTTACGAATAACGCTCTCCACTCGCTTGGGATCAAAACTTATCACTAAATAGAGTTGTGATTCTTGCTTATCATAACTATAGGATCTGACGAAACGAGTTGCCCTAGTCATGGCACTTTTAATTTTCTGATTAGTGAGTAAGTCGTTGTTACCTCGTACTTTAATAAGCACTTGTTTAAGGGCTAGGCTAAAAGCATTATTTTGTGTCCGCTCTGTCTGATCATCTACGGCGATCTTAGCATCATACAAATCGTCAATAACCGCCGCATTAACGTTATGCCAACTTACTAGCCAGACAAGAAAAAACACAAATAACAAAGGCTTTACTTTTATTGGCATCAGGGCCAAATCTCCTCAAAATATACTTCGAAAAATATTTCATAGAGTATTGTCTTTTATTTGCGAACAAAATTCATCAATTGTTTATCAATCTATATGTCCAAACCAACTTAATATGAAAATTTAGAGTTATTTGAGTATATCTGTCGTTGGTATTATTTGTGCAAGCTGCTAAAATCCGCGCTCTTTTTTGCGGCCATTTTGAGGAAAGTACGTGAGCGATAAAAATTCATCACTAAGTTACAAAGACGCTGGAGTTGATATTGATGCAGGTAACCAGCTAGTCGAAAGAATTAAGTCGGTCGCAAAAAAAACTCATAGACCTGAAGTCAGAGGCGGGTTGGGTGGTTTTGGCGCTCTATGCTCACTACCAGAAAAATATAAAAAACCACTTTTAGTATCAGGTACAGACGGTGTAGGTACCAAACTCAGACTGGCAATGGATTTAAAACAACACTCTGGTATCGGCATAGATTTAGTTGCAATGTGTGTTAATGACTTAATAGTACAAGGCGCAGAGCCTTTATTTTTTCTCGACTACTATGCCACCGGAAAATTAAATATTGATACAGCGGCTGAAGTTGTCACTGGAATTGGTAAAGGCTGTGAATTATCAGGCTGCGCGCTAATAGGCGGTGAAACTGCTGAAATGCCCGGTATGTATCATGGTGAAGATTATGATGTAGCTGGATTTTGCGTAGGTGTAGTCGAAGCAGATGATGTGATTGATGGCTCGCGCGTTGCTCATGGCGATGCGCTGATTGCCCTAGCCTCTTCAGGGCCTCACTCAAATGGTTATTCCCTTATTCGGAAGATTTTAGAAGTATCAGGCAGTGATACAAATGAAGTATTAGAAGGTAAAGCCTTATCAGAGCATTTACTTGAGCCTACCCGAATTTATGTCAAGAATGTATTGTCTTTATTAGAACAGATGCAGGTAAATGCTATATCTCATATTACTGGTGGTGGGTTTTGGGAGAATATTCCTAGAGTTTTACCTAAGGGAACCAAAGCTGTGATCGATGGGTCTAGTTGGCAGTGGCCTGCAATATTTAATTGGTTACAAGAAAAAGGTAATGTGAAAACCCATGAAATGTACCGTACTTTTAACTGTGGTGTAGGCTTAATCATTGCATTACCCAATGAAAAGGCAGCTCAGGCAGTTGAAATATTAAACAAACTTGGCGAAAACGCATGGCAAATTGGTCATATAGAAAATAGTGATGCCGAGCAACAGGTTGAGATCAACTAAGTGACTGAACAGAACGCGCAAATGTCACAAAAGTCCATCGTTGTTCTGCTTTCAGGTAATGGTTCAAACTTGCAAGCGATTATCGATGAGATTTCAAGGCAAAAAATTAATGCTAAAATCGTAGCTGTTATTGCAAATCAAAAAACAGCTTATGGCTTAACTCGTGCTGAAAACGCTGGCATCCCGGCAATATATATCGATCACAAAAGTTTTGCTAGCAGAGAAGATTATGATACTCAAATGGCGAGTTGTATAAACGAGTTCAATCCGAATCTCATTGTATTAGCTGGTTTTATGCGTATTCTTACACCAGTGTTTGTTGAAAATTATCAAGGTAGAATGTTGAACATTCATCCCTCTTTGCTGCCCAAGTACAAAGGTTTGCATACACACCAAAGAGCGATTGATGCTGGCGATGAAGAACATGGAGCATCGGTGCATTTTGTCACACCAGAGTTAGATGGTGGACCGGTAGTGTTACAGTCTAAAGTGCCAATATTTGAGCAACAAGACGCCCAAGAGTTAGCGGACCGAGTACAACAACAGGAGCGTCAAATGTACCCTCTTGTAATCAAATGGTTTTGTGAAGATAGGCTTAAAATGGTTGATAATAAAGCAGTGTTAGATAATCAGATATTAGCTGAAGAGGGCTACGCAATTGGGTAAATTGATGACGTTTTTAGCGGTAAACTTAGTTTTGCTAACTTTCGGCATGAACAAGCCCGCTTATGCCGAAACAGAACAGTTAGTTGGCTTTGAAGCTGAATACATCGTTTATCGATTTGGTAGAAGTTTAGGTAAAGCAAAGCTGAGTCTAAAAGCCGATAAAGACAATCTATATAGATTGGATTATTACTCTAAGGTCTCCGCTTTCTTTTTATCTGACATACGTTCCGAGACCAGCTTTTTTACGTTCGACAATTCGCAATTGCACCCCCATACCTATGCATACAGCCGCAGTGGCACAGGTTCGGATAAAAGCACCAAAATTCGATTTGATGCTGGAAAATCAAAAGTCACTATTAATCAAGCACAGCCTATTGAGTGGACTGGGCAATTAGACAACCAACTTTATCGCTTAGATGTGCAGTTGAAATTAGCATCAGGAAAGCGTGAGTTTGTTTACGACATCATTAATAATAGAGGCGAACATCGCCATTATGGGTTGAAAGTAGTAGGCAAAGAACAACTCGATTTGCCGTTCGGAATGATTGAAGGTATCAAGGTTAAGATTGAACGTAATAACTCTTCACGCGAGACGATAGCTTGGTTTTCACCTCAACTCAATTATCAATTAGTTAAGCTAAAACAATACAAAGACGGTGACGAACAAGGTGAAATGCGTTTGAAATATTTTAAGTCTGAAAATACTCCGTTAGAAGTTAAAAACTGATCTCTGCAACACCGACCCATCTATACTTATATTGCTAAATTCGTTAAATCGATATATACAGCATAAATTAAATTATCCATTTAAATCATAGCTATAATTTAATCCATAAACTTGATTTTTACTTGGCTAAAATATACTGTTAAAGCCATGGTCTGACCTCTATTAATGGGAGCATTTATGCAAATCCTAATTTGGCTTTTATATGTGATAGCGACGCTAGGCGCTGTTAGTTATTTTCGAATGAAATTGTTTAACGCCACCGTGGCCATTTTCTGTGTGTTTATATTGGGCAGTATTTTAGGCGTTATTGGTAATTTCAGTTGGATTGCGTTCTTAATAGTCGCCCTCCCCTTGAATATCGAATCTGTACGCAAACAATACATCAGTGAACCCATACTAAAAATTTATAAAAAAATCATGCCTGAAATGTCGAGCACAGAAAAAGATGCTATCGATGCAGGCACTGTTTGGTGGGATGGTGAAATATTTAGTGGTAACCCGAACTGGCAAACACTGCATAACATTCCTCAAGCTAGACTAACTACTGAAGAACAAGCATTTATAGACGGTCCTGTAGAAGAAGTGTGTAAAATGTGTGACGACTGGGAAGTCACTCACAAAAACGCCGATCTTTCTCCAGAAGTGTGGCAGTTCTTAAAAGACCATAAATTCTTCGCTATGATCATCAAGAAAAAATTTGGTGGCTTAGATTTTTCTGCTTATTGCCAATCCCGTGTACTTCAAAAATTATCGAGTGTAAGTTCAGTTTTATCCACCACTGTTGGTGTACCTAATTCATTAGGACCGGGTGAGTTACTGCAGCATTACGGAACTGAAGAACAAAAAAACCACTATTTGCCAAGGTTAGCTGTCGGTGATGAAATACCCTGTTTCGCACTAACTGGTCCAGAAGCTGGCTCAGATGCTGGCTCATTACCTGACAGCGGCACAGTATGTATGGGTCAATGGAATGGTGAAGAAATTCTAGGTATGCGTCTTACCTTCGATAAACGGTATATCACCTTAGCTCCAGTGGCTACAGTCATCGGCTTGGCTTTCAAAATGTATGATCCAGATGGATTATTAGGTGATGAAAAAGAATTGGGTATTACGTGTGCTTTATTGCCTAGAGACACTGCAGGTATGGAAATAGGCAACCGCCATTTCCCTTTGAACGTGCCTTTCCAAAATGGCCCGATTAAAGGTCAGGACATCTTTGTACCCTTAGATTACATTATCGGTGGTACCAAAATGATCGGCCAAGGCTGGCGTATGTTAGTAGAATGCCTGTCTGTTGGCCGAGTTATTACTTTACCTTCAGCCTCCGCAGGTGGGGCAAAAAGTATCGCTTTGGCAACGGGTGCTTACGCTCGTATTCGTCGACAATTTAAAATGCCTATCAGTAAAATGGAAGGTATTGAAGAGATGTTGGGACGTATAGGTGGTAATGCCTATCTAATGGACGCCGTCACTTCCTTCTCAACCAAAGGTGTAGATTTAGGTGAAAAGCCTTCTGTCATATCTGCTATCTGTAAGTACCATTTAACAGAAAAAATGCGTCAACTAGTCAATGACGCCATGGATGTGCATGGCGGCAAAGGCATTATGCTTGGACAAAACAACTATTTGGGCCGAGCTTATCAAGGGGCACCCATCGCTATTACAGTAGAGGGAGCCAACATTCTGACACGTAATATGATGATCTATGGACAAGGGGCAATGCGCTGTCATCCATATGTGTTGACCGAGTTACTTGCGGCCAACAACCCTGACCCTGACGAAAGTTTAGAACAATTTGACCAAGCTGTATTTGGGCATATTGGCTTTGCTATTAGCAACTTATTTCGAAGCTTATGGTTCTCTTTGACGGGTGCGCGTTTTACTCATGCTCCCTTTACTGACGAAACAGCTGGCTACTACCGGTCTATGCAACGTTATAGTTCTAATATGGCCTTTCTATCTGATGTAACTATGGCAGTATTAGGTGGGGAGTTAAAACGGCGCGAGCGCATATCGGCTCGTTTAGGTGACGTGTTAAGCTATTTATATCTTACCTCATGTGTACTGAAGCGCTTTGATGATGAAGGTCGTAAAGCTGACGACTTACCATTGATGCACTGGGCTATGCAGGACAGTTTATTTAAGTTAGAGGTGGCTTTAGAAGAGTTACTCGATAACTTTCCATCAATGATAATGGGTAAAGCACTTAAATTACTCATCATGCCATTTGGTAAAAAATACAAGCGCCCTTCTGATCAATTAGAACATGACATCGCCGCAATTTTACAGACTCCAAGCGAAGCTCGCAGACGTTTAGGTGCAGGTCAATACTTATCCCGTGAAGAAGGCAGTTTAATGGGGGATTTAGAACAAACCCTCGAAAATGTTATCGCAGCCGAACCTATTTATAACAAAGTATGTAAGGCAGCTAAACAATATTTGCCTTTTACCGAGTTAGATAAGGTGGCAGATAAAGGGCTTGAATTGGGCGTGATAACCGAAGAACAGGCGACTCTGCTTAGAGAAACAGAAAAAGGTCGATTGCGCACTATCAATGTTGACGACTTTGACCCAAGTGAATTGGTGCAAAGTGTACAAAAAGACAAATCTAAAAGAAAACCACGAGCTAAGAAAGTAGCTTAACGCATGTTTTTAAAGCCCTGTTAATCAGGGCTTTTAATTAATTGCAGTAAAAATACATTTTGCGCCATTGTCTTGAAGGTTTTTGACTTGAATCCCACCAAGCCAAGTATTTTTTTATAAAGAGCTTCCAGCACGGCTGCCGCATGCACTTTACCTTTAAGGCCAGCTAAAGCTGTTCCATATTTATCCTGTAAATATGGTCAACTGCAAAAAATAGAATCCAGAAAATGCCGGTCGCTGCTATAGTTCTTAACCGCATGAAGCTTTAAAGGCGGAAAAGCAGTAGCGGAGCCACCTAAGATGAACACCGGCGAAACCGATGTTACGATGATGATTGTCCCGTTAGCTTAATCGTTAAAGGTCAACTCGATATCAACAGCTCTGATACTATCGATTCGCAAGAGTAAATATTACCTGATTATAGAACCTCAACTCTTAATTAGTCACAGCAGGTTTACTGCTTAAACCAGTGTAGAATCGCCTGATTGATGACTTCCGGTTTTTCACGATGTAAAAAATGCCCAGCATCTCCAACTAGTTCCCACTGGTAATCAGCAGATTCGTCGAAACAATCGGCTGCTCTAGGCAGCATTTCTTTACGCATGTCTTTTTGTCCGCACAATACTTTAGTTGGTACAGTAATAGTATCGTTCAAACGTTCGAACAAGCCCGACAATCTGGGATCTCGAAACTTAGCCTGGACCGCAGCACGGTAGTAAGCCAGTGTATCTTCTACACCATTCCCCCAAAGCAAAGTTTTGATAATATGATCGACATGTTTTTGGTCGGAAAATTTTGGCGACCATAACTTCCACAGGAAACACAAAAAACGACCTCTTGAGCCACGAATAATAAGCTCGGGCAACCATGGCAATTGAAACAAAAACCAATGAAAAGATCTAAAACAGTGTTTGGGTGAACGTTTAAGGGTCCGATTTATTTCCAAAGTATGTGGCACGGCTAGGATCATGGCCCGAGTGACTTTTTCTGAAAAAGCCCCCATGATCCCATAACTGATGGCTGCACCCCAATCTTGACCAACCAGTAAAACCGGCGCTGAGTCATTTAACTTATCAATCAGTACTGACATATCATTTGCTATCGTAGCTCGGTCGAAAAAACTGCCAGTGGCAACGTGTGTGGGTTGATAACCTCTTAAAAATGGCACAATCACTCGATAACCTGCCGCACTTAAAAATCGAATTTGTTGTTCCCAAGAATAAGCGTTATCGGGGTATCCGTGTAATAACAGCAACATCGGCCCTTCACCGGCTTCCAAATAACAATAGTCGGCATCATTCAAGCGAATACTCTTGTGCTGGGCATAGGTTATGGCTTGATAACCAACATTTTGTTCAACGGTCATATCCATCTCAATATCCTTAAAGAATCACACTTGGTATGCCAATCAACATAAATAATTGGTATCAGTCATTATCCACAAACAAAAGAACTGAACTAACAACTAATTGACAATTCAGATTAAAAAACAAGCTTAATAGTCTATCTTACACCTTAAACAGACTCCATACACACACAGGAGCGAGCAGTCCTTGATAGCGAGCCAAGATGATACGTATTCTGTGATCATTTATGTCAAACTTTAGATATCCAAGTTGCCATAATAACGGATACTAGCAGTCTTTTAATGGTTTGCTAAAATGTGAAGCGTGGCAAAACCTAGCTAGCTGTTAAAAGTCCTGCTTGAATGGTTTGTGATACGCAACGACAGTAAATAGATAGATACTTCTAACCAGTATGTTCGAAACGTATATTACCGTCACTGTTACATTGGGTGTCTAGTTTAGGTGGGGCATTCGACGGGTGAGAGATTACGGCTTTTTACACGGTAACGCCAAACGCACTTTGCAACGTATTCAGCTGATGATCAAGGTCAGGTTATCGCCACCGCCCATCCGGAAGCTAACCCAAAAGTGTTGCCCGCACTGCAACGGTAAACTGCACATTATTTGGCTTAAACGTGCTCGAAAAGCCACACAAATACGGCCGATGCCGCTCTCGTTAAAGCGAACTAACACAGCAATGGATTGCGCCTAGGCACAGGATGCGCCCACGCCCAAACAACTAAAAACAACCTAGGAGGTGATAGGCAAAAAAAGATAAACAACATGAGACAAAACAGACTGCTAAAAAAATGAAAAATGCGGTCTTAGCTAAACACGGCCTTAAAAAAAGAAGATAATAACAACGGCCTACATGCCCTCAAATATCAACCGATATATCTACTATATAAGCAGACATCTTCAATCCCAAGCTGCGTGCCCCGAGCTTGTCCAACAATAGGATTAAGTCGCGGAAAAAGCTCGCGACCTATCCTTATTTGTTAGAAGGCATCAATGTGCAGCCTGAACAGTAATCTGTAAGCCAAGTGCCTTTATTACTTTTGCTATTGTTGCAAAAGTAGGATTGCCATCAGATGAAAGTGCTTTATATAGCCCCTCACGAGTAAGGCCGGTATCTCTTGCAAGTTGACTCATGTTTTTTGCACGAGCAATAACACCTAATGCATGTACGATAAATGCGGGGTCATCGCCAGCTTCCTCAAGGCAAGCATCAAGGTATAGTTGTATATCCTCATCAGTTTTAAGTGCCTCGGCAGAGTCCCAGCGTGTAGTTTTAATAGTCATTAAATTAGTCCTCCAATTGATTGGCTATATCTTTGGCTTTAGCGATATCAGCAGGTTGAGTACTCTTATCGCCACCAGATAGAAGTACAACTAACACATTACCTTTTTGTACATAATAAACCCGATAACCGGGGCCATAAAATATACGTAATTCACTGACACCTGAGCCTACAGGTGCTGTGTCTCCAAAATTGCCTAGCTCTAATCTATCAATCCTTACCTGGATACGAGCACGGGCTTTCCGGTCTTTTAATGAATCAAACCATTTAGAGAATATTGTTGTTTTTCGAACTTCTATCATGTGTGAACTATAGATTACAGTATGAGGGCTGTCAACTGTGGTTAACAGTTTCTCTGAGGGGGGGGTGCCTTCTAACGAGGCTGTAGATTAACTCGTTTTAAATTCATTTAGGTCATCCGCAAACGATATCTGAGTTCATAACTCGATTCAATCGATTACTTAATTTGACCTTCAATATTAAAAATAGTGATTGAGTGTTGTTTTGACGGGCGTTTAGACGAGCCAGAGATTATGGCTTCTTACAAGGCAACGCCAAGCGCACATTGCAGCGTATTCAACTGATATTAAAAGTCATACTCGCACCGCCAGCCTTCGGCATAAAACAGCAATGTGCTGCCCTGACTGTGACACAAATCTGAACCTGATATGGCTAAAACGAAATAAACCCATACTACTGATAACACGAACTCAAGCAGCAATGGATTGCGCTTAGGCACAGGATGCGCCCACGCTACAGTGAGTCAAAACAACCAAGGAGGTGAAGGTATAAAGAAGACTTAAAAAGAGAAATAAAATAGATGGCTAAGAAGTGATAATGGCGATCTTAGTTAAACTCGTCTATAAAAAGGGGAGCCACAACAACGACTTGTTACTCCGCAGCCGCCCTTCGATATATCTACTATATAAGCAGAAAATTTCAACACCGGACTGCGAGCCCCTGGCTTGTCCAACAATAGAATTAAGTCGCGGAAAAAGCTCGCGACCTATCCTTATTTATTATGTGTCGTCTTTACTGTCGCTCTGTACAATCTTATCAGCGCGAAATATGAAGTACACAGTTATGAACGTCCCAGCTATAAGTAGAAAAATTGTCAGAGCAGCAGCGACCATATTTCCTTCGCTTGCAATTACATAATTCGAGCCTAGTTTCTCTAGGTCTGCTCTGATAGTTGTGTAGATCGCACCTAGTTGAAAATAGCGAAAGAACATTGAACAACTAAAAATGAAATACAAAGACACACTCAACCATTT
>Ga0307492_10000064_pt1 | contig 52261 bp, 53 predicted proteins | sample SI3LmetaG_FD_202365 | JGI IMG/M metagenome (GOLD analysis project Ga0307492, IMG submission 202365) | Sea-ice brine microbial communities from Beaufort Sea near Barrow, Alaska, United States - SI3L | ecosystem: Environmental > Aquatic > Marine > Coastal | place: USA: Alaska | collected 2017-05-06 | reverse complement strand
TGCAAAATAGACCCAACGAAAGTACCCACACAAATTACTTGATACTATTTTTTTAAAGAGCGTTTGAAGCAACGTATTGTCTGCAACAAAGAAGCGAGAATTATACAGTGTCTCGCCAGACTGTCAACCCTTATTTCAAAACAGTTAAGCTTCAAAACAAGTCCTACCAATTCTTAATTTGGTGGGCCGTCCGCGATTCGAACGCGGGACCATCGGATTAAAAGTCCGGTGCTCTACCAACTGAGCTAACGGCCCAAACCAAGACGCGAAATAATACTCTATTCTGAAAATATAACAAGCCTTTTGATCAATATTTTCATTAACAGCAATGGCAAAGCGACTCCATAACTAATAAACTAATAGAAAGCATATAGTTAGCTTTAATTTTTATACGCTGAAATCAGTTTTTGTTGCGTATCAACATGAATAGACTAGCGAATATCATGCTGGTAATAACTATTAGCGACATCTGTTAGCGGCAGATAGTTAGCATATACCTATAATATACGTTAAATCATAGCTATAAAATTAGAGGATATATCGTGTAGGGTCTGCTATCCCAGCTTGCTCAAATCCTTGTCGACGTAAACGACATGAATCACATCTACCACAGGCTTTACCATTATTATCCGCTTTGTAACATGAAACAGTTTGGCTATAATTAACACCTAAGCTGAGTCCTTGCTGAATAATCTCTGCTTTAGTCATATTGATAAGCGGTGCTTGAATCGATAGCTTATTACCTTCAACCCCTGCTTTAGTCGCTAGGTTAGCTAGGTTTTCAAATGCGTCAATAAAATCTGGACGACAATCTGGATAACCTGAATAATCAACTGCATTCACCCCTACATATATAGCTTGAGCTTGTAATACTTCAGCCCAGCCTAATGCGATCGATAAAAACACAGTATTACGTGCTGGTACATAAGTAATAGGAATGCCTTCTTGTTCTTGTTCTGGTACCTCAAGTGCATCATCGGTCAGCGCCGATCCACCAATAGATCGTAAATCTATATTGATAACTTTATGTTCTATAGCACCATGCAGGGCTGATAACTTAACTGAAGCAGTCAGTTCCGATTCGTGTCGCTGGCCATAATTAAAACTTAGGGTATAACATTCATAACCCTGACTTTTGGCTATCGCTAGGGCGGTGACTGAATCAAGTCCGCCCGATAAGAGTATTACTGCACGTCTCATCGGCCTGGCTCATCGTTCCATAAATATTTATGCATTTGTATTTGCATGCGTACTGGTAAATTATCTTTAATAATCCACTCAGCTAGTTCCGCAGGATTAAGTTCTCCGTGTATCGGAGAAAAGAGTACTTCGCAGCGATCGATAAGGTTGTATTCTAATAATTTATCACGTGACCAGTCATAATCAGCCTGATCACATATTACAAATTTAACTTGATCTTTAACTTTCAACTTTTCGATATTACTGTATTTATTTTTGGCCTCTTCACCTGAAGCGGGTGTTTTCAAATCCATCACACAGACAACACGTGGATCAACGGCTGAAATATCTATCGCACCACTCGTTTCCAATGATACTTCCACTTCAAGATCACATAAAGCAGTCAGTAATTCGAAACATGATTGTTGCGCTAGTGGCTCACCTCCGGTTACCGTAACGTAACGAGGTTTATAAGCAGCCACTTCACTTACGATATCTGTAATATCTTTCTTTTCCCCACCTGTAAATGCGTAGGCAGTATCACAGTAACCACATCGTAATGGACAGCCTGTTAAACGCACAAATACTGTTGGCAAACCCACCGTGCGAGTTTCACCTTGTAATGAATAAAATATTTCTGTAATTCGACACTGCGCCATAATAACCTCTTCTGCCTTTATGGCTTATCGTGTTTCTTGTTTAATCCGATCCAATCTTACTTTTGCTAATTTTGCAGCAGAGGTATTTGAATATTGTTGCATCACATTATTTAATAATATTTTAGCTTGATCATTATTACCTAGCTCGTATTGGCTAAAGCCTTGTTTCAACATAGCATCAGCTACTTTAGTACTAGCGGGGTATTTATCCATAACAATCTGAAATGCCACAATCGCTTTTTCAAAATGGCGAAGCACATAATTTGCTTCTCCTTGCCAATAATAAGTATTTGGTAAATATGTACTTTGAGGATACTGTTCAGGAAAAGCAGCTAATGCCGTTACAGCTTCCTCATATTGACCACTGCGTAAAATCTGTAAGGCAGATTGATAAGCTGCCTCGCCATTTTCAACGGCAACAGGAGCGGTTTCTGGTTGTTGCGAATCAATATTTTGCACTACTGATTCTGTCAACGTTTGAGCCGTATTAGTGTTGACAAGCGCGGGTTGACTTTCCTGCGGTGCATTGATCATATTTGGTGTTTTTACTGCTAGTGCCTGCACTTGTAAGCGCTGATCAATATCAAGATATAATTCTCGTTGCCGCTGTTTCATTGACTCTAATTCATGACGCAAAGACTCATTTTCACCATACAACTTCTGAATTTCATTTTGTTGCTGATCAACTCGACCAAGTAGTGCTACCAAACCCTGCCCCTGGATGATTCGTTCTAAGCGATCAACTCGCTGAGTTAATGCAGCTTCGTCAGCCATTACAGGGGTCGACAACATTGGTGATGCCATCATGACAATTACTGCCATTTTTTTAACCATCATTTTCATTTATTCACGTCCTACGTAAGTCAGTTCAACTCGGCGATTTTTCTGCCAAACAGATTCATCATAACCTTCTGCTGCCAAGCGTTCTTCACCATAGCTAGTTACTTGAAACTGATTGATACTAGCACCTTGTAACATTAATATTTGGCGAATAGCGATAGCTCTACGTTCACCTAGAGCCAAATTATATTCACGAGAACCACGGTCATCCGTATGTCCTTTCAAGCGAATAGTCACGTTTGGGTTGGCACTTAAATAAGCGGCATGCGCTTCTAATGTAGCGATATCTTTTTGTCTTACTGAACTACTATCATAATCAAAATACACTGTACGATTTGATAATGGGCTAGCGGGATCATTTAATTCATTGCCTTGATATTCTCCTTCACCAGCAATAACTAATGTTTCTGCACCACCGTTAACATCCATTCCATCGGACTGACTACCCTTGATACTAGAAGACTCAGCATTGCGATCCTCAACCATCACATCACCAGCCTGGACTCCCTCAGTAGCCTCCTTTTTACCCATGCCTAGACTACTACAAGCAGATAGCGATATTAGTATCATTGATACTGCTAATAATTTAATTAATTTCATTTAAATGTTCCTTTTAGCTTGTTATTTTCTAATGGGTGACCATGCTGGTTCACGTACATCAATCCCAGCTTCACCTAAACGTTGCTGAATACGACCATCAACTGATACTGCGGCTAGCACATCTTTACCATTACGCTCGGTAGCATACAAGATCATACGACTATTTGGAGCAAAACTTGGTGATTCATCACGTCCTGTTTCAGTCAAGATTTGCAAAGCACCAGAAGATAGGTCTTGTACTGCTATATAATACTTTCCTTTCAGTCCATGTACCATGGCCATATAACGACCATCGGGCGACACATCCGCTGATGAATTATAACGCCCTTCAAATGTCATCCGTGTTGCACGACCTCCATCAACTGAAACTTTATAGATTTGAGGCCGCCCACCTCGATCTGAGGTAAAGATAAGTTCATTACTATTAGGTAACCATACTGCCTCTGTATCAATAGACTGAGAGTTATGTGTTACTCGTGATAATTTACCGGTCGCCAACTCTAAGATATAAATCTCAGGATTGCCTGCTTTCGATAATGTTAATGCCAATTTTTTACCATCTGGAGACCAAGCTGGTGCACTATTTAGGCCTTTAAATGCGGCAACAGAATCACGACGGCCACTACGCATTTCCTGTACAAAAACTTCTGCCTTGCCATTTTCAAATGATACATAACTTAAACGTTCACCTTCTGGCGACCAACTTGGCGACATAATAGGCTCTTTAGACTGCAATACTGTCCTTGGGTTTGCACCATCAGCATCTGACACTTGTAAAGCAAAACGTTGACTATTATCCGCATTATTAATTACCGTTACAAAGGCTAAACGGGTAGAAAATACCCCCACGTCTCCTGTTAAAGCCTGATAAATCTGATCAGAGATCTGATGTGCTAAACGACGCAAACCTGATGCAGGGACCTGATAACGTTTCCCGACTAATTGCTGCGCTTTATAGACATCAAATAATTGGAACTGGACTTCATAGGTCTCGCCGTCAAGGCTCTTCACTTTACCCACTAATAAATCTTCCGATCTGAGTAAACGCCAATCTGCAAAGTTTATCTCAGATTTTTCATGTGGTTGTGAAATAAGATCTTGTTCTGCTAGCGGAGCAAAACGACCGCTGCTGGCTAAATCATTACGTATAACCTCAGATATATCTTCTGGTGCAGCAAAACCTTCACTACCAAAAGGTATTACCGCTATAGGTAATGCGGCTTCTGAGCCACCGGTTATTTCAATTATTAGCTCTGCTTGTACTTGCCAAGACAGTGTTGAAACTAGAAACCCTACTACAACAATCCATCGTTTGGTCATTACGTCACCCTCTTACTCAGGTTTAAAAATAAACTGGAAGTCGCGTAAATCTGCCGCGGCTTTTGGATCTTTTGGTTGTGGCCAGGGTGCTGCTCGATAGACGGCTGACTCAGCCGAGCGATCAAATATTGCATTGCCACTACTTTTAACCACCAGCACTTGTTTAACATCACCTCCTGGCAACAACGTCACTCGTAAAGTGCACTTTAACCCACTTTCAGAACTGCCGGGTCTAAGCCAATTACGTTTAACACGTTGTTTAATCATTGATGAATATTGATCAACCACACCAGCGATACGCTTTGAATTTCGCTCTTGTTCTTCAACAGCTAAGCTATCTTGCAATAATTTGTTGGCCTCGGCTATTTGAGATTTACGCGCCACTTCTACTTGACGAGCTTCTTCAGCTTTACGCTCCTGTTCTGCTTTACGCTTTAGTTGTTCCGCTTTTTTGCGTTGTTGTTCAGCCTCAAGTTTGCGAGCTTCTTCAATTTTACGTTCTTTTTGCGCCTGAAGTTTGCGGTCTTCTTCGGCCTTACGATCCGCTTCTGCTAGGCGTTTTTTCTGTTCTGCTGCTTTGCGTTGTTGTTCAGCTTCATATTTTAACTCTTCTTCAAGCTTACGTTCCTGTTCAGCTTGTTTTTGTTTTTCCTCGGCTATTTTCTGCTGTTGCTCAGCCTTTTTTTGTTTTTGTTCAGCAACTTTACGCTCCGTAATCGCCTGCTGTTGTTTAATTTCTTCCAGTTTGCGCTCTTGTTCTAGTTTTGCAATTTTTTGTTGCTGCTGTTTGGCTTTGTCGTCACGTTGTTGTTGTTCAATCAGCGCGCGCTCTTGCTGCTGTTGATACTCTAATTCTTTACGTGCCAATTCTTTTTGGGTTTCATCTAGTTTCTGCTCAACCAGATCTTGCCTTGCCTGTTCATCATCACGCTGTTCATCTTCAATTTCTTGTTGACGTACCATTTCTTGTAAAATATTAGCCTCATCCATCACGCTTGCTTGCACGATATCAACTTGAGCTTGAGCAATAGGTGTAGGGGTAGACGATGAATCCATCCCAATCACAAACAAGGCTAATAAGCCTATATGCAATATCAATGAAAAACTGCCAGAGGTAAGAGTATCTAAAAATGAATTCTTCATTATTATTAGTTGGCTGGACTCTTTTCAGGCTGTTTGGTGATTAAACCAACACTCGGAGCACCTGCTTGTTGCAATAAGGCCATTACTGTCACAACTTGACCATAATCTACCGCATTGTCACCCTTAACCATTATGGGTGTATTTGGACTTCTACGTAATACAGCTGCTACTTTTAGCCTTAATTGAGCTGAATTAACGGGTTTATCTTGATCATCACCTATGGCCACATAAAAATAACCATCTTGATCAACCGAAACTACCAAAGGCTCACTATTATCATCTGAGGGGGTCACCACATTTGCAGCCGCTTCTGGTAAATCAACCTTTACACCTTGGGTAAGCATTGGCGCAGTAATCATAAAGATAATCAGTAAGACCAACATAACATCAATGTAGGGAACCACATTGATTTCAGCTATTGGTTTACGACGTTGTCTTTGTTTATAAGCGGCCATCAGCGTAACTCGCGATTAACTATGTTGTCGTTGCAAGATAGAAGAAAACTCTTCTAAGAAGGTATCGTAACGATTGATTAATCGTTCAACCTCATGCGAATAACGGTTATAAGCAACCACGGCAGGAATGGCAGCAAACAGACCCATTGCTGTTGCAATAAGCGCTTCAGAAATACCTGGCGCAACCATACCTAAAGTCGCTTGTTGAACCTGGCCTAAGGCGCGAAATGAATTCATAATGCCCCATACCGTACCAAACAGGCCTATATATGGGCTAGTTGAACCAGCAGTCGCCAAAAAAGGTAATGCCATTTCTAGACGGTCAATTTCGCGAGCAAGTGATATTCGCATAACACGTTGAGCGCCATCCAATACTGAAGCTGAATCAGAGTCAGACTTTTTTAAACGCACAAACTCCTTAAAACCGACTTCAAATATACCCTCCATGCCAAGACTTGCATGTGGTCTAGATGAGATATCCTCATATAAACGATTTAATTCATTGCCTGACCAGAATTTATCCTCGAAAGTATCAGCATCGTGTCTCGCACGTTTCAATTCGCTGTGTTTTTTAAAAATAATCATCCATGAATACATGGAAATTAACAATAATGTAAGCATCACCAGCTTAACCAGCAGGCTTGCCTCTAAAATAAGAGTCACTAAAGAAAGATCAACGTTCACCTTTTATCTCCGTCACTATAATGGGTGGAATCACTCGCGGTCGAAACTGATTTGAATCTAAACACGCAATTCTGACTGTTGCTTCACATAACAGTTCATTTATTCGATAGATTTTTTGTTCAAATGTCATACTAGCACCAAATGCCTTAATTAATTGTGACTTAACGTTTAAAGCATCATTAAATCGAGCGGGCTTACGAAAATTCAATTGCATAGAATGTACAGCAAATAAACATTGATGTTGAGTGATTAATTCATCCTGCTCAAATCCTAATGATCTCAGCCACTCGGTGCGAGCTCGTTCCATAAAATTCAAATAGTTAGAGTGATAAACAACACCACCACTGTCGGTATCTTCATAATAAACTCTTACCGGCCAGTCAAATTCACTCATGTCTGCTCACTGCTTGGGCTTAAACCAAAATGTAACCAAGCACGTTTGGTGGCCACTCGTCCACGTGATGTTCGCATAATAAACCCTTCTTGTATTAAAAAAGGTTCTAATACATCTTCGATGGTGCCACGTTCTTCGCCAATAGCAGCTGCTAAGTTATCAACACCGACCGGACCACCATCAAACTTTTCAATAATCGCCCGTAATAATTTGCGATCGAGCATATCAAAACCATTATCATCAACATCCAGTAGACTTAATGCTTGTCTGGCTACTTCGGCGGTGATCTCGCCATTAAATTTTACTTGTGCATAGTCACGAACTCGGCGTAATAAGCGATTTGCAATACGCGGTGTGCCTCGTGAGCGTCGTGCAATTTCGTTGGCTCCATTGATATCCAGTTTCACATCAAAGATACGTGCGCTACGCTGAACAATAGTGCTTAAATCTTCACTAGAATAAAATTCGAGTCGCTGCACAATGCCAAAACGATCACGCAATGGCGAGGTTAATGAACCTGCTCGAGTGGTTGCGCCCACCAGCGTAAAAGGCTCCAATTCAAGTTTAATCGATCGAGCGGCAGGTCCTTCACCAATCATGATATCTAACTGATAATCTTCCATCGCAGGATATAAAACTTCTTCAACAATCGGACTTAAACGATGGATTTCATCAACAAATAACACATCATTTGGTTCGAGATTGGTAAGTAATGCAGCTAAATCTCCGGGTCGCTCTAATACCGGGCCCGAGGTTTGTCTAAGATTAACCCCCATTTCATTAGCAATAATATGAGCCAAGGTTGTTTTACCCAAACCTGGTGGGCCAAAAATCAAGGTGTGATCTAAAGCTTCCTTCCGATTTCTTGCCGCCGCAATAAACAGATCCATTTGCTCTCTTACCGCCGGCTGACCAATATAGTCTTTTAGGGCGGATGGACGAATACTTGAATCTTGATATTCTTCATTCATTTGAGCTGTTGCGTCTATAAAACGGTCATCCATAACTTATTTTCTCTGTAAGGCTAAACGGATAAGTTCTTCCGTTGTTAAGCCATCAGTTGCCACTACACGAATCATTTTATCTGCTTCAAGCGGTTTATAACCCAGCGAGACCAAAGCTTCTATTGCTTCATCTTTTGCTCCAGCTAAACTGGCTGCTTCTGACAATACCGGTTTTAAGCTCATCGCACCACTCATATTTTTGAGGCGATCTCGCATTTCAATAATCAAACGTTCTGCTGTTTTTTTACCTACACCCGGTAAACGTACTAAACTATCAGCATCACCTTCTTGCACACTTCTAGAAAAGTCATCAACATCACTTCCCGACAAAATAGTAAGCGCTAACTTTGCACCTACCCCATTAACTTTAAGCAAACTACGAAACAATAGCCGTTCGCGTGTGGTTGCAAAGCCGTATAACAACTGCGCATCTTCACGCACAATTAAATGGGTAAATAATGAGACTTCTTCATTAATGGCAGGCAAGCTACAAAATGTCGACATCGGCGCGGCAACTTCATAACCAACACCTTGCACATCTAACACCAAGTCTGGGGCTTGTTTTTCTAAAATAATTCCACGTAAACGACCAATCATCGACTGTAACGACCTCCACGGCGAGAAGTACGCATACCTTCTGGCAATTTACTTGTTTGACTACCACCGATAGCGGCAAAGTTGGCATGTGTAATGGCACAAGCTAAGGCATCGGCAGCATCTTCATCAGGTACTTCCGATAAACTTAAAATCAGCGACATCATATATTGGACTTGCTCCTTTTGAGCATGACCATTACCCACTACTGCTTTTTTAATTTGAGTGGCCGTATATTCATGAACACTGAGGTTTTGACTGACACCAGCACATATTGCAGCACCGCGAGCCTGACCTAGTTTTAGTGCTGAATCAGCATTTTTATGTAAAAACACTTTTTCTATTGCCATCATATCCGGTTTATAGCGCAGAATAATATCGGTTAAACCTTCAAATATTTGTTTTAAACGGCCTGGGAAATCACCATCACCCACCATTAGGCGGCCATTAATAACATGTTTAATTTTTTGGCCTTGTAGCTCAATAATGCCAAAGCCAGTCTTTCTCGAGCCTGGATCAATGCCTAAGATACGTGACATATTAAATGGCGCTTTTTAATCTTCAGCCAACTGCGCCATCACCTCATCAGAGAAGTCGACATTTGAATATACATTCTGCACATCATCAAGATCTTCAAAGGCTTCAATCATTCCCATTGCTTTGCGTGCGTCCTTAACATCTAAACTAGCCGTTGTTTCTGGATGCATGGTCACTTCAGCCGATTCAGGTGTAAAACCAGCTGAAATTAATGCTTGTTTTACCACATCAAAATCTTCCGGACGGGTAAATACATCAATTGATGAATCACCATTAGTGACAATATCTTCGGCACCACATTCTAATGCGACTTCCATCACTGCATTTTCATCAGTGCCTGCAGGAAAACTAATAATACCTTGTTTATTAAACAAATAAGCAACAGAACCATCGGTGCCCATATTGCCACCACGTTTACTAAAGACATTACGTACTTCTGCTACAGTCCGGTTTTTATTGTCGGTTAGGCAATCAAGCATAATGGCAGTGCCACTCGGGCCATAACCTTCATAACGAATTTCTTCGTAAGTCATACCTTCCAGTTCACCTGCACCACGCTTTGTAGCTCGCTCAATCACATCACGCGTCATATTACCACTTAAGGCTTTATCAATAGCAGCACGTAGTCTTGGGTTATTGATAGGATCACTTCCCCCCTCTTTGGCTGCAACACTAATTTCACGGATAAACTTAGTGAACAATTTGCCACGCTTGGCATCTTGTGCGCCTTTTCTATGCTGGATATTCGCCCACTTACTATGACCTGCCATGCTTTTTTTCCTCCAAATTATTATCCATCGTAAATTAGCCTGCTCACTTGCTCAACTATCTGACGTGTGTATTCCAGTTTTTATAAACATCACTACGGCCATAAGCTTGGTCAAAATACATACTTTGTAATTGCTCCGTAAACGGGCCACGACCGCCATTACCGATAGTACGATTATCTAATTCACGAATAGGTGTTACTTCTGCAGCAGTACCAGTAAAAAAGGCTTCATCGGCAACATAGACTTCATCACGTGTAATTTGTTTTTCAACAATTTTCAAACCGATATCTTCTGCCAGCTGCATAATTGTCGCGCGCGTAATACCTTCTAAAGCAGAAGTCGTTGTCGGTGTATACAATACGCCATCACGTACCATAAAGAAGTTCTCACCACTGCCTTCGGCAACAAAACCGGTCGCATCTAGTAATAGTGCTTCGTCATAACCACAATTGATGGCTTCTTGTAATGCCAACATTGAGTTCATGTAGTTACCGTTTGCTTTAGCTTTAGTCATCGCGATATTGACATGATGACGGGTAAATGACGACGTTTTGATACGGATCCCATTTTCCATATTATCAGCACCTAAATACGCGCCCCATTCCCATGCAGCAATCATTACATGTGTTTTTAAGTTATCAGCGCGGATCCCCATGCCTTCACTACCATAAAAACACATTGGCCGAATATAAGCTGATTCGAGATTGTTTTCACGGATAGCCGCCCGTTGAGCCTCGTTTATTTCTTCCTTGCTGAACGGCATTTTCATACCTAATATTTTAGCCGAACGAAATAATCGGTCAGTATGTTCTTGCAAGCGGAAAATAGCTGGGCCTTGTGAAGTATTATAGGCACGAACACCTTCAAAAACACCCATACCATAATGTAAAGTGTGCGTTAATACATGTACTTTTGCGTCGCGCCAAGGCACCATTTCGCCATCGAGCCAAATAACCCCATCACGATCAGCCATTGTTGTTGGTATAGCCATAATTACCCTACTTTATCTTTCATTAAACACATTATATTAAGTTTCTGCGAACCATCTTGCCCAAAGGGCCTTAACCCGAGGTTGATATTGTTCCACCTCTGTAATGGTCACCACTGTCGGCTTCTCCTGCAAAACACAGTGATTTGCCAGCTTGCGATAAAAACGATAGGCATTGGTCAACAATGCTCCATCTTGTTCGCTTAATTTACCCGTTGCCACCAATGCTTTTATGATCCGAATATTATCAGTATAAACCAACAATTCAGGCCAGTTAGTTGACCACGCTAGAACAGCATATTGCACCATAAACTCAATATCAGTGATGCCACCGATACCCTGCTTAAGATCAAAAGTCTGTTTTTTACTTTTATCTAATTGACTTCGCATTTTAGCACGCATATCAACGACATCAACTGCCAATAGTTGCTGATCGCATTGTTTTGCCAATACTTGTTGACGAATATCGCTTACTTTCTGCGCCAACAGCGTATCTCCAGCGACACATCGTGTTCTCACTAAGGCCTGATGCTCCCATGTCCAGGCATCATCAGTTTGATATTCTGCGAAGCCTGACACACTGGTCACTAACAATCCTGAATTGCCATTAGGCCGCAAACGCATATCAATTTCGTACAAAATACCACTGCTAGTGACGGTATTCAGTATTGTGATTATCCTTTGCGCCAAACGGATGTAAAACAGTAAGGCATCGATAGATTTAAGGCCATCAGTATTACCCCGACTTCGTGTATCGTCATAAATAAATACCAAATCCAGATCTGAACCGTAGCCCAATTCGATTCCACCCAACTTGCCATAGGCAAGTATGCTGAAGCCAGATTGATTGATATCATCGCTGTTGGTGCAAGGGGGTCGTCCATGCCTTGTCACTAAATGTGCCCACGCCAATTTAAACACCTGTTCCAGTTGAATTTCAGCCAGCTCACTCAGCTGATCACCCACTAGCACTAACGTTAAGGCATCCGTGATATCCGCTGCCGCAACATGTAAGGTTGCCGCTTGTCTAAACTCGCGAAGCAAATCCATCTGTCGTTCTAAATCACCTTCTTTAACCGTGCTTAATGTTCTGGTTAATAAGGCCGATTGCTCTTGTCGATTAGGCACTGCATACAAACTTCGCGGATCGAGTAGTTCATCTAACAACACTGGAAACCGAGTTAACTGACTACTGATCCATGGACTTGCTGCACACAACTTAACCAGCTGTGATAAAGCCAATGGATTTTCAACCAATAATGCCATATAGGCCGAACGACGCATAATCGAATCAATCAGTGGTATCAAGCGAGACAAACAATCATCGGCATTATTCATATTGGCGGACGCTTGCACCAATAATGGCAATAACTTTTGTAAGCGATCCCGTCCTGTAATACTCAGATTACGACAGACATGATTATTTAATAAATCAGTTAAGGCGGCCAAACAGGCTTCAGGATCAGCAAAACCTAACTGCTGTAGATAACGTAAGGTTTCTTTGTCACTACTATTAAATAAAGAAATGGTTTGTGCTGGCACTTGGTCTGCTTGCGGCGAGGTTAATAATTGCTCAAAATGACTTTTCACAAGCTTTCGATGGCGCACTAATTCAATCTCAAAACTATGCCAATAATCAAAGCCCATCAGGCTTGCAATTCGCATTTGTCCTGCTTCATCTTTAGGTAATAAGTGAGTTTGTTTATCTGCCCATGCTTGAATGCGATGCTCGGTGCGACGTAAGAAGTCATAAGCTGCTTTTAAGTCAGTTACTACATATGCTGATAGACAATTACGCTCAGCAAGTATGTCTAACACGGTTAAAATGGGTCGCTGTTGTAGGGATTTATCACGGCCACCATAAATAAGTTGAAACACTTGGCCAATAAACTCGATTTCTCGAATACCACCATCCCCGAGTTTAATATTATCCTCTAGGCCTTCACGGTCTAGCTGACCTGCAACCATGCTCTTCATTTCACGCAATGCATCAAAAACGCCATAGTCTAGATAGCGTCGATAAACAAAGGGCTGCAGTAAACTCAACAAAGCCTTCTTAGCCGGTGTCGAACCGGTAACGGCACGCACTTTAATCATGGCGTAACGTTCCCACTCCCTGCCTTGAGTTTGATAATAATCTTCCATTGCTGCAAAACTCGCCACCAATGCGCCACTATCACCAAAGGGTCGTAATCGCATATCGACCCGAAAAACAAAGCCGTCAATAGTCACATTATCCAGCGATTGGATAAGCTTTTGACCCAAACGAGTAAAAAATTCTTGATGACTTAAGCTACGACGGCCTCCTTGAGTTTCGCCATCCTCTAAATAAGTAAAAATCAAATCAACGTCCGAAGACAAATTAAGTTCGCCCGCGCCTAACTTACCCATGGCCAAGACGACCAATTGCTGGCCTTCTCCTTGAACATTGTATGGCTCACCAAAATCAGCGGCCAGCCATGAATGTAAGATCGTTAACGATTGTTGTATGCAAGCATCGGCCAATGCAGATAATTCACGGACCGTTTCAGCTAAGTTAGCCCAGCCGGCCAAATCTCGCCAAATAATCCGCACCATTTCTCGTTGGCGGAAATAACGTAATTGTTGATTTAAGGTTGTCTCATCAGCCACATCAGTCAGGCGACTAGCTAATTGTGAGACATAACTATCAACCTTATAAACTCGAAGTAAATCACCAGAAGCAATAAGCTCGGCTGCACGTTCGGGATAACGCTCCCCCCATTGAGCGACATAATTACTGCCTGCCAATACGTACATAGCAGAGTCCACTAGCTCATTGTCAGCCAGCAAGTATTGCCATGATGTTGCTGCTTGATCACTCACTATAATGCGCAGTCTCCTAGCTAACTAATGCCTTTAGAGCTAATGACTATCATCTTGTCGATCTGCATATCTTCCATTGTGTATGGAATGCCACCGGTACCAAGCCCTGATTGCCTCAAACCAGCAAAAGGCATCCAATCAACACGAAAAGCGGTATGTTCATTAATCATCACTGCAGAGGCATCTAATTGATTAGCAACATACATTGATGTATCAATATTTTGGCTGTATACCGAGGCTTGAAAAGCAACCTTAAGCGAGTTAGCAGAAGCAATAGCCTGATCTAAATCAGTAAATGGATAAACACAGATCACAGGACCAAATATTTCTGCCTGTGAAACTTGACTGTCACTACTGGGATTATAAAGCACGGTTGGCTGATAGCAGTTGTTAGCGAGAGCCTGTCCGCCACATAACAGTTCAGCCCCTTCAACCAACGCTTGCTGGACCCAAGCACCAACACGCTCAACTTCACTGCTTCTGATTAATGGTCCGACTTCAGTCTTGGCTGACAAAGGATCACCCACCAACATGTTTTTAGCTACATCTGCTAAGCGAAGAGCAACATCTCGCGCAATAGAATAATGAACATAAAGCCGCTGAACAGAAACACAGACTTGGCCAGCATGGTAGAAACCACCCTTTGCCAAGCCCGGAATCGCAGCCGTAATATCGGCATCTTCAGTCATAATGACAGGAGCAACGCCACCATGTTCTAAGGCACAACGTGTGCCAGGGGCTAATTTAGATCGTAAATACCAGCCCACTTTAGCACTGCCAATAAAGCTGAAAAAAGCAACACGTGGATCAGTGACTAATTTTTCAGCTACTTGATGATTTTCTGGCATGACAACCTGACACCACTCAACAGGTAAACCTGCTTGATGAAAAATTTCAACTAGACGAAAACATGACAAGGGAGTATTTTCAGCTGGTTTAACAATAACTGGGCAGCCAGCAGCAATCGCAGGACCTACTTGATGTGCAATCAAATTCAGTGGATGATTAAAAGCGCTGACAGCAACAACTATACCAATTGGTTCTTTATTCATGAGTGTTAGTCGATGCTGCGAGGCAGCATTAACGCCCATGGGTACCGGCTTGCTCACATCATGACGCAAAGTATCAGCACAAAGACGAATACTATCGATACAGCGAACCATTTCGACCTGTGAGTCCATCAGCGGTTTACCGCCTTCATGAGCAGAACCAAGCGCTAAACTTTCCGCTTGCTGCTCCATAAGCACTATAGAGCGCTCGAGAATGGCAATGCGTTCGGCTTTTGCTAACCAATTAGCACGATCACCAAATACCTTAGCTGCCGTCACCAGTGCATAATCGATATCCTTCGCATCGGCCTTAGCTACCGTCCCTAATAAGCTGTCATCAAAGGGTGATGTAATATCCAAAGATTGCGAACTTGTTTTAGATAGCCCTGCAATCATCAATGGAAAGTGTGGAATGCTACTCATGATTATTGCCCTTATAAAATGCAGATTTTTTCTTTAAGATTTTGATTTAAAATTGCATGGTTAAGTGAATAATCTACGACTAATTCAATTAAATGCACACCTTTGGTGTCAAGAGCCAACTTAAGAGTAGATCTGAACTCTTCATGGCTGGCGGGCCGATGTCCAATCGCGCCATAACTTTCAGCATATTTCACAAAGTCAGGATTACCATAATCCAGCCCGAAATTCTCAAAGCCCATGCCTTCTTGTTTCCACTTAATCATACCGTAGGCGTTGTCGTTTAATATAATCACCACAAGATCAAGTTTTAAACGAACCGCTGTTTCCATTTCTTGTGAATTCATCATAAAACCACCATCACCACAAACACTAATAACCTTACGATCCGGATTAATTAGTTTTGCCAACATGGCTGAAGGTAAACCCGCACCCATCGTTGCCAAAGCATTATCTAGTAATAGTGTGTTATTTTGATAACAAGGATAATTTCGAGCAAACCATACTTTATAAACACCATTATCTAAAGTAAGAATGCCATCATCATCTAATTCTTCACGAATAACTTGCACCGCACTTTGTGGTAACACAGGGAATCGTTGATCTTGGCTATATTTTGACAAACGAAGTTTTACTTCCTCTTTTACTCGATAAAAGTAAGAAAAGTCCCAGTGAGTCTCGGGTTCAAGACCATCACGCAGACGATTAATGGTCGTCGCTATATCACCCACCACATCCAATTGTGGAAAATAAACCTGATCGATTTGTGCTGAGGAAAAATTTACATGAATAACTTCGGGACCACCATCTTTCATGAAAAAGGGCGGCTTCTCAATAACATCATGTCCCACATTGATCACTAAATCAGCCCGATCAATGGCACAATGTAGGAAATCATTATCAGATAATGCTGCCGTTCCTAAATAATTATTATGCCGCTCATCGATAACCCCTTTGCCCATTTGCGTATTAAAGAATGGTATCCCTGTCTTCTCAATGAATTTTGTTAGTGCTTTACTTGTTCTCTTCCTGTTTGCACCAGCACCGATCAATAACAATGGCATCTTGGCCGCTTTAATCATTTCCACAGCATCTTTTATGGCATGATTATCAGCATCAGGACGCCGAATTCTAGCCACCGAAAATAGATGTTCTTCTACTTCTTCAGCAGCAATATCTTCAGGTAATTCAATGTGTACGGCACCTGGACGTTCGTCCATGGCAACACGAAATGCTTCACGCACTATTCCAGAAATATTATTACCATGCACCACCTGTTTAGTATATTTGGTGATAGGATGCATCATGGTGACAACATCTATAATTTGGAACTGGCCTTGTTTACTCGCCTTAATCGGTTTTTGTCCGGTAATCATTAACATTGGCATTCCGCCGAGCTGTGCATATGCAGCTGGGGTTACTAAATTAGTAGCGCCAGGGCCAAGCGTTGCTAAACACACGCCAGGCTTACCCGTTAGTCGTCCATAAGTTGCGGCCATAAAACCACCGCCTTGCTCATGCCTAGTAAGAATGAGTTTGATTGATGAACGTTGCAATGAGTCTAGAAGATCAAGGTTCTCCTCACCAGGAATACCAAAAATATATTCAACACCTTCGTTTTCTAGTGCCTTTACAAATAGATCTGAAGCTTTCATTTTGCCAATCCCTTTATTGTGTATTTCAAAGATAAATTATCAACAAGCTCAAAATTGAGCTCTTATGACGATAAATTGTTTCCTGTAGCTAATGGTTTTACATACTTTTATCACATTTTTCACTAGCATGTCATCTATCAAAATTCTTCTGATTTTTTTTTGACAATTTAATCAATTAGTCCAGCGCGTTAGCAAAACTTTCAGCCAGTAAATTCAATGTTGTTAATCGCTGATAGCTTGGCCGCCAAACCAAGCCTATCTCTCGCATAGGCTTGTTATCTTTCACATCAAGTGGTCTGATGCAAATGTCAGCATGCCTAACCATATCTGTATTGATTGCCATCTCAGGAATTAAAGTGATTCCTAAGCCGCCCGCCACCATTTCTATTAGTGTGTATAAACTAGTGCCTTCTAAAGTCGTTCTATCTTTTGTTATAGGAAGCTTACACGCACTTAGCGCATGGTCTCGTAAACAATGTCCCTCTGCTAACAGCAGTAATTCATGCCTTGCTAACTGTGTCAGCTCGACACTTTTTCGTAAAGCCAGAGGATGATTTTTAGGCAATGCCAACCAGAACTGTTCTTTGGCAAAAATTTGGTGGAACAAATCCCCGATATCAAATGGAAAAGCTAGAATTACTACGTCGATTTCACCCGCCCTTAATTTTGTTAATAATCGTTCAGATTGATCTTCAATCAGGACAAGCTCTAATAAAGGAAGTTGTTTGCGTATAGATGGCAATGCTTTTGGCAATAGGAAGGGGCTGACACTGGGAATTACACCTACTCGTATACGACCAATTAGGGGGTTAATCTCTGATTTTGCTAAATCGACTAAGTCACTAGATAAAGATAAAATCTGTTGTGAACGTGATGAAATTTCTAATCCTAATGCGGTAGGCATAACTTTGCGATTGGTGCGCTCTAATAGTGCAACATCTAAAACATTCTCTAAATCTTGTATGCCTGCACTCAAAGTTGATTGAGACACAAAACAACGCTCGGCTGCTCGGCCAAAGTGCTTAAGTTCGACTACTGCCGTTAAATACTGTAACTGTCGAAGTGTAGGTAAATTCATAATCGATTAATCCATTTAATTAAAACATAATGACTTGTTATCTCTAAATTATCATAAATCATATTATTGTAGTTAACGAGGCATTACTTTACTAAGTAAAACGATAAAATAATTGAAGAATATGAGGAAAATACTGCAATATTTGCTAAAGTATTACAGATGGCAGATAAAGGATTTACAGCCTTGGTGAAAATTGAACAAGATCAGTATCAAAACACAATTTATTTACACAAATATTTTAACCTTGGAGAACAAACTAATGAGACAGTGGCAATGTTTAGTATGTGGTTTTATTTATGATGAAGCTACCGGCTTACCTGAAGAAGGTATCGCAGCAGGCACCAGCTGGAACGATGTTCCTAGTGATTGGGAATGCCCTGAATGTGGCGTAGGTAAAGATGATTTTGAAATGGTACAGCTATAAAGTATTGATTGTTAGGAGAAGAAACCGTTCTTCTCCTATTCATTTTATTCAAGGCGATAGGTAATTATGGATCCAATAATTGTGATCGGTTCCGGCTTTGCTGGTTATACACTCGCCCGCGAGTTCCGCAAACTAGACACTACTAGTTCTTTAATCATTATTACAGCGGATGATGGTTGTAGTTATCCAAAACCAATGTTATCCAATGCCTTAACTAAAGGTAAAACTGCAGAGCAGTTATCGCTTGCTTCGGCTGAAGCAATGGCTAAAACCTTAAATGCAACCATCATGACTAATTGCTTGGTTAAGCATATCGACCCAGAAAATAAAGCGATCACTATCGCTGATGCACCACCTATCACCTACACACAATTAGTTCTAGCGCTAGGGGCTAGCCCCATTCGTATTCCTTTGGATGGTGATGCCGCTAGTGATGTTTTATCTATCAACACATTGACTGACTATAGTGCATTTCGTCAACAACTCCTTACTGCCAAACATGTCGCTATAATGGGACCAGGTTTAATAGGCTGTGAGTTTGCAAATGATCTTATAAATGCAGAAATAGCCGTTACAGTTATTGGCCCAAGTACGCTGCCAATGGATGGTTTATTACCCGATCCAATTGCAAGTGAATTAAAAACCACACTCAGCAAAGCTGGTGTTAAATGGCATCTTGAATCAACGATAACTGCAGTAAATCATTTAGCGCAGGGCTACCAACTCACCCTATCAAATGGTGAGCAATTACAGGCCGATGTAGTTATTTCAGCTATTGGACTTCGACCAAATACTGGACTGGCTGATGAGATGGATATTAAAATCAACCGCGGCATCATTACCGATGAATATTTACAAACGAGTCAACCCAATATTTATGCTTTAGGCGACTGCGCTGAAGTTTCTGGACATAATTTACTTTTTATTGCACCTATCCTTGCCGCGTCTAAAGCTTTAGCAAATACATTATCAGGACAAACAACCGCTGTAAAATATCCAGCAATGCCCGTTGCCATTAAAACGCCACTTTATCCCCTTATTGTCGCTTCTCCGACCTTTATGGCTAGCGGAAACTGGCAGTTTGAAACTGCACCCTCAGGCTTTGGAATTAAAGGCCTTTTCACTAGTAAAGATGAATCATTACTAGGCTTTGTATTAAGCGGTGACATGGTATCTGAGAAACAAGCTTTAACTAAACAATTACCCCATCTGTTAGCTTAAATAACAACGGTTTATGTGCACTGATTTTTCCGGCAAAGTAATGAGTTTTATTTCCTTGTGGTCTTACTGGTGCTAAAGCAACTCACTATTACAAACTTTCGCAATATTACTGAATTAAATATTCAGCCTTCACTTGGTATCAACCTAATTCTAGGCGATAATGGATCAGGAAAAACAAGCATACTAGAAGCCATTCACCTACTGACACTAGGGCGTTCATTTAGAACACGCTTTTTAAAAAATGCTGTTCAGTTTGATCAGCAACAACTTCAGGTGATCGCAACAACCACAAATAACCAACCTGTTGGACTACAATTTGATCTCACGCAGGGCTTACGTATACGTATTAATAGTGAGCCATTAAAACGACTATCTGATCTAGCGATACAACTCCCCTTACAATTAATACCTGCTAACTGTCATCAATTTTTTGAACAAGGCCCTCGTTACCGCCGACAACTTTTGGATTGGGGACTGTTTCACGCGGAAGCTAGTTTCAACTATCAATGGCAATCTTACCGAAAAGTAGTACAGCAAAGAAACTCAGCACTTAAACAACATAAAAAGAATGAAGAGATTCAATTATGGGATGCACATTTAGCCGGCCACGGTGAAATAATTACAGGTTTTCGTCGCCAGCAATTAAATAGTCTACTTGAGAAATTCAGGGTTATTTTTCCGCGCTTATGTCCAGAGTTTAGTAAAGCTACCTATTCCCTACATTTCAAATCTGGCTGGTCAAAGGATCAATCACTGCTTGAAGTGTTAAAAACTAATATCGATCGTGATAAAAAACTAGGGTATTCGCGTTCAGGTAGTCATGCTGCTGATTGGTCATTCAATATAAATAATTTAGATCCTGCTGAAGTACTTTCCCGTGGACAACAGAAGTTATTTGTTCTTGCACTTAGTATGGCACAAGCTGAAATCACATTAACCAAGGGTAAACACACACGAAGTATTTTACTAATAGATGATATTAGTTCTGAACTTGATCAACGTCATCAACAAATAATTATTGAAGAACTGTCTAAATTGCCTGTTCAATGTTTCATTAGTACTACCGATCTTGGCCTGGCTGAAGGCTTCGAAACCAATGACTTTAGTGCTGTGTTCCACGTGAAACATGGCCAGATTATATAAGCAAGACAGTGGTAACTATCAACAAATTGATATAAAGAGTAAAATAGTCGTTTAGAAAAAAACATCCTATCTGTATAGCTAATGGATTAAATATGACAAACGAAGAAAAAACGTATGACTCATCCAACATTAAAGTCCTTAAGGGACTAGATGCCGTTCGAAAACGTCCTGGCATGTATATAGGGGATACTGACGACGGCACAGGTCTACACCACATGGTTTTCGAGGTGTTAGATAACTCCATCGATGAAGCATTAGCCAACTATTGTAGTGAGATTAACGTACGCATACACCCAGACGATTCAGTCTCTGTATCAGATAATGGCCGCGGTATTCCAGTGGATATTCATGAAGAAGAAGGTGTGTCTGCAGCAGAAGTCATTATGACCGTATTACATGCCGGTGGTAAATTTGATGATAATTCTTATAAAGTATCGGGAGGTTTACATGGCGTAGGTGTCTCCGTAGTAAACGCTTTATCTAAAAAGTTAACATTAGAAATACGTCGCAACAATAAAGTTTACCGTCAAAGTTATACCGATAGCGTACCTGATGCCCCACTTCATGAAGATGAGGATACTGAAACTACAGGTACAAAAATTCAGTTTTGGCCAAGTACGAAAACATTTTCCAATGTTATAGAATTTGAATACAAAATTCTAGCTAAACGGATCCGTGAGTTAGCCTTCTTGAACTCTGGTGTGCGCATCGTATTAACAGATGAGCGTGATGACAAAAGTGAGGTATTTTATTATGAAGGTGGTATTCGTGCTTTTGTTGAACATCTCAATAAAAACAAAACACCCGTTCACGAAAAAATCATAACCATTACCGGAGAAAAAGACGAGGTCACCGTTGAATTAGCGATGCAATGGAATGACTCATACCAAGAGAATCTATATTGTTTTACCAACAATATTCCTCAACGTGATGGTGGAACACATTTAGCCGGCTTTAGAGCGGGTTTAACACGAACATTAAACCAATATATCGAAGCTGAAGGTTTAGCTAAAAAATCAAAAGTAGCCCCTAGCGGTGATGATGCTCGGGAAGGCTTAACTGCCGTTTTATCTGTCAAAGTACCTGATCCAAAATTCTCTTCACAAACTAAAGATAAACTGGTCTCTTCAGAAGTAAGAACAATAGTTGAATCTTTAGTGAACGAGTTTTTTCACGACTACTTAGCTGAAAATCCAAGTGATGCAAAACTGATCGCAAATAAGATGGTTGATGCTGCACGAGCCCGTGATGCGGCAAGAAAAGCACGCGAACTAACCCGCCGTAAAGGTGCATTAGATATTGCAGGATTGCCAGGCAAATTGGCAGACTGTCAAGAGCGTGACCCCGCCCTATCAGAACTCTTCTTAGTAGAGGGTGACTCTGCGGGAGGGAGTGCAAAACAAGGCCGCGATCGTCGCACCCAAGCTATTTTACCTCTGAAAGGGAAAATTCTTAATGTCGAACGTGCACGCTTCGATAAAATGATCAGCTCTGCAGAAGTCGGGACTTTGATCACCGCACTAGGCTGTGGCATAGGCAGAGATGAATATGATCCAAGTAAACTACGCTACCATCACATTATTATAATGACCGATGCCGACGTGGATGGTTCACATATCCGTACCTTATTATTAACCTTCTTTTATCGCCAAATGCCTGAGTTAGTAGAACGAGGGCATATTTATATTGCACAGCCTCCACTCTATAAAATCAAGAAAGGTAAACAAGAGCGTTATGTTAAAGATGATTCAGAAATGGAACACTATATAACAGAGTTAGCGCTAAACAATGCTGAGCTTTACCCTAGTGCTACTGCAAACCCTATTACAGATAACGCACTTCGTGTATTAGTTGAAGAATATCAAGTGGTCACGACAGTGATCAATCGTTTAAGTAACCATTATTACCCTGCTTTCTTAAGACAGTTGATTTTCCAAACTGCTATTCCTGAATTAACTGATAACATGGCGATGACAACATGGCTAAGCGAAATCGACCAACGTTTAAGTAATGATTTGCCAACAGGCACAAGCTATAAATTATCTGTCGTGAAAAAAGACGATGAACCCACACCGGATATTAACGTCAGTTTCAGCCGTCACGGTATCAATACTGATTATCACATTCCTGGTGAATTTTTTGCAAGCTCAGAATATCAACGTATTCTAAGTTTTGCCAATAAAATTAATGGTCTATTTGCCGAAGATGCTCGGATTCAACGCGGCGAACGAAGTGAGTCGGTCAGTAACTTTGCACAAGCCGTCACTTGGTTAATGACTGAGGCACGACGTGGCCAAAATGTACAACGTTATAAAGGTCTGGGTGAGATGAATCCGGACCAATTGTGGGAAACCACCATGGACAAATCGAAACGTCGTTTATTACAAGTTAAAATTGAAGATGCCATTAGCGCAGACGAAACTTTTAACACACTGATGGGTGATAATGTAGAGCCTCGCCGTGAGTTTATTGAAACGCATGCATTACAGGCCACTAATTTAGATATTTAGGTTAGCAAAAGTAAACATCAGCTGGGAATTAGTCCTACTAAAAAGGGTCATAATATCTAAGGTATTATGGCCTTTTGCATTTCATTAATACTAGCTTACTGTATAGAGAGAAAAATGACAGATAATACAATACAAAAATACAATCGGGTGCAAGTAATACTACACTGGCTAATCGCACTAATTGTGTTGGCGATGATAACACTTGGCTTATATATGGTTGAACTTCCTAAACAGTCAGAACTACCACCTGGTGAAGAAAGTGTTCGTGCATTCTATTTTCTATTACATAAGTCACTGGGACTTAGTGCCGTGACATTGATTTTATTGCGCATTATCTGGCGGCTAACACATAAAGTCCCTGCGCTACCAGAAACAGTCAGTAAATGGCAACAGAAGGCTGCGGGGGCAATTCACGGCCTACTTTATGCCATTATGATTGCTATGCCCTTATCAGGGTATTTACAATCTATGTACAGTAGCTACGATACTAAATTTTGGGGTATCGTTTTACCCCGATTAGCAGAGTCGGACAAGATGATGAAAGAAACTTTTAGTAATGTGCATGAAATATTAGCATTAATCTTTATCGCACTACTGGCCGTGCATATAGCAGCAGCCATTAAACATCGTATATCTGACACAGGTGTTACTGAACGCATGTCGTTAAAATAGCCACTGATACTTAAAAACTAGTCATAAAAAAGGCCCCGTAGGGCCTTTTTTATTGTATCAATACAAATAAGTCTGCTGCTAGTGAAGCTTGATCTTAGGGTGAACACTGCGTCTAAATAAATGCGATAGAGATAACATGCCCACACGGAACATGCCAAATAGGGCCACTTGATGCATTTTATATAACGATAAATACATCAGACGCGCCATAAATCCTTCGATCATCAAGCTGCCTTTACTCAAGCTACCCATCATATTACCTACTGTACTATAGCGACCTAATGAAACCAGTGAGCCATAATCATGGTAAGCATATTCAGGTATGTCTTTATCAGCCATACGTCGAGTGATAGATTTATACACATGTGATGCCATTTGATGGGCCGCTTGTGCACGTGGAGGCACGTTTTCATCACGGCCCTGCCATTTACAAGCACTACAATCGCCGATGGCATAGATATCATCATCAAGCGTGGTCTGCAATGTTTGTTTAACGACTAATTGATTCATCCAATTTGTTTCTAAACCAGCAATATCCTTGAGGAAGTCTGGCGCTTTAATACCTGCCGCCCACACTTTAATCGCGGCGGATATAACCTTGCCACTTTCTGTTCTAATTTCTTTATCGGTGACCTCAATAACACGTTCATTGGTTAATACATTGACACCTAGCTTCATTAACTCTTTTTCGGTGGCTATTGATAAATTCTCAGGAAGGCCAGGTAAAACACGATCTGCTGCTTCAATAATACTTATTTTAACATCAGTTGGTTTAACTTCATCTAAGCCATAAGCAGTCAGTAAGTGCGAAACTTCATGTAGCTGTGCACTTAATTCAACACCAGTAGCACCTGCCCCGACAATTGCAATATCTAATTGACCTTGGTCAACCGGCTTGCCTTGGGTGTGAGCACGTAAATAAGCTTCGATCAACTGAGATTGAAAATGTTCTGCTTGTTGAGTTGTATCCAAAAACAAGCAATTTTCAGCGATACCTTTAATACCAAAATCATGACTAACGCTACCGACAGCAATAATTAAATAATCATAAGAAAAAGTACGAGCGGGGATAATTTGCACACCCGACTTATTTATTGTTGCTGCAACATTGACTAACTTGTTGGCACGATCCAGGCCTTCCATTCGGCCCATACGAAAACGAAAGCCACTACACATGCCTTGGCTAAGGTATTCAATTTCATCTTCGTGAGAATCCAAGGTACCAGCCGCTACTTCATGTAATAGAGGTTTCCAGATGTGGGTATGCGTATTATCGACCAAAGTGATTTCAGCCTTACCTTTTTTACCTAATTTTTTACCTAAGGTAGTGACCAACTCTAGGCCACCCGCTCCACCACCGACGACCACGATCTTAGGGATTGTATCTTCTGTTACTGCCATAGCTCGATTCCTTCATTGCATAAGTTCATAAAGTAATTCTATCGTATAATGGAATCAGTTAACTATCTTATTTTTACTACCAAGCCTGATTCTGGCAAAATTACTAGACTAGCTTGTTAATTAGGTTTTCATCATGCAAACAGCACCAGAAAGACCACGCCTCGCTTGGGCCGTAACAGGATCAGGTCATTATCTAGATGAATGCCTCGAAATAATCGGTGATTTAGACGATATTGACATATTCTATAGCCGCGCAGGCGAGGAAGTACTGAGGATGTATGGTCATGATCCAAAAAAGATAAATGATAATAGTCGAGTCTATCGTGACAGGGCTGCCAGCGCACCGCCGGTAGGTTTATTTTATCGCGGTGATTATCACACCCTAGTTGTTGCACCAGCAACCTCCAACACGGTAGCTAAAATGGTATTAGGCTTATCTGATACTTTAGTTACTAATGTTTTTGCACAAGCCGGAAAATGCCGCATACCTTGTATTGTGTTAGCCTGTGACTCTGAACCTGAAATGGATACACCCGCGCCTGACCGAATGGTTAGACTATGGCCTAGAAAAGTTGATTTAGAGCATACTCATAAATTGCGGTCATTTGAGGCAACAACGGTTGTTGAAAATCCAGAAAGGTTACTCACAGCGATAAAATTGCGTCTTGCAGAAATTAATACATGACCGAAAAGATCCTCTTTATAACTGGAAAACTTGCTGAACCCAGCTTACAAAAAGTATTACTGGAAATGACACCACTACCTTTTGATTATCGCATTCATCAGCTGGGGGTATCCGTAGCAGCATTAATGACTGATAAAATGATCGGTCGTCGCTTAACGCCACAAATAATTGCTGATAGTGAGCAAATAATAGTGCCCGGCAGATGCCGAGGGGATTTAGAACTACTCAGTCAAGAACTTGGCGTTCCCGTCATTCGAGGACCAGATGAAGTTAAAGATCTGCCAATATTTTTTGGTCGTGAGCGCAAAAAACCAGATTTAAGCCGATACAATGTCAATATTTTTGCTGAAATTGTCGATGCGCCGGAACGTGATATTGATAGCATCTTACAGCGTGCAAAATACTACCGTGATAGCGGGGCTAATGTAATTGATATTGGTTGCTTGCCAGAAGAAAAATTTCCGCATATGGAAGAGGCAATTATTGCTTTGCATGAAGCAGGTTTTAAAGTCAGTGTCGATTCATTAGAGCTAAGTGATTTGCGCCGAGCAGGCAAGGCCGGGGCAGATTATTTGCTTAGCTTAACTGAAAAAACCTATCACCTTGCAGAGGAAATGGATTCAGTACCTATCATTGTGCCAGCTGAACGTGGCTCACTCGAATCATTAGAACGTGCCATGGAGTTGATGGATAAAATTAACCGTCCATGGATTGCCGATCCGATCATTGAGCCCATTCATTTTGGTTTAACAAATTCGATAGTTCGTTATCATGAGTTAAGACGACGATACCCTGATGCTCCAATGATGATGGGGGTAGGTAATTTAACAGAGCTTACTGATGCTAGCACCAGTGGTATTAACGCTCTCTTATTTGGTATTATTTCGGAGTTGCAAATAACCAACGTGCTTGCAACGGAAGTAAGTGCTCACGCTAGAAATGCGATAAGAGAAGCTGATATAGCGCGACGGATGATGTATGCCGCTCGAGAAGATAGTAGTTTGCCACGTGATTTTACGGCTGACTTATTAATAACGCATGATCGCCGACCCTTCCCTGACAATGCACAAGACATTGCAGAGTTAGCGAGCAAAATTAAAGATCCTAACTACCGTATTAAAGTCGCCGAACAAGGCATCTATATGTTTAACCGAGATGGTTTAATGCAAGATATTGATCCCTTTTCTTTTTACCCACAACTTGATTTAAAAGATGATACTGGCCATGCGTTTTATCTAGGTGCTGAATTGGCAAGGGCACAGATCGCCTGGCAACTAGGTAAGCGGTATACACAAGATGAAGAACTTAATTGGGGCTGTGCAAGCAATAAGGTTGAAGATGATTTAACTCAACAAACAGCCGAAGGCACAACCTTAACAACAGGTAAGAAATGTGGCAGTGCTTGAAAGTAAAATTCACGAAGTTATTGTAACAACGCTGACAGATGACGGAAAAACACATTCAGCACCCATGGGTATAACAGAGGTGAATGGTTACTTGTTAATTCAACCATTCAAACCTTCAGCCACTTATGAAAACTTAAAGCGTCACCGGCAATGCACCATAAACTACACCGATGATGTTCGTGTTTTTGCTGGTTCATTAACAGGACGTCGAGACTGGTCCACTTTGCCCTGCCAAAAAATTAAAGGTCAATATCTAAGCCAAGCCTTAACTCATAGCGAATTAGAAATCATCGCTTTTGATGACAATAGTCCTCGTGCAAGCTTTACCGGTGAAGTTGTCTGTGAACAGAGTCATGCGCCGTTTCGTGGTTTTAACCGTGCCCAGAGTGCCGTCATTGATGCAGCCATTTTAGTGAGTCGATTGAAAATGTTACCAGCGGAAAAAATTCGCCAAGAAATAGCTTACTTAAAGATCGCTATTGATAAAACAGCAGGAAGACGAGAACTGGAAGCTTGGGGCTGGTTGATAACAAAAATTACAGATGCAGGTATAGAACTCAATGAATAAATGGTTAGCCAGCGTACAGTCGTTAACAGAGGCGGAAACACTGCTCGAGGTACTGCCTGATATACTAGATATGAAAAACCCTTCTCAGGGGGCATTAGGGGCGCTGAGCGTCGCCACAGTTAGCGAAATAGTAAATGTAATTAATCGTCGTTGCCAAACTAGTGCTACTATCGGCGACTTGCCAATGCAAGCTGAATTAATCAAACCTAGCATGATCGCTATGGCTAGTTCTGGAGTCGATTATGTAAAAGTTGGTTTATTTGCAGATGATAACTTACAACAATGCATTATCGAATTAGCCGATACGATCAAAAAACTATCAACCCCAGTTATTGCTGTGATTTTTGCCGACATTCCGCCCGAACAAGATTGTTTACATTTATTAAAGATTTGTGGCTTTGATGGCGTTATGGTGGATACCGCGATTAAAAATGGTCAGCACTTATTAGATCACTGGGATCTATTCAAATTAGAGGAATTTGTTAAGGCGGCAAAAAAGCAAGGTTTATTGTGTGGCTTAGCAGGGGCTATACGTTACCAGGATATAGAGACATTAGCTCCCTTAAGCGCAGATTATTTAGGTTTTCGTAGCGCCCTGTGTTTAGAACATAAACGAACATCAGGCATACAGCTACATTTAGCTCAACAGTTACAACAAGCAATTAAAACAACTTAAAACACCGCAAGTTTTATCCCTGCCTCAGCCCCCATTACTCACACAATATGAGGCAGCTGTATCAGCCAGATCTATTCTAGCGTTAGTTGAACTAGCCCAGCACCCGATAGAGAATTTCACGAACTGATTGTGGTTCAAATGGTTTATTACAGATAGCAGAAACACCAGCTTGTTGAACATGATCCAATATCGCTTTATCGTGTTCACTAGTGACTAACAAGATAGGCACATAAATATTTCCCATCTCAGTTCGAACAAATTTAGTCAATTGTTCACCATCCATTTCAGGCATATTTAAATCGGTGACAATAAGGTCAAATTCAGCTTCGCTTAATATTTTTACTGCTTCAACTCCGTTATTTGCTGTTTCAATATTTTGAATGCCTAGGCTTTTTAGAACACGTTTAATATGATTTCTAGCAGTTAGACTATCATCCACCAGCAACACGTTTAACTTATCGATATTGTAGTTTTCTAATTCTATTTCTTCAGGATCGATATAGTCTACCGTAGTACGTAAGGCTCGCTGTAAATCGGCGTGATTAAATGGCTTAGGCAAAATAGCCACCACACCGGCCTGCCGAATGGGCTCAAGTGCTTTAAAACTTGTTTCACTAGAGACCAGCATGAAATTAATGTCTTTCAGTGATTCACTGGCGCGAATAGTGCCCAAAAAATCAGTCGCAGTCATATCTGGCAAATACATAGCACTAATAATAAGATCAGGTGGGTATTGACTAATATGTTCTAGAGCTTGTTGGCCGGTTCCAACACCGTCAATTTTATTAAGGCCTTCTTCCATCAAATGAGATAGAATTACTTTCCGTTGCATTAATGAGGGCTCTATCAGCAATATAGAGAGATCAGATAACTGAATCGACGGCATAGCTAGACTTATTCCTAAAAGTTACGATAAACAAACAGTACGAACTAAATCGGCTTAAACACTATTCATTGTTGTTTTATCCGTTAAATGTTCAATAATGGCCAACGCAAGATCCATTGCTGTTCCAGCTCCCTTCGACATTAATATATTGCCGTTTATAACAACCGTGTTATCACTTAATGTAACGTCAGGCCAATCACTTGCTATCAATGATTACCAATAAAAGTGACTTTTTGCCCTTATGTAATACAGCGTGTACTGAAACTATCGGTGCAGTACAAATTACAGCAACAGCAATGTTAGCATGATCACATCACTTTAAAAGCGCAGGTGTTAGTCAAGATGAGGCTTGCCTGGTAATCGAACAGGCAAGCCTCATCACATCATCAAGCCGAGGATCTGCAACCAGAAGAACAGCATGTCTAGCTGTAAGCTGATGTTGTTCCGTTAAACTGGCAGTAGTCGCCATTATGTCAGCTCGCCTCAATAGGTCAATGTGAGGTTACAGCTGCTAACTCTTTGCAGCCATTATCGAGAGATATTAATACATCTGGCATATTGAATGCGCTAATACACTATGGTCTAGGATTTAAAATATTAATTCCTTTCAAAAGGTTTAACGCTTGAGACAGTGCGTAGTCTTTTACCGCTAAAGGGGTTGTATCTTCCTTTTTGTCAGCGTCAGTGTCTGCATCTTCTAGCGCAATATCTTCTACCGCAGAGTCTTCTAGTGTTGCATCTTCTCCTACAGGCTCTTCAGTTTTAGCATTAGGATTATCTAAGTGTTTTGTTAAGTCCTGTTCACGTAATAATTTAAATGTCGAGTCATCACCATTAGATATTTTAACGGCTTCAATAGTAATGTCAGGCACGATACCTTCAGCTTGAATAGAGCGACCTGATGGTGTGAAATAGCGCGCCGTAGTCATTTTAACGGCGGTATCATTAGTCAATGGCATCACTGTTTGCACTGAACCTTTACCGAAGGTTTTAGTTCCTACAATAATGGCCCGTTTGTGATCTTGTAATGCACCAGCAACAATTTCAGATGCCGATGCAGAACCACCGTTCACTAATACGACTAGCGGTGCTCCTTTCAAGAAATCATTAGGTTTGGCATTAAATTTTTGTGAAGAATCTTTGATCCGTCCTTCGGTGTAGACGAGTAAGCCTTTTTTGATAAAAGCATCTGATACTTCGACAGCAGCATCTAACAAACCACCAGGGTTGTTGCGTAAATCTAGAACAAGACCGCTTAAATCACCATCATTTTCTTCTTTTAGTGAACTAATAGCTTCTTTCAAACTCAGACCTGTGCGTGATGCAAAGGTACTAATTCGTACATAACCATAACCTGGTTCCAACATTTTATTTCTTACGCTTTTGACTTTAATAATAGCGCGAATCAATTCAATTTTTAAGGGTTTATTTTCGCCTTCACGAAGGATTGTAAGTAATAGCTTACTACCAGGTTTACCCCTCATAATATCGACAGCATCACCCAGGCTCATACCTTTAACTGGGGCATCATCTAAACGGATAATTAAATCGCCTGATAACACGCCCGCCATGGCTGCAGGTGTATCATCGATAGGCGAGACCACTTTAACAAAACCATCTTCCATCGAAACTTCAATACCCAGGCCACCAAATTCACCTGTGGTGCCTTCTCGTAACTCTTTAAAGTCTTTAAGATCCAAGTAAGTTGAATGAGGATCGAGACCTGACAACATACCTCGAATAGCATTTTGTAGTAATTCTTTATCTTCTACAGGTTCAACATAGTTATTTTTTATGCGTCCAAATATCTCAGAAAAAGCGCGTAGCTCATCTAAAGGCAGGTCTGGTTTAGGATCGACTCTATCCGCAAAAACCATCTGACCAAAGATCAAGCTTGCACCTAAAGTAGCGCCAGCAAAAATTAGCCCAATATCACGTCTCAAAAAACTCATTTTTTTTCCTTAATTAATCTAATTAACTTTGTTTCCTCAACCATTTCATTGGGTTGGTTGGGCTACCTTTGTATCTGATTTCAAAATATAAACCAACTTGCTGCCGTACATCTTTTTCACCACTATAAGCGATAAGATCACTTGTTCCAACCTCATCTCCAACTTGCTTGAGTAGAGATTCATTATTACCATATAAGGTCATATATTGATCACCATGGTCAATTATCAATAATAGGCCAAATCCTCGCAACCAATCAGCAAAAACAACCCGACCTGGTGCGGCGGCAATAATCTTGTCTCCCGAAGAAGCTGCGATCATAATTCCTTGCCATGTGAGTCTACCAAGAATTCTTGGACTCCCATAGTGTGCTAGTAGTTTCCCTTTTTTTGGCCAGGTTAGCGATCCTGCTCGTTTAGCAAAATCATATAGTTTTTTTGGCTGAATAATGACCACACTATCTTTCTTTTTATGCTTATCTAATGAATGTAATATGGCTTGCAAAGACAACTCTTGTTCTTGTAATAGCTGTAAGCGTGAATATTGACTGGTAATTTTTTTATCAAGCATTGCCAACGTGTCTTGGCGTTGTTTTGCCTTCGTTTTGAGGATCGCTTGTTTACTTTCTTGCTCAGTATATAGCTGTTGCTGTTTTCTCTTAGCTGCTAATAATCGTTTTTGATCTACAGTTAAGTTTTGCAATACTTCCGTTATATTACTGAGCTGTTGCTGCCGAGCTTGGTGAAAATATTGATAATAAACAATACTACGTGACAACGTTGCTGGATTTTGTTGATTTAACAATACTTTCATTACCGTTGGTTGACCATTAATAAAAGCAGTGCGGATTTGCTCATTAAGTGCTGACCATTGTTCACTTTTCGATTGCTGCTGCTGCTCTTTTTTTAAGGCTATTTTGCTTAACTCAATTGATTGTTTATTCAACTTTTTTGCCAGTATATTCAGTTCGTTATTAAGCTCTGAAACGGCATGACTTTGCTTTTTTAGTTGTTTAAATAAGGTTTCTTTCGACGCTTTATTTAGATTGACATCATCACGAAGCGATTGAATATCTGATTTAACAGCCGCCAGCTCTTTTGCCGGTGCAGCCAAAGCCTCTGCCATTGCTGAGCCATGACATGCCAGCACCAATACAAACAAAGAAAATCGAATAGACAATTGAAATGGGTTAATCTGACTTGGCCGATTTCAAGGACACTATTAGATGTTGGCTCATTTCAGTTGGAATAGGTAAGTCCATCAAATCGAGCATTGTCGGTGCAATATCTGCCAAAGTTCCTTGTTCAATACAGCTGGCTTCTCGTCCTGCATAAATAAATGGCACAGGATTACTAGTATGAGCAGTATGCGGTTGACCGGTATTATCATCACGCATTAACTCGGCATTACCATGATCAGCTGTGACCATCATTTCCCCTCCCACCGCTTTTAAGGCTGACCAAACACGACCAAGGCAATCGTCTAATGTCTCGACTGCTTTTACTGCTGCATCAAAATCACCGGTATGACCAACCATATCTGCATTAGCAAAATTACAGATAATGACATCATATTTTTTGCTATTGATAGCGTGAACAAGCTCCTCAGCTACTTGTTGGGCGCACATTTCTGGCTGTTCGTTATAAGTCGTTACATCAGGTGATGGCACCAAAATGCGATCTTCACCTTCAAAGGGTTCATCTTGGCCACCATTAAAGAAAAAGGTGACATGTGCATATTTCTCTGTTTCAGCAATCCTTAACTGGCGTAAACCTAAAGACGAAATATGAGCACCCAACACATTATTTAACTGCTCAGCAGGAAAGGCGACAGGTACGGGAAATTCTTTTTTATACTCGGTCAGCGTTATAAATGAGCCCAGCTTAATATTACGTTGGCGTTGAAAACCATCAAAATCGGCATCGATGAAGCTTTGAGTTAATTCACGTGCACGATCAGAACGAAAATTCATAAATATAATAACGTCGCCATCTTCAATTCTAGCACCGTGTTTACCAATCGTAGTGGATTGAACAAATTCATCTGATTCATCACGGTCATAAGCCATTTGTAATGCGGTGCTTGCATCAGCAGCATGAAATGCACCTTGCCCCTCAGCAATGACATTATAAGCTTTGGCAACCCGTTTCCAGCGTTGGTCACGATCAAGTGCATAAAAACGACCGACAACTGAAGCTATCTGTCCACCGCCCAATTCTTTAAATTTTTGTTCAAGCGCATCAATTGAGCTCTGCGCGCTTTTTGGTGGAGTATCTCGCCCGTCTAAAAAAGCATGAACATAGACTTTTTTTACACCTTGCTTAAGTGCCAGTTCGACCATCGCATGAATATGCTCTTCGTGACTATGAACACCACCCGCAGATAACAAACCAAATAAATGAATAGCTTTATCATTTTTATGTGCAAGCTCGGCGGCATCAAGTAAGGTTTGGTTAGTAAAAAAGGACCCTGTTTCGATTGCACGACTGATACGGGTAAAGTCTTGGTAAACCACTCGCCCAGCACCCAAATTCATATGTCCTACTTCAGAATTACCCATCTGATTACCTGGTAAGCCCACCCCCGCACCAGAGGCACTTAGTAAAGTATGGGGGTAATCCTGCCACAGACCATCCCAGATAGGGGTATTGGCGGCATGTATTGCATTATATTTAGGATCTTCACTATAACCATAACCATCTAGAATTATTAGCGCGAGCGGGTGATGTGGATGGCTCATTTATTTGTCCTTAAAGATGATAAAAGATGGCGTTTAAAACTCATATTCTACACAATACATGTAAATCATTGAAAATGGCGTGTATTATAAGTTCCTTTGTGGCTAATTGCAGTCACTCACCATTGAGTAATATTTGTGACCCAACTCGAAAACAATGCTGTTATGCAACATGATGATGATATAGATCGTGCCGCATTTGCTTTAAAAGCACTGTCACACCCAATACGCTTGAAGATATTGTGTGCTATTGGCAAGCAAGAATTGGCCGTACAAGATATTGTCACTTGTGTTGGTACCACCCAAAGTAATGTCTCACAACATTTGGCAAAATTAAGAGGTAAAACTATTTTATCATCACGCCGTGATGCTAATCGTATTTATTATCGAATTAAAGATGAGCGGACGTTAAAACTCATTGAAATGATGCGCGATGTATTTTGTTCTGACAGCAGTAATTAAAGGTTTAATATGGAAAATGTAGGTAGTTTTATTGGTAACCACTGGTTATTGGTTACACTTTTTGTGGTGTTGGCAACACTGATCTTATCAGATGCACTAACTCGAAAAATATCAGGCGTCAACCCTGTAGGTACGGCAGAGGCAATTCAGATCGTCAATCAACGTAATGGCCTTTTCTTAGATATCAGAGATAGCGCCGAGTTTAAAAAAGAATATATTGCTGAATCAATGAATTTACCACTATCATCGCTTGAAACCAATATTGCCAAACTGAAAGATACTACTCAACCCATTATTTTGATTTGCGCAAGTGGGCAACGTTCAAGTACCGCCGCAAAACAACTACGTAGCAGTGGGTTTTCTGACATCTCAGTCTTAAGTGGTGGTTTAAATGCTTGGAAAGATGCTAAGTTACCACTGTTTAGTTAATTAATTGATAATCACTAGTAGGTAATAATAAACGTGGCTAAAGTCGAAGTATATTCCTCTGCACACTGTCCTTATTGTGTAATGGCAAAACAATTATTGGATCGAAAAGGAGTGGTTTATACTGAGATCAGCGTTGACCTAGATCCCAGCAAACGACAATTAATGATGAAAAAAAGTCGGCAACGTACTGTGCCGCAAATTTTTATAAATGACGAGTCCATTGGCGGTTACACCGATCTTGTGGCTATCAACAACTCTAAACGACTGGATAATTTATTATCCCAGTCTTAAACTATAGGTTAAGGAACCAATCATGGCTGAAGAAAACGCACCTAAAGAACAAGAAGCAGCACGTTTTGTAATTCAAAAAATTTACACAAAAGATATCTCTTTTGAAACACCGAACACACCCAATATTTTTCGTGAAGAATGGAAACCTACACTAGATTTACAACTAGGTAATGAATACACTCGGATAGATGAAGATAACCACGAAATCACCTTAACCGTAACAGTTACAGCAACAGTAGGTGATAAAGTTGCCTTTTTAGCTGAAGTAAAACAAGCGGGCGTTTTTTCATTAACAGGCTACTCTGATCAAGAAATGGGGCCTTTAGTAGGTAGTTACTGCCCAAATACTTTATTCCCATTTGCACGCGAAGTAATTTCTGACATCGTTATTAAAGGAGGCTTCCCACAGTTAGTATTAGCACCGGTGAATTTTGATGCCTTGTATATGAACCAAATTGAACAGGCCAAAAAAGCGGCTGCAGAAAAAGCAACAACACACTAGATTGTTAGGGCGATAAGCTGTGTCAAAAACATCGTTCCAATTGTTTCCGACACTTGTCATTGGTGCAGGTGCTTGGGGCACGGCCTTGGCCATTGCAATTGCTAGAAATGGTCATCAGGTATTACTGTGGGGCCGCAATGCAGAGCATCTAACCGCCATGCAAAAAAGCCACAGTAATGAACGTTATTTAGCAGGCTTAGCTTTTCCAGATAACTTAGAAGTCAGCACTGATTTTGAGCTAGCAATCAAATCAGCAAAACATATTTTGGTCTCCGTTCCTAGTATTGCCTTTAGCGAGATACTGCATAAGATTAAGCCTTTAATTGCTAGTGGAACCCCCGTCAGTTGGGCAACAAAAGGTTTAACACCTGAAACGGGTCGTTTTTTATATGATACGGCCATAGAAATCCTAGGTGAGTCACATTCTTTAGCGATCATATCAGGTCCTTCTTTTGCCGCTGAAGTAGCAAAGGATTTGCCAACAGCAATAACGGTCGCTTCCACCGATGTTGACTTTAATCAAGCATTAGCATCTACGTTACATAGTCCCACTTTACGCACTTATACCTCTGATGATGTATTAGGTGTGCAAATTGGCGGCACAGTGAAAAATGTTTTAGCCATTAGTGCAGGTATATCTGATGGTTTAGGTTATGGAGCTAATGCACGCGCTGCTTTAATTACGCGCGGCATGGCTGAAATTTTACGGCTGGCAGCCCAATTAGGTGCCAAAACTGAAACTATGTTTGGTTTATCCGGTATTGGTGATTTAATTTTAACTTGTACCGATAATCAAAGTCGTAACCGTCAGCTCGGACTAGCCATAGGACGTGGATTAAGTGTTGAGCAAGCCGTTATTGAAGTAGGCAAAACGGTTGAAGGTATGTACGCTGCACGTGAAGTATTAATTCGCGCCGAACAGGCTGGTGTTGAAATGCCCATTGTTGAACAGGTATGCAAAATACTGTTTAAAGGCTACGATCCCCGAGCATCAGTACAAGAATTACTTTGTAGGGAACAAAAAGCTGAAAATAGCTCACCTACTCGAACATCTGAATAACTAATCAAGGAAAACCGTATGTACAATATTGTTAAATTAAGCGCTATTATCGCTGTCAGCATAGCCTTAACAAGTGGATTAACCGGTTGCGGTATGCTCTCTAGAGATAAAGCAGAGACGGATGCTGAGATATTAATGGGACAGGATGGGCGAACCTTATGGGAGTCAAGTCTGCAATATGTCAAAATCGTCAACCAAACTCAGACCGGCGGCATTGCCAGTGAGCATCCAGCAGCGATTAGCAGTGATGAACTTCGCATTGTATTAGCTTCACTGTATGTCAATGAACGGGTAGGCATTACAAAATCTGAAAATCCTCTATTTGCGCCATCTGAGTTAACAATACTGAGTACAGCTATTGCGAGTGGCCTAAGCCAAGCAGGCAGCAATGAAGATGTTAATTTTGTCACTATCGGCGCTCACAAAGGCTTAATAACCAAAGAACGTAAAACAAATACCGGCCGTGTATTTATCAGTGGCGGCCGTTTAAACATCATCTTTGGCCTAGTTCACGAACTCTACAGAGACAAAGATATTGCTACCGGGCAAGAAGTTGATCGTCGGCTTAACCCTTTATTACCAGGAAAACGTAGTTTTGATTCAAATCCTTCAATACGTGTCGCCTTAGATTCTGGCCAATCTTTTTACATAGAGCCTAAAACAGGAGAAGAGCGAAGTGATTGGTTAGTGATTGATATTGCGACAGTAATATCAACAGCGAAAGACCGTGGCACTGATGATGATGGCACTGTTAGCCCTGAATTGTTGAAAGAAGTTGCTCGTAATAAACAAGAAACGGATAATTTGTCACTAGATGTCGGTAATATGAAAGAAATAATGTTTGAAATGAGTGATGAAATTGATCGTTTGAAACAAAAAATTAAAGGCTTAACAGCACAACCCTAGTCTTAAATTTTCATCGCCAATAAAAAAAGGAGCTTTAAGCTCCTTTTTTTATAGCTAACTTATAAACTATAGCGTCGATCACCCAATTTTATTCGTGGTAACAATTGTTCCAACTTTTTAGTCAGTGTTAACACTTTAAATGTTTCACCCATTTCCGTAGGCAAGGTTAAACGTTTAATGGCTGTTGCCTGCTGTAGCATATCAAATGCATCACCATTGTCATCAAATGAAGTCAGGCCTGTAATGCCAGCTGCTAGTAAAAAATCAGCCTGTGATTGAAAGCTAGCCACCTCAAGTTCATTATCAAGTGCAATTTGAGCCAGCGAAGTAAAATCGACATGTGCCGTAATATCTTGTAGCCCTGGCAAAATAAGTGGATTGTCATGTCCTTGTTGTTGGTAATAACACATCAAAGTGCCGCTACTACGCTGCGGATGGTAATAGTTAGCTTTGGAATAACCGTAATCAATAATAAAAATAGCACCTCGCTGTAAATTGTCAGCCAAACTTCTAAGCCAAGCTTCTGCAGCCAAATTTACTTCTGTAAAATAATCACCACCACCACTAAATGATTCTATTTCAGTCAGTTTATCGATAAGATCGGTATGGGATAACTTATCATCACACCAGTGTAGTTGATCATCTTGATTACTAATATAACGCTCATAAGCCATACCATTATACAAATGTAACCTATGCACTGGCATCGCATCACAAACTTCGTTTGCTAATACTACCCCATTAAAACGTTCGGGAAGACGATCAAGCCACATAATCTGAGATTCTAAATGAGGAATCGCATTATGTATTGTCTGACGTTGCCTTTGCTGTAAGTCAGCACTCGCTTCAATTATATAATAACGGTAAGGAAGACACTCTTGTTCCTCTAATTCAGCTAAAATATCCACAGCCATTTGTCCACTGCCGGCACCAAATTCTAAAACACTGCCATGCTCGAGTTGCTGTAAAACATCAATAAGCTGGTGGGCCAAACTTCGTGAAAATAATGGCGAGATTTCAGGTGCAGTGGTAAAGTCGCCACCCTGACCAATCTTATAACTGCCTGCGCTGTAATAACCTAATCCGGGGGCATACAGGCATAACTGCATATATTCAGCAAATGTTACCTTACCGCCCGCCTCGCTAATTTTATCTTTAATCAGGCATAGAAGTTGTTCACTATGTTGTTGTGCAATACTATCTGGAACAGGTAAGCTAGTCGTCAAAGTCATGGGAGTTCACGTGTTAAATAATGCAATATTAGTTACAGGCGCAGGCCGTCGGATTGGTTATCATCTCGCCCTTCGCTTACATCAGAATGGTTATACCATACTCGCTCATTATCGTACGCATACCGATGAGATCCAAGCTTTACAAAATATGGGCATAAGGACCATTCAGGCTTCACTGAGTAATAGCAGTACAATTTTACAGTTTCTTGAAGCATTGAAAGGTCAATGTTCAAGCTTTCGGGCATTGATCCACAATGCCTCATCATTTGAAACAACTTCTGAAGATTTACTGGAGGCAGCGCAGCAATATGAACAGTTTTTTAATGTGCATATGATGGCACCCTTTTTAATAAACCAAGGCTTGGCGCCATTAATGGTTGGTGAAGATGATAAACCTGCAGATATTATTCATATCACCGATATTAATGTAGAAAACCCTACCCCTCGCTTTGATATATATGGCACAACCAAAGCCGGTTTACACAATATGACCCTAGCACTTGCCAAGAAATTTGCGCCTTCAATCAAAGTTAATGCAGTTGCTCCCGGGCCTGTTTTATTTACCGAAAAGCACTCGGTGGCGGCCCGCCAGCAAATGCTAGATGAAACCTTATTAGCTAAAGAAGGTGGTGCAGAATCTGTTTATCTGGCAGTGAAAAGTTTATTAGATAACTCATTTATTACTGGTGCTAGTATCCCAGTTGATGGTGGTCGCCGTTTGTCCAAACGTTAAATCACCAACAATAATATTTACACCCGCTTGTTGTGGCACATAATCACGGTTTGATAAATAAGCATTTATTTCTTCTATTAGAGGATAAAGAAAGTATTCATCCGTAATACTGCTCACCAAGCGACTAGCATCATCAGGGAATATGGCCTTGGTCAAAATATCTAAATCAGCCGTTCTATCTTTGATTTTTCGGTCAGGATCATTGCGGTCCCTACCCAAGCTTATTTCAATATCATTACAAATAGCTTTCAATTCAATTTCAGTCATCGCCGTTTCAATAAAAACCACCACATTGTAAAAATCTTGCTGGCTATTGATACCAATAGGCGGGATTTTGAGCACTCGACTTAATGATACTTTAGGAAGCTGGCTGGATAATAATCGAATTATTTGGCCGATATTTAATTCAGGCTCAATATTACTGCCAATGCCCAACAAATAGCCGGCATGCACTCCACTCATTCTTTTGAGCGCTCAATAACAATCTTGGCAAGATTTTGGCCATGAAGCGCAACCGGTTTAGTAAGCGTTAATTTAACCTTCGGCATTGGATAATTTGTTAATAGAAGATGGCAAATATCTTCAGCCAAGGTTTCAATGAGTTGATAACGACTCGCTTCAACAAAACTGACAATACTTTGAGCAACAGCGCCATAATCTAGAGTGTCAGTAATATCGTCACTAGCAGCAGCTTTAGCAATATCCCAATCCATCTCCAAATCAAAACCAAGTGTTTGTAATGTTTCACGTTCCCAGTCATAAATACCGATAATCGTGTCTATTTTAAGATCGTTAAGAAAAACTTTATCCATAATGCTCAGCATGTTTTATAGTAATTAAGGGGTAGAAATAACTGCGAACAGCCTTATAATGCAGCTAATTATAAAAGGTTTATCATATCATGCTAGAAACACTTACTTTATCGCTGATTGCAGTTGTAGCCGCCTATTTAGTCGGCTCCTTATCCAGCGCAATCCTCTTATGTAAATTAGCTGGACTGCCTGATCCTCGCACACAAGGCTCAGGTAACCCCGGCGCCACCAATGTATTACGCTTTGGTGGTAAAAAACTAGCCGCCACCGTTTTAATCATTGATGTAGTCAAAGGTCTATTACCTGTGGTTATTGCACGCTACCTTGATTTAGATACCACTTGGCTTGCAGCAGTGGCTTTTGCCGCATTTGTTGGCCATTTATATCCGCTATTTTTTGGTTTTAAAGGCGGTAAAGGAGTCGCCACTGCATTGGGTGGGTTTTTAGCTTTATCACCCGCACTTGCAGGTATTATATTGCTCAGCTGGTTGCTGGTATTTTTGTTAAGTCGCATCTCGTCCCTATCCGCTATTATCGCGTCATCACTGGCCCCTTTGTACAGCATCTGGCTTATCGAAAGTATAACTGCGCGATGGATTATTCTAGTGATGGCGATCATGTTAGTGCTCCGCCACCGCGGCAATATTCAACGCTTGCTTGCAGGCGAAGAAACTAAATCTAAATAAGGTAAAAAACCCACTATGGCTGGCTCACTTCAAGATCAATTACTCAAGATTGGCGTTATTGATAAACAACAATCTAAAAAAGCAAAACATCAGCAACGCAAACAAGGCAACAAAACACGTCAAGCAATCAAGTCTGGTAAAACAGTTGAATCTGAAAGCGCTGTGGTTCAACAACAGCTAGATCAAGAAAGACATAACAAAAAAAATCGCGATTTAGAACTCAATAAACAACGCGATGCCGAACGAACAGATAAAGCCGTTGTGGCGGAAGTTATGCAGATAATTCAGCAGCATAACGTTGCCATACCGAAGGAGGCAGATGTTGCATATAATTTCACCCACGATAAAAAGGTGAAAAAGATCTACGTCTCTAGCGAGCAGCAAAAACAGTTAACCCTCGGCCAGCTTGCTATTGCGACACTGGATGAGAAAAACAGCCTTATACCCGACAAAATAGCCGAAAAGATTGAAGCGCGATTGCCAAGCAGCGTAAATCGCATTCCATCAGAAACCACCTCAAATGAAGATGATCCTTATGCAGATTACCACATTCCTGATGATTTAATGTGGTGATAAATCCTTGGTAATGACTACGGCGGGCTAAGTTCATCCAACGGCCAGCGAGGCCTAGCGGAAAAAGTAGGCACTGCTTGTTTAACCATAGCCGATTGGCGCATAGCTCCAGCAAATGCAATCATCGCACCGTTATCACTACAAAACTCTTGCCGCGGATAGTAAACATGAGTCTGTGGCATAGCATCAAGTCGAATTCGCAGTGCTTTATTCGCGCTCACGCCACCGGCAACCACTAAAGTGTCTCGTCCAGTTTCTTTTAAGGCACGTTTACATTTTATGGCCAGCGTTTCTACTGCCGCCGTTTGAAAAGCAAGCGCAACATCTGCTTTATCCTGCTCCGTTTGCGCGCTATCACGCCAAGTATTCATTGCAAATGTTTTGAGACCACTAAAACTAAAATCTAATCCTGGCCGGTTAGTCATCGGACGAGGAAAGGTATATTGATCAACAATACCGTGTTCCGCCAGCGCCGCCAAAATAGGACCGCCCGGATAACTCAGACCCAACATTTTAGCTGTTTTATCAAAGGCCTCACCAACAGCATCATCAATCGATTCACCTAATAATTGATATCGCCCTACTCCCTGCACATCAATCAATAGCGTATGGCCCCCTGAAACAAGCAAAGATACAAAAGGGAAGTCAGGCGAGTTTTTTTCCAATAATGGCGACAGTAAATGTCCTTCCATATGATTGATCGCTAAAGCCGGCACATCTAATGCCCAGGCAATACTGCGGCCAATGGCTGAACCAACCAATAATGCGCCAACCAAACCCGGTCCTGCGGTATAAGCGACTGCGTCAATATCCGCACGTGTGATTTTAGCTTTGGTTAAAACTTCATCGATCAGCGGCAAAGTTTTGCGTATATGATCACGGGATGCCAGTTCAGGCACAACGCCTCCATATTCCGCATGTAGCGCTATCTGGCTATAAAGCGCGTGACCCAATAGGCCATGTTCACTATCATAGATTGCAATACCCGTCTCATCGCAAGATGATTCAATGCCTAATACTCGCATAATTTTGTCTGTCTCAGCTCGTCATAAAGGTCAATATTATGCCCTTTTTGAAATAAATTTGATTCAACTCTTTGCTTTCCTTTCAGAATTTCGTACAATTGTGGGTTCTTCCATCTAAATTTGTTTTAGGAAATATTAATGCCATCAGTACGTTTAAAAGAAAACGAACCATTTGATATCGCTCTACGTCGCTTCAAACGCGCTTGTGAAAAAGCCGGAACAGTGACAGATGCTCGTGCCCGCGAAGCTTATGAAAAACCAACAACGGTACGTAAACGTGCTGCAGCAGCAGCCGTTAAACGTCATCAAAAGAAAGTATCACGTGAAAGCGCTCGTCGCGTTCGCATGTACTAAAGACGATTATCATGCCCGCTGAATCAAGCCCATTAAAGCTAAGTATTACAGATAACGTTAAAGCCGCAATGCGCGCTAAAGAAAAAGAGCGTCTTGCGACATTACGTCAAATCACAGCGGCGATTAAACAGTTTGAAGTTGATAACCGTAAAGATCTTAGTGATGAAGGCATCATTACGATTTTAACAAAAATGTGTAAGCAACGACGTGATTCATTGAGTCAATTTCAAGACGCTGGGCGCGATGATTTAGCGTCCATTGAAATTGCGGAACTTGCTATCATTGAAGAGTTCATGCCGACAGCAATGACTGAACAAGAAGTTGCTAGCGCCATACAAGCAGCCATTGCTGAGTCTGGTGCTGCTAGTCCGCGTGATATGGGAGCAGTAATGAATATATTACGCCCTCAACTTCAAGGACGTGCTGACATGGGTGCTGTTAGTGGCCTAGTTAAGGCGGCGCTTTCTGCGTAAAGCAGATAAGCAGGCTACAAAAAAAATAGCTAGGCCATAGACATCTGTCATGGCCGGCCAAATACCTACACAATTTATTGATGACTTATTAACACGGATTGATATTGTCGATGTTATCGCACCTCGAGTACCTCTAAAAAAAGCGGGTAAAAATCTTAGCGCCTGCTGTCCATTCCATAACGAAAAGTCTCCCTCATTTACTGTCAGTCCCGAAAAACAGTTTTATCATTGTTTTGGCTGTGGTGCACATGGTACTGCTATTGGTTTTCTGATGGAGTACGACCAAATGAGTTTCCCTGAATCTATTCAGGAATTGGCTGATCTTGTCGGCATGACCGTGCCAACAACACAATCCTTATCACCGACACCTGGCAAACAAAACCTGTACGACTTATTAGATAAAGTAAGTCAATATTATGTTCATCAACTCAATAATCACCCGCAAAAATCTGAGTTTTTAAATTACCTAAAGCAGCGTGGATTATCGACAAAAATAATCGAACACTTTAATATTGGCATGGCGCCAGATGGCTGGGACAATGTACTTAGAACATTTGGTACATCTGATCAAGCACGCCAGCAGCTGGATGAAGCAGGTTTAGTTAGCAGTAATGATAAAGGCCGCACCTACGATCGGTTTCGTAAACGCATTATGTTTCCCATTCGAGATCGTCGAGGAAGAGTGATTGGGTTTGGTGGCCGCGTTTTAGATGATAGTGCCCCAAAATACCTAAACTCGCCAGAAACGCCAATATTCCATAAAGGAAATGAACTATATGGTTTGTTTCAAGCGCGTAAAGCTCATCGTAAATTAGAAAGAATTATTATTGTAGAAGGCTATATGGATGTCATTGCCTTAGCAGAATATGACGTAACAAATGCTGTTGCAACACTTGGCACAGCGACCACACCAGAACATTTACGACAACTGCTTCGCAGTACACCCGAAGTTGTATTTTGTTTTGATGGCGATCGAGCAGGCCGAGAAGCAGCGTGGCGAGCGGCAGAAAATGCTTTACCCATGCTGGGTGGCAATCATCAATTAAAATTTATGTTTTTACCGGATGGCGAAGATCCCGACAGTATAATTCGGCAGCAGGGCAACGTAGAATTTAATAATTTAGTCGCAAAAGCACAGAATTATTCTGACTTCTTTTTTGCCTCATTAGAAAACAGAGTAGATATTAGCTCAATGGATGGACGTTCCAGATTAGTAGAAATTGCTAAACCTTATCTCCGCCATATTCCAATGGGCGTTTATCGAGATATGCTAGAACAACAATTAGCCGATAGAGCACAAACTAGTACATCAATATTACACAAACATTTGCAAAAACCACCAGAAACAAAAAAACCTGCAAAATATAGAAAAGCTTCATCTTCTGCTACTCATGGCATCTCTCCAGTCAGAATGGCTATAACACTACTACTCCAACACCCCAAGCTACAACTTGAGCTAGGCCCTTTTGATAAAATTAATAATTTAGAGTTACCTGGAATAAAAATTTTAGTGCAAATACTTGAAACTTTGCAACAAAATCCCCATCTAAATACTGCAGCTTTGTTAGAGCGGTCGCGAGGCACTGAATCAGCGGAACACTTGCAACGCCTCGCTCAACAGATATTACCGTTAACCGCTATACAGTTAAAACATGAATTAATCGGAATTGTACAACAGCTACAAAAGCAGGCCATTGAACAACGAAAAGCCGACTTAGAACAAAAACATCCGAGTCAATTGACCGATGAAGAAAAGGCAGAAATACGAAACCAATACAATTAGAAGCAATTTTATGCACAAAAATGGTGTGCATTATTATAGGGTTGCGTTATAATGTCTGGCTACATGCCGGAAAGAATCTGATGAAAATCGAGGTCGAATGAAAGATCAACAGTCACGAATTAAAGCACTAATCACACTAGGGAAAGAACGTGGATACCTTACCTATGGTGAGATAAACGATCATTTACCTGAAAACTTGGTGGATGCTGATCAAATCGAAGACATCATCGGAATGTTTAGTGATCTTGGTATCATGGTTCATGAAGATGGAATGGATACCGATGAGATGGAGCGCCTGGCTGAAGCCGCCACTAACAATGATGATGTTTCTGCTGACGAAGCTGCTGCAGTCTTATCTAGCTCAGATGGTGAGTTTGGTCGCACAACCGATCCTGTCCGCATGTATATGCGTGAAATGGGCTCAGTTGAGTTATTGACACGAGAAGGCGAAATTGTCATTGCTAAACGCATTGAAGCTGGCCTCCGCGAAAGTTTATTAATGCTGACAACATATCCTCCTTGCATTAGCACTTTCCTTGGTTTCTACCAAACTGTCGAAGCCGGTGAAATGCGCCTGAATGAAGTTATTAAAGGCTTTATTTTACCTGAAGATCTTAATCCTCAACCTATCGTTGCTGGTCCACCAGCAATTAAAGAAGAAACAGATGAGGATGAAGAAGAAGTTGCCGTTGGACCCGATCCAGAAGAAGCAAAAGAACGCTTCACAGCGCTTCGCGATGCCGTAATCAAAGCAGAAAAAGCCACAGATAATGAAATTGAAGATGCAAATGCTTTAGTCACAGAATTGTTTATGGAGTTTAAACTTACGCCAAAAATGTTGATTCTGCTTAACAGCTTAATGCGTGATACTGTTGCAATCATTCGCAAACAAGAACGAACTATCAGCAAGATCGTCGTAGAAGATGCCAGAATGGAACGTCGTGACTTTATTGATTCATTTATGGGTAATGAAACAAACCTTGAATGGACCGATAAGCATATCCGAGCAAAAAAACATTACTCTTCAACTATCAAGAAAAACCTTGAGTTCATCATCAGTGCACAAACAAAACTAGCTGAAATATCTTTAGATCGTGACATGACTATCCCAGAGATCAAAGAAATTAGCCGTCAAATGACTATTTCTGAAGCAAAAGCGCGTCGTGCTAAAAAAGAAATGGTCGAAGCGAATTTACGTCTTGTAATATCGATTGCAAAAAAATATACTAACCGTGGTTTACAATTCCTCGACTTGATTCAAGAAGGTAATATTGGCTTGATGAAGGCTGTTGATAAGTTTGAGTATCAACGTGGTTACAAATTTTCTACCTACGCTACATGGTGGATACGTCAAGCGATTACGCGTTCAATTGCTGACCAAGCACGTACCATTCGTATCCCTGTACATATGATAGAAACGATCAATAAACTGAATCGTATTGCACGACAAATGTTACAAGAAATGGGCCGTGAACCTACGCCACAAGAATTGGCTGAACGAGTCGAAATGCCAGAAGATAAGGTACGTAAAGTACTTAAGATTTCAAAAGAACCTATATCGATGGAAACACCGATTGGTGATGATGAAGATTCACATTTGGGCGACTTTGTTGAAGATATAAATGTTATGTCTCCACAAGATTCAGCGATGATTGAAGGCCTAAGAGAAGCAACACAAGGTATACTAGGCGGCCTGACTGAACGAGAAGCAAAAGTACTGCGGATGCGTTTCGGTATTGATATGAATACAGACCATACCCTTGAAGAAGTGGGTAAACAATTTGACGTAACACGTGAACGTATTCGTCAAATAGAAGCAAAAGCACTACGTAAACTTCGCCATCCGACACGTTCGGATCAATTACGCAGTTTCTTAGATACCGATAACTAAAAAGTTTCGGGCCTATAGCTCAGTTGGTTAGAGCAGGGGACTCATAATCCCTTTGTCCGGAGTTCGAGTCTCTGTGGGCCCACCATATATAATCAAGCCTCAGCACTAGTTTAGTGTTGGGGCTTTTTTATAGGTATAAAGTCCAAAGTAAATTATGGTCGCTTTAATTGAAGAGTTGTAGCTTTCGGCTTTCCCTCTGAGGTAGCTGTTTGTAATTTTAATTACGTAACTTAACTAATGGCGTGAGATATTTCTCATATTGACGCCAACGCTCTACGGATGAGTTATAGATTGGCTGGCGGACCTGTGTCACGCTAGCAGTCTTAATTGTCCGTTTTGTTTTATGGAAGTTCAAACAATCGTCATGCCAATCTAAGCCACAAAAATCAATTAATCGTTTTGCTTGATGTTCATTGTCAGCAACAAGTTGTTCATATTCCACTGTCAAAAAGGCATGCTCTGGCAATACCTTCGACCAGTGTGCCATTATTTTTTGGTGATTTTGATAGTATAGAGCCAATTCAGCTAAGTCATAGGTTTGCTCCTGGCCACGCTGGAATAGTCGGGTAAAACACGATAAGCAAGTATCAATAGGATTTCGTTTTACATGAATGATTTTTGCATTTGGTAATAAGGCGTGAATCAAGCCCACCATCAAGAAGTTTGCTGGCATTTTGTCCGTTATGTATTTCGAATCAGGCGCACGCTCACTGAGTCGCTGCACATAATTATCCGCCCATTGTGTAGCCATTTTCGGTGTGAGTGTTTTTAAATTCTCAGGAAATTCAAACTGAATGTTTGGCAACGTGCTTTGGCCTGCGATATCAAGAAAATCAAATAGCTCACCGGCACCAAATACATTAGGATGACTCGCAATAATTTGTTCTGTTAATGTTGTTCCTGAACGCGGCACACCCAGTACAAATATTGGCAACGTTGAATCGTTACCACAGCCTTTAAACCGTTCGATGAAATCAGCATCAACCGTTTCAATTAATTGATCAAATGTTCGGGTGTGTTGTACAGCATCATAATTTAGCGTGCTGCGTTTTAGACGACAGCCCTCAAGGAAGTATGGAAAAGCCTTGTCTGGCTCTTTTAAGTCGTCAAAACATTTTCCAAGGGCAAAGTTTATTGAGATTTGTTTTCGTATGGAAAGTGACGTTCTATTTTCATATTCTTTTAGCAGTGCTCTGACAGTAGCATCGAGTTCTTGTACCTTTTTGACCTGTACTAAATGAAAGTACACAGTTGATGGGCTGTCAGTAAAGGGTAGTGCTTGATTAAATAATTCTTCAGCAAGCACCATATTGCCCTCTTCCATTTCTAGATGGCCTAGACCCATCATAGCTTGACTATTTTCAGGTTCTATTTGAAGCGTTTTACCAAAATACTCGCGAGCTTCTTTTGAGTGCCCCATAAAGGAATAGGTATCACCGGCACAACATAAAGCCTCGATACTTTCAGGCTCCAAAAGCAATGCTTTTTTGACTTGTTCTTCGGCTAGTGACAGTTCATTTTTTCCACGATAAGCATTTGCCAAGCCTAGATGGGTTGAGCTAAAACCGTCACGCAGTGTCAGCGCTTTTTTGAAATAGCTTATCGCCTCATCGTATTTCTCCACGGCATTTAAAGATAAGCCCAAGTTGCTGTAAGCATCGACATGATTTGCATTGAGTGCCAGTGCCTTGTTTAGCACGTCAAATGATTCTTCCGCTCTATCATCTTGAGTGAGTACAGCCCCTAAATTATTGAAGGGTTCTGAGTTGTTTGGATCGGCAACCGTGGCTTGCTGGTAATAATCTATAGAGTGTTTATATTCTTTGCGCTCACGATGGATACTACCCATATTATTCAATGCAGACGATAGCTTAGGGTCTAAGGATAATGCCTTTAGCTGGCAGGCTTCAGCTTTATCAAACTCTTTTTTATCAAACCAAGCAATGCCCAAGTTACTATGTATCATTGCAAGGTCTGGGTTAAGTTCAATCGCGCGTTTTGAATGCGTTATCGCTTCATCAAGACGCTTTTGTTGTCGACATATTTCACCATAGTTGCTATGAAATAATGCCACTGTCTCGTTTATATCAATTGCTTGTTTGATTAATGTTATCGCCAAGTCAGCTTGATTGCATTGTTGGGCAATAATACCGAGTAAGTGAAGAGCATAAGCATGTTGTGGTTGTTGCTGCAAAATTTGACGCAGGAGGTTTTCGGCTTCTTGTAAACGATCTGATTGTTGATGCTGAGCAGCCAATTGCATTGCTTGTTCAATAGAAATATTTTGAGGACCAGGCTGTTGAAATGAAGTAATGGGTTCATTTGGCAGTAGTGGTTTTGTAGTCATTAGGTATGCAGTCTTAAAGAGTAAGGTTTAACGGTAGTCTTGGACCAAGTCCATTAATGGCTTAAGATTATCACTAAAATGCTCCCAACGAGCAAGCGATGATCGGTAAATTGGTTGACGTACTTGTGCGACACTGGCTGTTTTAACTACTCGTTCATTATGATGGAAATCCAGACAGGCTTTATTCCAAGGTATGCCTAGGTGCTGGATCATGCGTTTGGCCTGACCTTCTAAATCATCGACAACCTCTTCATAACGCACATCCAATATTCGTCCTTTAGGCAAAACGGCGTGCCAGTGCTTCATTAACTCAATATAGCGAACATAATAACGTCCTAAGGTACCAAGATCGTAAGCAAACTCCATCGTGCCCGTAAACAAGCGTGAGTAACATGACAAGCAGGAATCCATCGGATCACGCATCGAATGAATAATCGTTGCATTCGGGAACATCAAATGAATCATACCAATGTAAAAAAAGTTGGTAGGCATCTTATCTGTGATTACGCTGTGCTTGGCGGAGAGTACTTGCACTTGATCACAATATTGCTGACCTAACTGTTGAAATGTTTCAGGCGATATTTGATCGACAAGGTCAGTAAAGTGTTGCTCTGATCTAGGTAATGAATTTAGATTGCTAATAATATCACTTAGGTTGATTAACTCTCCCGCGCCATACACATCAGGATGGCTAGACAATATTTGTTCAATTAATGTTGTGCCAGAGCGAGGCATGCCAACAATAAATACTGTTTGTGGTTTTTTAACAGAAGTGGCCGCGGTACGGTTCTTGAAAAAATCAGCGGAGAATGTTGCTTTAATTTTTTCTACTCCTTGGCTAGCATGTAATTCATTCACCGGGAGTAAAGCATGTTGTAGCGCGTTGCCTTTCTCATACGCCATGAAGGCACGGTCGTATTGTCCAATATCTTCTCGAGCTTTCCCAAGCGTAAAGTTAATGCAAATGTTTGTTTTTGAATCGCGCTCAACCGAGTCCTCATTCATTAACTCCAACATCGTTAACTGTTTATCATTAGGTGTGTATTTCTTTAATGAGCACAGATTATGGTGTGCACTGACAAAGTTGGGTTGACTTTTGATGGCAGCCTCAAAACATTCAATGGCTTGCTTAAGTTTTCCTTGTTCACTATAAAGTGCGCCTAAATTATTGTGTGCCTCAGTATGGTCAACATTAAGTGCAACCGCTTTTGCATAAGCGACTTCAGCTTCTTCAATATCACCACATTGTTCGAGTGCTGACCCAAGATTGTTCCAAGAAAGTCCATGCTTAAGATCAAGTTTCAGTGATTTTTTATACGATTTAATGGCATTAGTATAGTCTTTTAGATCAGTATAAATCAGCCCAAGATTATAGTGTGCATCACAGTTATTAGGCATCAACCTCGTCGCAGAAGACGCCGCCTTTTCCGCATCATCCAAGCGGCCAATACGGCGATACATTTCTCCTAAATTACGCTGATACAGCCCATTTTGGGGGGCTAATTCAGCAGCGTGAACGATCATATCTACGGCCGTATCAGCCTGCCCGTGTTCCCAAGCCAAAAGACCTAAGCCATGCCATGCGGGGTGATAGCTTTCATATTCAGCAATAATCTGACGATAGCTGTTTTCAGCATCTGAAAAGCGACCAGAATTTTGGCATTGTGCCGCCCATGCCATGACTTGTTCTGGTGCTTTAGTATTTTGATTTGATGACATTGAATTAGCAGTGACCACATTAATTGACTAGCGTTGATTATATTGAACTAACATTATATTTTCATAAGATATTTTGACAAAAGATTTATTATTTTATCTTTTATGGCTAAAAATAGGAGGGATCCACACGAGTTAATCGAGTAAACAGATAAATAAAAAAAGTATAAACTATTTAATTTGAGATATAACGTTACAGCGTCTTATTTATCAGAATCATAGCGTTTTTTTTGTTTATACCGTGCCCCTATCTTTTATTAAGCTTCCATCCTGTCTTATTATTAATGCATTTATTTTTTATTATGCTACTATCCTGTCTTATTATTAATACTCGGACTGTTTCTATAATGACTTCGCCATCAACAGCTAAAATTATTTCCCCTGGAAAAACACGCCTAAGCATGGCGATTGCATTGGCTTGTGCCACTCTAGCCACGGCGCCTTTGTTCACAACACAGGCCAGGGCAGACTCATGTACCGCCGCATCAACAACT